>Ga0307509_10003664_pt1 | contig 22978 bp, 17 predicted proteins | sample 10_EM_MG_FD_202245 | JGI IMG/M metagenome (GOLD analysis project Ga0307509, IMG submission 202245) | Populus trichocarpa ectomycorrhiza microbial communities from riparian zone in the Pacific Northwest, United States - 10_EM | ecosystem: Host-associated > Plants > Roots > Unclassified | place... | reverse complement strand
GCAATCAGCGGGTTCGTGGGACGTCGGGATAGCCCGGCACCGACGGCGACTGGCGGACGACCTCGCGCCAACGCGTTGGCAGATACCGGCACCCACGTGGGCACGGTCAGCGGGTTCGTGGGACGTCGGGATAGCCCGGCACCGACAGCGACTGGCGGACGACCTCGCGCCAACGCGTTGGCAGATACCGGCACCCACGTGGGCGCCGCGCGGTCAGCGGGTTCGTTGACGCGGGGATAGCGCGGCACCGCCCGCGACTGGCCTACGACCTCGCGCCAACGCGTTGGCAGACACCGGCACCCACGTGGGCGCAGTCAGCGGGTCGTTGACGTGGGGATAGCGCGGCACCGACGACGACTGGCGCACGACCGCGCGCCGACGCGTGTTAGCGCGACATCTGCGACAATCCGCGACGCAGTCGCGGGCTCGACTCACACCTCGCGGCTCGTCGGGATTCCGCCTGACCTCGGCGCGCGGAAGCCGGGAGCCGCGTATGGTCCGCGCATGCGCACTGCTCTGCTCGTCGTACTCATCGCCTGCGCGGCACCGGAGGTCGCCAAGCCAGCCTCACCGACCTCACCGGCCTCACCGGCGCCGGCCGCCGCCGCGGTCGCCGATCCCGGGCCGCCGGAGCTCCGGCTGCCCGGTGACGTCGTGCCGACGAAGTACGCGCTCGACCTCACGATCATCCCCGACCCGCCCCAGGCGTCCGGCCACGTCCACATCACCGCGACCGTCGTGCGGCCGGCCCGGGTGGTCTGGCTCAACGCCACCGAGCTCGCGATCGACCGCGCCGAGCTCGACGGCAAGCCCGCGCGCGTGATCAAGGGCGGCGGCGACTTCATCGGCGTCACCGCCGATCGCGAGCTGCCGCCCGGCCCCCTGGTGATCGACGTGGCGTTCAAGGCATCGATCGATCGCGAGCGCAGCCGCGGCCTCTACAGCGAGCGCGAGGGCGACGACACCTACGTCTACACGTTCTTCGAATCCACCGACGCGCGCCGCGCGTTCCCGTGCTTCGACGAGCCCGCCTACAAGGTCCCGTGGCAGCTCACGCTCCACGCCAAGGCCGACCACGTCGCGCTCGGCAACGCCCCCGTCGTCCGCGAGACCGCCGAGCCCGGCGGCATGAAGCGCGTCGAGCTCGCCGAGACCAAGCCGCTGCCGAGCTACCTGGTCGCGTTCGTCGTCGGACCGTTCGAGCTGATCGACGGCGGCACCGCCGGCCGGATCAAGACCCCGATCCGGTTCATCGTCCCCAAGGGCCGCGCCGCCGAGCTCGGCTACGCCAAGCAGGTCACCCCCAAGGTCCTTGTCGCCCTCGAGGACTACTTCGACATGGCCTACCCCTACCTCAAGCTCGACGTCGCCGTCGTGCCGCGCTACTGGGGCACGATGGAGCACCCCGGCATCGTCGCCATGGGCCAGCCGCTCACGCTGATCCGCGCCGACCAGGAGACCCGGAGCCGCAAGCGCGGATACGCCAACATCCTGGCGCACGAGATGTCGCATTACTGGTTCGGCGATCTGGTGACCATGGCGTGGTGGGACGACACCTGGCTCAACGAGGCGCTCGGCACCTGGTCCGACATGAACATCACCGAGGCCGCCGAGCCGAGCTGGCGGGTCCGCGACGACCGGATCGGGATCGCGATGAACGCGATGCGCGCCGACGAGACGCTGTCGACCCGCGCGATGCGCAAGCCGGTCACCACGCGCGAGGGCATCAACGCCTCGTTCGACAACTCGATCACGTACTTCAAGGGCGCGTCGATGTTCCGCATGTTCGAAGCGTTCGTCGGGCGCGACGCCTGGCGCAAGTTCATCAACAACTACCTGACCACCCACGCGTGGGGCAACGCGTCGGCCGACGACTTCCTCGCCAGCCTGACCGCCAACCTCGGGCCGGCCATCACCGCCTCCATGCGCACGTTCCTCGATCAACCCGGCGTCCCGCGGATCACCGCCCAGCTGCGCTGCGAGCCGCGCAAGCCGCCGCGCGTCGAGCTCGCGCAGCAGCGCTCGCTGCGGGCGGGCGTCGTCGATCCATCCCCCACGCTGTGGGATGTGCCGGTGTGCTTGCGCTATGGCGACGCGTCGTCGAGCTACCGGCAGTGCATCCCGCTCGCCACGGCCACCGCGTCGGTCGAGCTCGACGGTGGCAAGCCCGGCGCCCACCCGGTGAGCTGCCCGACGTGGCTTGTCGCCAATGCCGATGCCGTCGGCTACTACCGCTCCGCCGTCGACCCCGCGATGGCGAGCGCCCTGCTCACCCCCAGCTCCGCGATCGCCAGGGCCGCCAAGCCCACGCCCACCGAGCGCATCATGCTGGTCGAAGACCTGCGCGCCGCGGTCGCGCGCGACGACCTCGAGATCGACAAGCTGCTCGCGCTCGTGCCGGTCATCGCCGCCGATCCGGATGACAAGGTCGCGCGCAGCGCGCCGTCGGCCGCCAGCATCCCGATCCGCGGCCTCGACGACGCGATGTTCGCCGCCGCGCGGCGCTGGACCCTCAAGGCGCTCGGCCCGCGCGCCCGCCAGCTCGGCTGGCACCGCGGCGCCAACGACTCCGAGGAGCGCCAGGAGCTTCGCCAGATCCTCGTCTCGATGGTCGCGACCGACGATCCCGGCCTGACCGCCGAGGCCACCAAGCTCGCCGATCGCTGGCTCGTCGACCGCACCATCCTCGACAACGACATCGCGTTCGACGCGCTCGCCACGGCCGCCCACCACGGCGACGCCGCGCGGTTCGACCGTTACCTGACCGCGACCAAGGCCGCCCGCGATCGCACGGAGCAGGGCCGCATGCTCGGCGCGCTCGGCGAATTTCGCAACCCGGAGATCGCGAGCCGGGCGCTCGCCCTGGTACTCGGGCACGACCTCGATCTTCGCGAATCGCGCAGCATCATGTTCCGCGTGCTCGGTCACCGCGAGACCCGCGACCTTGCGATCGCGTTTCTCACCGAGCACCTCGACGAGCTGGTCGCGCGGATGCGGTCCGATGAGGCCGCCGGGTTCCTCGGCGCGATCGCCGGTAGCGCGTGCGATGCCGCGCGCAAGGCGCAGATCGCGGCGCTCATCGAGCCGCGCGCGATGAAGATCGACGGCGCGCAGGCGCAGGTGACGCGCGGCCTCGAGCAAGCCGATCAGTGCATCGCCCTGCTCGCGCATCAGCTCCCGGCGCTGCGCCGCGCGCTCGGCACGAAGTAGCATCTGCGACGTCCGCGACGGTCCCAGCGACTGACGCTGTGACCGTCGACGATCAGAAGAGGATCGTGCCACCAGAGCCCCCCGGTGTGGTAGGCAGAGCGTCTCGGAGCCACTCACCTTGGGAGCAGCCATGCGGTCCTTGTTGTCGATCCTTCTCTGCGTCGGGGCCGGGGCCTTTGCGTGTGGCGGCAGCAAACCGCCCGCCGGCGCCACCACCGGCCAGGCGCCCGCGCTCGTAGACAATCGCGCGCCGGTCACCGCCGCCGAGCACGAACCGACGCTCCCGACCAAGCCGGTGACCACCGAGTCGCTCGCGTCGATCGGCCTCGATCCGGAAGCGCTCGATCGCACCGCCGATCCGTGCGACGACTTCTACCAGTTCACCTGCGGTGGCTGGATCAACAGCACCGAGATCCCCGCCGACAAGCCGCTCGCCATGCGCAGCTTCGTGGCGATCGAGGATCGCAACCTCGAGTACGAGCACGCGATGCTCGAGCAGGCGCGCACCGACGCCGGCGACGATCCCGCGGCCCGCCAGCTGGGCGCGTTCTACGACTCGTGCATGGCGGAGCCGGCGATCGAGAAGCTCGGGCTGTCGGCGCTGCGGCCCCAGCTCGCGGCGATCGACAAGATCACCGACGCGCGCGGGCTGGCCACCGCGATCGGCGCGCTCCAGGCCGGCGGCGTCTCCGCGCTGTTCGTGCTGGGCCCGACCCAGGACGCCGCCGACGCCCGCAACGTGATCGCCGGCATCGATCAGGGGGGCATCGGCCTACCCGACCGCGACTACTACCTCAACGACGACGAGCCCACCAAGGCGATCCGCGCCGCCTATCAAGCCTACGCCGAGAGCGTGCTCGCTGTGCTCGGCCACAAGGCCGCCAAGCAAGAGGCCGCCGACATCCTCGCGCTCGAGACCAAGATCGCCAAGGTCTCCAAGGACAAGGTCGCGCGCCGCGATCCGAAGGGCACCTATCACAAGATCGATCGCGCGGGCGTCGCCAGCGCGATGCCCAGGTTCGACTGGGAGGCGTTCTGGTCCGCCGTCGGGCTCAAGACCGTGCGCGACGTGACCGTGACCTCGCCCGAGTTCCTCGCCGGCATCGATCAGCTCCTCGCGTCGACCCGACCCGAGAGCTGGCGGCCGTACCTCGCGTTCCAGCTGACCAGCGCGACCGCGCCGCTGCTGACCCGCCAGCTCGAGGAGATCCGGTTCAAGCTCGATTCGGTGCTCACCGGCCAGCCCGAGCTACCGCCGCGCTGGAAGCGCTGCGTCCGGCACACCGAGGACGCGCTCGGCGACCTGGTCGGCCAGGCGTTCGTCCGCGACCGGTTCGGCGGCGCCAGCAAGACCTTTGCCGAGAACCAGATCCAGGCGATCGTCGCGGCGATGGCCGCCAACCTCACCGCCGTACCGTGGATGGATCCGGCGACCCGGGCCAAAGCCCAGGCCAAGCTCGACGCGATGACCTATCAGATCGGCTATCCCAGGAAGTGGAAGACCTACCCGTTCAAGGTCGATCCCAGGACCTGGACGGCCAACGCGCTCGCCGCCCGCAAGGCCGAATCCGGCCGCCAGCTGGCCAAGATCGGCAAGCCGGTGGACAAGGACGACTGGCAGATGACCGCCGCGCAGGTCAACGCCTACTACGACCCACAGCTCAATGGCATGGTGTTCCCGGCCGGCATCCTGCAGCCGCCATTCTACAGCGTCGAGTCGACGATCCCGGTCAACCTCGGCGGCATGGGCGTCGTCGTGGGTCACGAGCTGACCCACGGGTTCGACGATCAGGGCGCGCAGTACGACGCGGTGGGCAACCTCGCCAGCTGGTGGCAGGCCGACACCGAGCAGCAGTTCAAGCAGCGCACCCGATGCGTCATCGACCAGTACGGCAGCTACGAGGTGTCCGGCAACACCAAGCTCAACGGCGCCAACACCGTTGGTGAGAACATCGCTGACATCGGCGGCGTGAAGCTCTCGCTGTCGGCCTATCGCCAGCTGCGTTCCGAGGCACCCGATACCGTCGTCGCCGATGGCTTCACCGAGGACCAGCAGTTCTTCCTCGCGTTCGGCCAGGCGTGGTGCGCCAAGATACGGCCCGACTTCGAGAAGCTACTCGCGACCGTCGATGTTCACTCGCCCGCTCGCTGGCGGGTCAACGGCGCGGTCTCGGCGACACCGGATTTCGGCAAGGCGTTCCGCTGCAAGGCAAGCGCGAAGATGGTACCCGCCAAGCAGTGTGTCGTCTGGTAGCGCTATAATCGCCGACTGTGCTCGCGACCCAGATCCGGCAGAAGGACAGCGTCTTCTACTTTTGCGCCTATCCAGCCGACGACATCCTCGACAAGGTCCGGTTCATCAGCCGGTTCTACGCCGAGGGTGAGCCGACCCTGGCAGGCGACGAGGTCGACGACGGCGACGAGGTCGCGAGCTTCATCTCCAAGATCGAGGCCACCGACGCGGCGTTCCAGCGCCAGCTGTCGCGCGCCAAGGTCACCACCATCAAGAACTTCTATGAGACCGCCGCCAGCCAGCCGCCGATCCCCGGCACGGTCCTGCTGTTCACCGAGGAGACCCTCGCGTTCGATCCGGTCAAGCCGTTCACCAACGTCGGCGACCTGACCGAGCCGCGCGGCAAGTACCTCATCATCGACGGCCAGCACCGGCTCGCCGCCCTGCACTTCTATCGCCGCCAGCACCCCGAAGAGGCCAATACGATCCACGTCCCCTGCGTGATCTTCGACGGCAAGAGCGAAGACTTCGCGACCGAGATGTTCGTGATCATCAACTCCACCCCGACCCGGATCAACAAGAGCCACCTGGTCGATCTCTACGAGAAAGTCTCGTGGGCCGCTCCCGACAAGAAGTTCGCCGCGCGCGTCGTCGACCACCTCTACAGCGACGCCGACAGCCCGCTCCGCTACAAGATCAACCGGCTCGGCGGGCGCAGCAAGCAAGCCAAGTGGATCCTCCAGGCGGAGCTATTCAACGAGGTCCACCGCTGGGCCACCGCCGACTGGAAGAAGATCCAGAAGAAGTCGAGCTGGCAGCGCGAGGCCGAGCGCTACTTCGAGATCGTGCGCGACTTCCTGCGCGCAGCCGAAAAGGCCTGGGGCGACGCCTGGGCCAACCCCGCCTTCATGGTCACCAAGCCGGTCACCCTCAAGGCCCTGCTCCGCGTCTGCGCCGACCTCGCCGCCGTCGACGCCGACCCCAAAGACGACCGCGTCAAGCGATGGACCAAGCGCCTCGCCCCCTGGACCGACGTCACCAAGCAGTTCCGCGTCGAGGGCTTCTACGAGCGATTCCCGGCCAAGGGCCAGGTCGAGCGCGTCGCCCGCGTCCACCGCGAGCTCGCCCGCGTCGCCGGCATCGAGCGCCGCGGCAAGGCCGCCGGCGACGACGACTGATCGGCGCTTGCGGGCCCCAGATCGCCTCGGCGCCGTCGGCGAGAACCAACGTGCGCCTGGTGGCGTAGCCGCGCTTGACCGCCTCGTGATGGAGCCGCGTGAACCCCGGTCGGGGTTTGTCACCAGCGCGTGAAGCGCGCGATGCGCTGGACCTGGCTGTAGTTGCCCCCGTCGGGCTGTGCCGAGAGCGAAAGCGCGGTCAGCACCACGTTGATGACGTGAGGGCCGACGCCGCCATCCAGCACGGAGCCGTCCGCGGCGTGGTCGGCATCCGAGCCCAGGCTGTAGGCCCAGCAGTCGCCGTAGTGCTGGCTGATGTTGCCGTACAGCGTCGCGCAGTTGTCCTTCGCGGCGGTATCGTTGTCGAAGTCCTGCGAAGACCAGCCCAGCGCGAACTGGCCGTTGAAGACCTGCGCGTTCCCGACGGTGAGCACCGGATCGGTGAACTGCATCGAGGCCGGGGTGAACCCGCTCGCGGTCATCACCGCTGCCACCGCCGTCTTGCCCTGTAGATCGACGAACACGTCCATGTACTCGGTTCCGATCAGGTACAGCGATCCATCGTAGTAATTTTGATCCGGGGCGATCGCGCCGAATCGCTTCAACCGATCGGCATACGTGAACTGCCAGAACGCCGCCGTGGTGCCGTCATCGCGGCGCACGCTGTTCTCGACCATGGCCCAGCCGCCGCCGTTGACCTCCTGTTCGCAGTAGACCTCGAACGCCGGACCACTGCCCGCCGGATCGCGGACCCAGTACGCATCGGAGGGCATGCCAGCGACATGGAGCTCAGCGCACGTACCGGCCGGATTTCCCGTCGTGCCGAGCACGGGCGAAAGACCATCGATCGAGGTCGCGTCGGAGGCGCGGCTATCGCTCGGCGTTGCGTCGAGCTGGCCGCTCGCGGGCGACACGCTCCCACATCCCGCCCCGAGCACGACCGCGATCGACCATGAAGCGCGCAGAACTTCACGCATACTACTCATTCACCTCCGTGTAACACACGTTGCGTCGATAGACCTGGGAGATCGATCACTGCGCCGCGCAGCGCGATCTGGTCAGCCAGCTGCGGTTCATGCAGGTCGGCCTCCTGACGATCGAGTGCGCCGAGTGCGCGCCGACGGTGACGCTCCGCCTAGGGCGTCTCGCTCCGCGCCGCCTACCGAAAGCAACGCCGGCCTGGGCCCGCCCCGGTCAGTTCTACCTCGTCACAAGGGTGTAGCGCGCGCGGAAGCTGGTCGGACTCTGACCCTGCCACTTCCGGAATGCCTTGTTGAACGACGGCACGCTCTCGTAGCCGACGTCCTGGGCGATCTCGGCGATCCGGCGACGGGTCTCGCGCAACAGCTCGGCCGCTCGCCCCATGCGCCAGCGCGCGAGGTACTGCAGCGGCGGTTCGCCAACGAGGGCGGTGAACCGGGCGGCGAACCCCGAGCGCGACAGCCGGACCGCCTTCGCGAGCGCGGCGACGGTCCACGGATGCGCGACCTTGCCGTGGAGGATCGAGAGCGCCTCGTGGATCGCGGGATCGGCAAGCGCGGCCAGGCCGTTGCGGTGGGTCGCGAGCGCGCGCAGCGTCTGGACGAACAGCACGTCGGCGAGGCGCTGCAGCACGATCGCGCTCGCCGGGCCGGGCGCTGCGCTCTCGGCGAGCAGGAGCTGGAGCGTCGCCGCCGTCCAGCGGTGCTGGGTCGGGTCGGTCGACGTCAGCGGGATCACGCGCGGCAACGCGTCGAGCAGCGACGGCTTGCGGCCAGCGAACTGGAAGAACCCTTTGATCAGCGTGGTCTGCGCGCCGGTGCCGCCGAGCCGACGCGTGGCGGCGCCCGGCTGTGGACACCCGTCGCACACGCGCACCGGCTTGGTCTGCTCGGCATCGCGGACAACGTGAGCGGTGCCGTGTGGGATGAACAGCGTATCGCCAGCGGACAGCTCGCAGACCGGCTCGTCCTCGACCTCGACGCGCGCGTTGCCGCGGACGACCACGTAGAACGTGGCGCGGTCGTGCGCCGCCACGGCCATGCCCCACGGCGCGCCACACTCGATCCGCCGGTACATCGCGTTGCGGAGCAGGCTGGCGCCGAGGACATCCGCGAGCACGTCACCGCGCGGATCCTCGAGCACCAGCTCGTGTGGACTTCTGGATAAGGGATTCGGATTTCGCGCGAAGCTCGACGAGGCGTTCTTCGCCGACGGTGCCTGGCGCAGCCTGCTGCTCGTCAACCTCGGCCACGGCGATCCGGAGCGCGTGTTCCCGCGTCAACCTCGGCTCGACTTCGCGGACGCGTGTCGGATCGCATGACCGCAGGTGTCGACCGGATTCAGTAGAATGCATCAGCAACCGCTGGAGGGCTGTATTTGATACAGCCTCCCAGCAGATCAACGGTTGGGGTCCGAATCCTGCGCCACTTGCTCGGCGGACTTCGCATCCGGTAGTGTCTCGCCATCGTGGACACCCGGAGACATCATCGCATCGGGCACAGCACCCGCCAGACCTCTCGTCGTACGTCCGGCGCGTGGTCGGTCGCGTTCTGCGTCGCTACGCTCGCCGCCGTCGCGTGTGTGCCGATCTCGCGGAGCGCCTTCACCACCACCAGCTATCACACCGACTACGGCTATGACATCGCCTTCCGGCCAGGCACGACCGATGTCCTACCGCCGGTCTGGCGGCTCGACAACTTCTACTGGACCAGAAACGGGATGGACCGCAAGTTCGAAGCGCCCTACGTCACGACGTACAAGCTCGATAACGAACAAGGCGCGCGCAGCCGAGCGTTCGAGGCGTTCACCTATGAGCTACGCTACGAGCACACGGTCAGCTCGGCCGAGATCTGGCTGAGCAGCATCCCGATCTCGCCGACGCTCCGGCACAAGGATCTGCGGATCCTCATGCAGAGCTACATCAACGATCTGACCCAGCCAACGTACGACGTCGTCCAGCCGGGCACGGCCGCCACGGCGCCCATCGTCATGGGCCACCGGACCACCGCGACGCTGCTGGAGGAAGGCACGGCGACGATCGCCGGCCAGCCGGCGTACGTGGCCACGCTCGACGTCACCGACGCCGAGCACCCCACCCCGGGGGTTGCCGGCCGGCGCATCCGGCTCGTGCTTCTGCGCGCGCCCGGCGACAACCAGCAACAGGTCCGTGGCACGACCCAGCGCTATCCCGTCATCGTGGTCGCGGGTTATTCGAACATGCCCACCGATTTCGACGCCAACGCCGCCGACTTTCGCGACTTCCTGCAACGGCTCACGATCAACGGCGTTGCCGGCGTGAAGATCGACCTGCCGCCGGCACCGCCCGCGGCTCCCGTGACATCGCTCTGACCCGGGATCTCCCCGATCAGTCTCTGCGGCGCTTGCCAACACGGCCACACGAGCCGAGCCGAGCCACGTACCGGAGGATCCCCGGTCAGGGATCCCCGGGAGCGTTCACCGAGGTCCGCCGTGATGCGCACCGTCGCAGTCGAACGGGCCACCCATCGTGTGGCACGCGACCGTGCAGAGCACAGCGCCGGTGCTGTCAGCTGTGCATGTGCCGTCGCTGTGCTCGTGTCCAGCCGACAGGCTGCACGTGGCGCCTGCGGCGAGGCCGGCACATGCGGCGGCGGCATCGGGGAAGTGACCGGTCGGGCCACAGGCGAGCACGGTGGACGTGCCATGCGGGCCATTGCCGCAGATTCCATTCAGCGACTGGCCCGAACGTCCGGTCAGTGTACAGGCGTCGCCCGAGACCTTGCTGGCGCATGCATCGATCGCCCCTTGCGGCGGCGTGAACGTGCGCGCGCAGGCCAGCGTGGTGCCGTCCCTCGCGACGGCACACAGGCCGCTGTCGGTATCGCCGCGATGGTCGTCCTCGCGCGTGCACGCGTCCCCCGCGGACTTGCCGTCGCACGCAGTCACGGCGTCCGCCGGCGGTGCCGGCGGGTTCGGCGCGCAGGCGACGGTCGCGCCATCGATCGTGGTGAGGCACGTGCCGTCCACCGCCGAGCCGTCGAGCAGCGCGAGCGTGCAAGCATCGTTCGCCACCTTGCCACTGCACGCCGCGATCTGGGCATCGTCGGGAGAGCACGCCAGTTGCCCCGCGGATGTGGTCGCGGTCTGCATCGCCGAGGCCAACGCCGTGGTGGTCACCGCCGTGGTGCTGGTCGTCGAGTCACCGCTGGTCGTGCACGCGGCGAACGCGAGCGCGAGCCCGGCACCGGCCAGACGCGACCATCCCGCCCCGTATTTTGTCGTGATCGTGATAACAGTCATAGTCTCTCCAGGTTATTCGCACACATGATGTGCATTGTACGCTGCGCTCGAAGTCGCACCGACGGCGCTACTTCATCCCTCGAGCCGACCCATTAGTCGCCGCCCACCGATTCGGATCGCAGTCTGAAACGGTTTGAAATACGTACGCTCCGTGCGCAGTCGCCGACAGTCGAATGTCGGACTGTCCTAGACCTGACAGACGAACTCGACGTTATGGCCGTCGGGATCGCGGACGAACCCGGCGTAGTATGTCGGGTGGATGTGCGCCATGACCCGCGGCGCACCGTTGTCGAGGCCGCCGGCGGCGAGCGCAGCGCGGTAGGTCGCGTCGACCAGCTCGCGCGTGGTGCAGGCGAACGCGAAGTGGGGCCGCGGCGTCGACGCCTCGCCCGGCTTGAGCCAGAAGTCGAGGTGCGCGGAGTCGGCGCCAAATCCGTTGGATGCGGCCGAGACGTGCAGCGCATAGCCGAGCGGCGCGAGCGCGCCCCGGTAGAACGCGGTGGCGGTGGTGAGATCGGACGTGAATAGCTCGAGGTGATCGATCACGGGCACTCCTGGAAGATCAGACGGTGGAAGCGCCGAGCCACGCGGCGTGCTGCTCGGCGGTGAGGTTGCCGCCGCACAGCACGGTCGCGACCGAGCGCGCGGCGAGATCGGAGAACAGCGTTGGCATCGACAGCAGGGCGGCGAGCCCCGCGGCACCCGACGGCTCGACGACCAGGCCGGCGTGCTGGTGGATCATCCGGATCGCGGCGAGCAGCGCGGCGTCATCGACGCACACCACGTCGTCGACCAGCCCGCGCATGTCGTCGACCGCCTCGCAGATCGCGACCCGCACGGCGATGCCGTCGGCGATCGTGGCGGGCGGCGCGGCGCTCGCGGCGGTGGCGCCGCCGGCCCGGAACGCGTCGGCCATCACCGGTGCGCCGCGGCTGCACACGCCGATCACGCGGGTCGCCGGCGCCGCGGCCTTGATCCAGCGCGCCATGCCATTGATCAGGGCCCCGTTGCCGACCGGGACGACCACCGCATCGAACGCGTCGCCGCGCGCGAGCAGCTCGCGGGCGATCGTCCCGGCGCCCTCGGACACCGCCGGTGCGAGCCCGTCGACGACCAGCACCGCGTCGTGCGCCGCGGCCCAGTCGCGCGCGCAGTCCTTGGCGGCGTCGAAGTCGGCCCCGGCGAGCCGGACCTCGGCGCCGAGCGCGCGCATGCGCTCGACCTTGAGCGGGTTGGCGCCGAGCGCGGCGTACACCACGAGCGGCCGGCCGGCGCGCCGGCACGCGTGGGCGAGGCCCTGGCCGAAATTGCCGGCGCTGGCGCACACCAGCGTGCGGCCGTCGTCGCGGCGTTCGGCGACGAACCAGCTGGTGCCGCGGCCCTTGAAACACCGGACCGGGTTGACGGTCTCGACCTTCAGGGTCAATTCGCGGCCCAGCCGCTCCGACAGCGGCTCGCAGATGAACTGCGGCGAATCCAGGAACACCGGATCGATCCGGCCGGCGGCCTGGGCGATCCGCGCCAGCGACAGCCGGTGCGCCGGGCGCGTGTCGCGCTCCACGAGGATCCGGAGACTGTCGGCATCCGCTGCTGCGTTCATGGCGAGCACGATAGGATGTCCCGGGTGTTGCGGTGCCGCGTTGTTGCGCGCGCCGCTGCACAAACGCCGCAACCGGACCTGATGCCATGCGCAACGACGACCTCGCCCTCGACGACTTCGACCGCCGCATCCTCGAGCGGTACCAGCACGACACCCAGCTGCCGGCGCGCGCGCTCGGCCAGGCCGTCGGGCTGTCGACCGCCGCCGTGCAGCGCCGGCTCAAGCGGCTGCGCGAGCACGGCGTGATCCGCCGCGAGGTCGCCGAGCTCGTGCCCGGCGCCGTCGGGCAACCGATCACCTGCGTCGTGGCGGTCGACCTCGAGCGCGAGCGCGTCGCCGATCTCGATCGGTTCAAGCGCAAGATGCTCGGCACGCCGGAGGTCCAGCAGTGCTACTACACGACCGGCCAGGCCGACTTCGTGCTGATCGTGCTGGCGCCGACGATGGAGGCCTACGAAGCCTTCACCCGGCGGGCGCTGCTCGACGACGACAACGTCAAGAGCTTCGTGACCAACGTCGTGCTCGACCGCGTGAAGACTGGCGTCGCGGTGCCGCTGGCGCAGGCGGTCGCCGGCACGCGCGCGCGGCGCCAGCGCTGACCCCGGTCGGGCGCACCCCGGGCGCACCCTCGGAAACTAACCCCGGTCGGGCGCACCCGAGACTAACCCGGTCGGGCGCACCCCGCTGCGGTTGTCGAAACTAACCCGGTCGGGGGCGCACCCACCCCGCTGCGGTTGTCGAAACTAACCCGGGTCGGGGGCGCACCCCACCCCGGAAGCGAACCCCGGCCGGGCGCACCCGCTGCGGTTGTCGAAACGAACCCCGGTCGGGGAGCGCAAACTAACCCGGTCCGGGAGCGCACACTAACCCCGGTCGGGGGGCGCAAACTAACCCCGGTCGGGGGAGCGCAAACTAACCCCGGTCGGGGGGAGCCTCAATGCCTTGGCCGTGGCGCGAGGGTTGCACTGCGCGCGGTGGCCGGTGTTCAAGATCCGATATACAAGCAACCGCGACGTGGCGCTCAGGGTGAATGCGCCCCGCGCGCAATCAGCCTTGACGAATCGCGGGGATGGAGGGCTTCCGCCAGTCTGCGCTCGCGCACGACGCAGGTGCCGATGCCCCAGATCGGTACCCAGCTCGCCGATGCCGCCGCGATCGATCTGATCGCGCGGCGGATCGACGACCTCCATTGACACACTCGGAGAGATTGCCATGCGTCATCATGCTCTTTGCTTCTTGCTGCGCGCCGCAGCGTGCCACTCGTCCACGTTGCCCGCGGATCCGCAGCCGTCACCCGCCGCGAAAATCGAGCGCGGCCGCTACCTGGTGTCGGCGGCCGCTTGCGGCGACTGTCACACGCAGTTGGTGATGACGCCGCCAGTACAGAACTGGCGTCGAGATCACCAAGGCCGAGATGAGTCAGCTCGGCATTGCATCACCATGCATTCGCGGCAAGCTTAATTGCCAATATAAGTCGCGTAGACTGACAAGATCATTGGGATCAGGGCCCTTGGGCAAAGGAGACAAACCAGATGACGACGCAAAGCATGACGACGCAAAGCATGCGGTGGGCAGGCCGTGGTCGGCTCACCGCGGTGATAGCCGTCGCGGCGGCGGGGCTCCTGACCGGGGCAATCACGACGATGGCCTCAACCGGGGATGAGCTGGTCCCGGGGCAGTGGGCGATGGCCGGGCAGAACCTCGACGACACCCACTTTCAGTCCGCCGAGCACACGATCTCCCCGGCCAACGTGGGTCGGTTGACGCCGCGCTGGACGGCGACGGTGGGCGGCGGGGTGTCTGCCACCCCGACCGTCTACGACGGCACGGTTTATGTTCCCGACTACGGCGGCAAGCTGTCGGCGATTGACGCCCGGAGCGGCCAAATACGCTGGTCGCGTACGATCTCGAGCTACACCGGCGTGCCAGACGACCTGTCTCGTACCAGCCCGGCTATCTACCGCAATGCGCTGATCCTGGGCGACGGCTGGATCCTCAGCTCGTCCACGGCCGGCGCCCGGGTGTTCGCCGTCAATCGCCTTACCGGCGCGCCGATGTGGTCGGTCCAGGTGGACACCGATCCGGCGTCGGTGATCACCGCATCTCCCGTGGTCCATCACGGGGTCGCGTACGTCGGCATCTCCTCCAAGGAAGAGGCGGGCGGACCCGGCACTTTCCGCGGGGCGGTCAAGGCGCTGGACGCGGCGACCGGCAGGGTGCTGTGGAGCTCCTACACGGTGCCGTCGAACAACGGCGGCGGCGACTCCAACCTGCCCGGCTACTACAGCGGCAACGCGGTATGGTCGTCCTCTCTGGTCGTGGACCCGAAGCGAGGGCTGCTGTATTTCGGGACCGGAAACAACTACACCGTGCCCGACGGGGTCTGCACCTCGCCGGAGCAGACCGGGTGCACCCAGCCCGCCGCCGATGACTACGTGGACTCGATCCTGGCGGTGAGGATGCGGGACGGAAAGGTGGTTTGGGCCGACCACACGCTGGACGCCGACTTGTGGACACTTCCCCGGCCGTCCGGGCCGGACTTCGACTTCGGCGCCGGGCCGAACCTGTTCACCACCATGAACCCGGCCACCGGCCACCCGGAGCAGTTGCTCGGCATTGGCCAGAAGAGCGGGGTGTACTGGGCGGTCCGCCCTACCACCGGCGAGGTGGCCTGGCAGACCCGGGTCGGCCCGGCGGGTAACGTCGCCAACGGCGGTATCGTGTACGGCACGGCGACGGACGGGCGACGCATTTACGTCGCTGAGGGCAACACTGCCGGCCTCCCCTACACGCTGGGCGGTTCCGGGCCGGACGCCGGGAAGACCGTCACCGGCGGGTCCTGGGCGGCCCTGGACCCGGCCACCGGCAAGATCTCGTGGCAGGTCCCGGACCCGGTGGGCGCCGTCGACACCGCCTTCGTCAGCACCGCCAACGGCGTTGTTTACGCGGGATCGTTGGCCGCCACCGGCACGAACATGTACGCCCTGGACGCCAAGACCGGGCGGATCTTGTGGAGCTTCGCCAGCGGCGGCTCGGTGACCGGCGGGGCCGCGATCGTTGATGGCACCGTCTACTGGGGCTCCGGATACTGTGGCGCCGGATGCCTCGGAGCCGGCACCCCGCTGACCAACAACAACAAGGTGTACGCGTTCGAGCTGCGATGACACCATGCGGCGCTGACCGGTCTGCCAGTCATGGAGCCTGTGGGAACGACTGGGGATTGGACCGATTGGACCAGAGCGACTGCGTGCCGCGCTGCGACAACGCTGGTGGGGGGCGGCCACCGGGGTACGGGAGGCTAGCGTACAGCGCCACCATCACCAGCCCCGATCCCGACGACCCCATTGTCGGTCCGGCAGATCACGACCGGCTCGTCGGCGGCGTCACGGACGACCGGGAACTGTCCCGAGGTTCCGATGATCACGCCGCCCCCGACTTCGACCTTCCAAGCGACCGTCTCCGCCACGGCATCGACTGCCATCGCATAGACGTGGCCGAGCGCAGGCGCCGCTGTGAACACCAGGTACGGCTGCCCCGCCGGCCCCTGCTGGACGCTCACCGGAGATGCCGGATGGTGGACGCCGGCCTCGCCGACCAGCGCATCGACGTCGAGCGCCTGGAGTACGGTGCCATCCGGGCCGAGCCGGGTCAGCGTCGGCTGCTTGTTGGCGTAGACCCACAGGCCGCCTCGCGGGTCCTGCGCCGCCGACGCGACCGCCGATGCCGCGAGCGGATGGGTCCAGAGCAGCGCCCCCCTCGACCCCAGATCGCGAACCGCGAAGAAGTGCGGATCTTCGGTCTCGGTGTTCGGAGCGAGGCGATCACCGTCGAAGTAGATGACGTCGTCGACGGCCAGCGGGCTCGCGCCGCTGGTGGAGCCCATCTCGAACAACCAGGCGACGGTCATGCGCGATTCGGCAGGCTGGGACGGATCCAGGTCGATCGCGTACAGCCGCCCCGTGTGCGTGGCGTCCGTCCCGCTCGTGGGCACGAACTCGGTCGAGACATAGATGCGCTCGCCGCGGATCGCGGGCGTATTGTGCGTGACGAAGCGCCCGGGCACGCCGCTCACGGTGGCGGACAAGACCAGCGAGCCGACCTCCGCGCCGGTCTGTGCGTCGTGCGCGACGACATAGCCGCCGGACGAAGCGGCTACGATGTAGCCGGCCGCGGTCTGGCTCGGACTGATCGGATTGCCGAAATCGGACGGCCACAGCGAACGCCACGCGACCTGTCCCGCAGCGTCGAACCGGACGAGCCGCGTGCTGTCGGCCGCGATCACCTCGCCGGTGGTGCTCACCATCGGCGCCGAGGCCATCGCGTCGCTGCCCAGCTCGGTGCCGGAGCTCCAGAGCACGGCACCGTCCGCGTCGAAGGAGTACAGAAACGGCCCCACCCCCGAGCTGCCGGCGACCGTACAGGCAGCCACGGTGCCGTTCGACGCGCATCCGACGCCGACGCTTGGTCCACTCACCGCTTTGGTCCAGCGGATCCCCGGCGAGCCGGTGGGCGATGTGCTGGCCACGAGATCCGACATCCTCGGATCGCAGTGCGCCATCGCGCAGCCGTGCGTGGCGAGCTCGAAGCCCGCCGCAGTGGCCGCCAAGACCAGCGCGGCATCGCTGGTATCGTCAGTCTGACAGGCGGCAAGCGCGCCGCCTCCGAGTGCGATCGCGCCGACCAACTCGATGAGATGGGACAGGGTCGTGAGCCTGTTGTGGAGCTGCATGACGTGAAGCTGCCGCTCGAATGTTGAGACTCGATGGAGCCGGCGCACAACGCGATGCCAACCGCATCACATCCGCCCGCGTTGAAGATCCGCACCGATCACCTGCGTCGTGGCGGTCGACCTCGAGCGCGAGCTCCCGTCTGTGCTTCGACGATAGGCCAACGGAGGACGTCGGTCAGGGATCTCCGGCGCACCACGTCAGGGGCTCGGAACTAACCAGGTCGGGCGCCCAAGACAAGTCGCGGCGGTTCCCCGGGAAGCCGACTGGTGATACAGGATCTCGACCATGCGCACACGCGGCGTTAGCAAGCGTAAACGCCTCGATGCTTCGCCGGCCAGCGTAGCGCGGGGGCCGGTGGCGCGCGGCGCGGGAAAACCCAGAGACGCGAAGCCGCCGTTCCCGAGGGATTTCACCTGGGGCGTCGCGACGGCGTCGTACCAGATCGAGGGCGCCGCCAACGAGGACGGTCGCGGGCCGTCGGTCTGGGACACGTTCTGCAAGAGGGCGGGGGCGGTGTTCGGCGGCGACACGGGCGACACCGCGTGCGACCACTACCACCGGTTCAAGGACGACGTCGCGCTGATGAAGACGCTGGGCGTGACGTCGTACCGTTTCAGCCTGTCCTGGACGCGCGTGCTCCCGGACGGCGCGGGCGCGGTCAACGGCAAGGGGTTGGACTTCTACAGCCGGCTGATCGACGAGCTGGGCAAGGTGGGCATCGCGCCCATGGTGACGATCTTCCACTGGGACTACCCCGAGGCGCTGTACCGGCGCGGCGGCTGGCTGAACCGCGATTCCGCCGACTGGTTCGCCGACTACACCGCGCTCGTCGTCGACAAGTTCTCGGACCGGGTCAAAGAATGGGTGACCCAGAATGAGCCCCAGTGCTTCATTGGCTTCGGGCACCTGGACGGGGCGCATGCGCCCGGAGACAAGCTGACGTTCAGCGACTACCTGCTCGCCGCCCACAATGGCATGCGAGCCCACGCCAAGTCGGTGCAGGCGCTGCGCGCGCACGCAAAGGACCCGACGCGGACCAAGGTCGGCTACGTCCTGGCGGCGCAGATCGCTCAGCCGGCAACCGACGCCCCCGAGGACGTCGACGCGGCTCGCGCCGCGATGTTCGCGGTCAACGGCCGCCACCAATGGAACAACGCCTGGTGGACCGACCCGGTGATGTTCGGCACGTACCCCGAGGACGGCGTCGCCGCGTACGGCGAGGACATGCCGGCGTTCCAGCCGTCTGACCTCGACGAGATCAAGCAGCCGATCGACTTTCTCGGCCTCAACATCTACAGCGCCCGCAGCTACCGGCGCGGCGCCGACGGCAAGCCCGAGCTCCTGCCGATCGCCCCCGGCTACCCGCGCGCGGGATCCGACTGGCAGACGATCACGCCGGCGTCCCTCTACTGGGGGCCGCGGTTGTTCTACGACCGTTACAAGCTGCCGGTGTCGATCACCGAGAACGGGCTCGCGGTGCGCGACCAGGTCTTCCTCGACGGCAAGGTCCACGATCCGCAGCGCATCGATGTCATGCACCGCTACCTGGTCGAGCTCGCCCGGGCGATCAAGGAGGGCGTGCCGGTGACCGGCTACTATGCGTGGTCGCTGCTCGACAACTTCGAATGGGCCGACGGCTACAAGCAGCGCTTCGGTCTGGTCTACGTCGACTTCCAGAATCAGAAGCGCGTCCCCAAGGACTCGTTCCGCTGGTACAAGGCGCTGATCGCGTCGAACGGCAAAAGGCTGACCGACAAGACCGCGGTGCCGGCGGCGAAGGTCACGCCGTAGGGTCCTCTGATCTAACGGTCCGGTTCTCCCAGACATGTCGCCTGCTCGGACACGACCGGACAAGCAACCAATCAAGGGCTCGGAACACTAACCCGGTCGGGGCACCGCCAGCTGCGCGTCGACCGATCCGACTACTTTCGCTTCACCCGCAGGTTGTTGACGTAGTCGAGCTCCTGCTTCGCCTTGGGATCGTCGGGGTCGAGCGCGAGGCTCTCCCGGTACTTGCGCTCGGCGGCGGCCAGATCACCGAGCTCGATGAGCGAGTAGCCCTGCCCGCGCAGCGCGCGCGTATGCTCGATGATCTGCACCTTCTGATCGGAGATCAGCTTGACCGCGTTCTCAGCCTCCTCGTAGGTCTGCAAGGCGCGCTTCCAGTCTTTGACTCGCTGATACATATTCCCCCGCTCGGAGAGATACTGCGAGTAGCTCGGCGACAAGGCCATGGCCGCTTCGAGCGCCGACAGTGCTTCGGCATCGCGATGTAGCTCGGTGAGCGCGTAGGACTTGACGAACCACGCCTCCGCCCACGTCGGGTCGACGGAGATTGCCTCCTCGCGGTGATCGGTTGCGTCGAGCATGTACTTGAGGCTCTCGGCCTGGGAGTGCGCACAATAGATATGCCGTTTCTCGCTAGCGTATCGCGCCTGGAACGCGGCGATCACCTTGTCGAGGTAGTCCGTGATCGCCTCCTGCGGCCGTCCGCTACCCACGAGATGAATAGCCTCGATCACCTGCTTCGACTGTTCGTCATTCGCCGCACGGTCGGGCGCGCTGGCGATCGCGTCAGTCCCCGAAGCGGCAGGCCCGGACGCCTTCGGGGCGGGAGCGGCGGGAGCCGCTAATGTCCCCGTCGCCACGTTGCCCGAGGCACGGCCGGTGCGCGCGACATAGGCGCGGAGCTGGCCTCTGGCGCGCAGCTCGATCAGCTGATCCAGGTGGGGCGACACCACGTTCACGTCCTTGAGCTTGGTCGTGGACAGCGCCTTCAGCATCATGTAAATCGCGAGCTCACCCTCGACGCCGGCGAGCGGATCGTCACGCTTCACCTTGGCGCGCAGCTGCGCCGCGGCATCGCCAGCGAAAAAGCCGACCATCAACAACTTCGCCACACCCTTATCCAGATCGTCGTCGAGGAAAGGCACGACGGTCGGATCGACGACGACACTCACGTCGTGGCTCTCGGTCACGAAGGCCTGGATCCGATCGAGATCGTCTGTGTCACCGTTGAACACGGTCCCCAGGTATCGCTCCATGATCGGAAGGATCTCGTCGTTCGTGAGAATCGGTGTTTTTGCGCTCGCCGCCGGCGCCGAGCCCGCTCGCTGCGCCGGACCGGCACTGCCACACCCGATGAGACCAAGGACCACCAGCGCATGCACCTTCATGGCGCGAGCATCCGATCGGCGTGAGTGAATTGGCAAGCGCCAAGCAGCGCCGGCGGTCACTCGTCGCAACGCAGGTAGGTGCAGCGGCTACGACACGGGAGCGCCGGGGGGCCGCCGCGAGCGCCGCGTGCAGCTCCGACAGAGCGGGACCGTCCCGACCGGCTACTTTTGCGTCCTCTGACTGTCCCGTTCTCCTGGACATGCTGCCTTCTCGGACACGACCGGATAAGCACCCAATCGGGGGCTCGGAAACTAACCCCGTCGGGGTGCCCCTCGCTCCTCGAGCCCACCAGTGACGCCGCCGAGCGCGCGGCGCATGACGAAGATCCCCGCCCCGGCGTGTGGGCAGCCGAATCCAACGCGGACCTGCGCGCGTTGACGCAGGACGAGACCGACCAGCTGATCCGCGCAGTCTCGGGGGCGGTGAGATCGCCCTGAACGCGTTCGACGGCCGCAGGCAGCTGGGCGCTGGCAGGCCTGCGGAGCAGCGCGCGGACCTTCACGTCGGTGGCGAGCATCTCAACACGAGGGGGCGGCCGACGGTGCCAGTGGCGCCGATGACTAGAATCGTTGGCATATTTGCGGCGGAAGCGATGTAGTACGCTACCCTGGATTGCCACGGGCCGTGGTTGACCCAAGAGTTGGCGCGGCTCGCGCCGTCAGGCGAAGCGCGGCGGTTCCACCACGGGACGGAGACGGCGCGATGCATCGAGTGTCATTGCTGCTATCGGCCGCCGCAGCCGAGCAGCGGCGATGTGGATGCGTGGTGGACCAAACGCCGGCACGCGCTGCCCGCCCTGAGCCCTTTGCTGACTGCACGGTCAGGCGTGACTCGGCGGAGCCGAGAACCTCGTGTGTCATGCGCACGAGCGCCGCCGCCGGTGAATGTTTCGGCGACCTTTCTGTGCGGACCTCCCACTACTGCGATCAGGAGGCCCCATGCGACTCACGAACCTGGCACTTGCGTCGATCCTTGCGCTCTCGCTCTCTGCTTGCACCACGAACACCCCCGGCTCGAGCTCAGACAGCGAGGCCCTTCGAAAGGCAGAGATCCTCGCATGCGGTCTCGACGATGACGACTCGGTCACCGCCGATCCCGACGCCGTTGTCCACGCCTGCGATCCCGGCGACACCAGGAAGACGACGGTCTGCCACATCCCGCCCGGGAACCCGGCGAACGCACATACGATCTGCGTCGGCAACCCGGCGGTTCACGCCCACGTCCAGAACCACGGCGACACTCTTGGAGAATGCCTGAGCGAGCCGCCCTGCGATGGCGGCGGAGACGGCAGCGGCAGCGGCGGTGATGGCTCCGGATCTGGAAGCGGATCCGGCGCGGGGTCTGGCAGCGGCTCGGGCGGCGACGGCGGCGGCGGGCTCATGTGATGGCGGCGGCGAACCATGCAGCTACCTTCGATCGACTACGCTGATCACGTGGCTCGCGCCGGCATCGTGGCGTTGCTGCTCGTCGATGTGCTTGCCGCGGGTGCCCCCGCGGCGTCCGCTGCACCCGCGGCGGTGCGCCGGGTGGTGCTCGCGGATCCCGATCCCGAGCTGAAGCACGCGATGGACCAGGCGTTCGTGCCGTGGCACCTCGAGGTCGTGGTCGAGGGCGCGCCACAGGCCGACGCCGCCGAGGCCACCGAGCGGGCGGGCGCCGATACCGCGCGGTTCGTGGTTTGGCGCGACGGCGATCAGCTCGTCGCCTACGACCGCACGCAGGCGAGCATGGAGCGGCGCGCCAGCCGGGCCGGACCGCTCGACCCACCCACCGCGGCCGCGCAGCTCGCCGTCGATCACCACGACGCTCGTGCCAGGGACGTGCTCGAGCGCTATCTCCGGCGCTTCCCCGGTGGTGCAAACGCACCGGACGCCCAACTGCTCCTCGCCCGGCTGGAGGCAACCCCATGATCGTACGGCACACGCAGCGCGCAGCTCAGCTGTTCGAGCTCGGGCGGCACGCGCGATCGAGCGGCGGCGGACCTCGCACCCGCCGCAAGCCAGGCCGGCTCTTGACGGCGCTCGTCGTGGTGGCGCGCGGCAACACCGTCAACTACAGCACGCGGAGATCGTTCGTGGCCGTCGCCCAAGCGAGCGAGCGCAGCCCCGACATCGATCTCGGCGCGCTGCGATACGAGCACGCGATCGCCACGATCGATGACTTTCTGAGCTCGGCCTGTACCGTCGAGCTCGGCGAGCGGAGCGACAGGTCACACGAGCAGTTACGGCATGACGGCGCAACACCGTGCGCTGAATCGCCGCGCCGTGTGGCGGGGGCTTGACGGGGACCACCCGACCGGGGTTACTTTTTGGGGACCACCGGGGACCACCCGACCGGGGTTACTTTTGGGGGACCACCCGACCGGGGTTACTTTTTGGGGACCACCCGACCGGGGTTACTTTTTGTGGGGACCACCCGACCGGGGTTACTTTTTGCGTCCTCTGACTGTCCGGTTCTCCCCGACCGGACCACCCGACCGGGGTTACTTTTTGCGTCCTCTGACTGTCCGGTTCTCCCCGACCGGACCACCCGACCGGGGTTACTTTTTGCGTCCTCTGACTGTCCGGTTCTCCCCGACATGCTGCCTTCT
>Ga0307509_10003663_pt1 | contig 22979 bp, 23 predicted proteins | sample 10_EM_MG_FD_202245 | JGI IMG/M metagenome (GOLD analysis project Ga0307509, IMG submission 202245) | Populus trichocarpa ectomycorrhiza microbial communities from riparian zone in the Pacific Northwest, United States - 10_EM | ecosystem: Host-associated > Plants > Roots > Unclassified | place... | reverse complement strand
GTTTGGGGATTTGTGGCCTTCTTTTTCTTTTTCTCTTAACATACTCCTCCCTTTAGAGCTCTAACCTTTTTTTTCTTCTTCTTTTCTTTTGCTGTTCTCTAGAGTTAAGGTTACCTTGCCTGCAGCACGCGCCTTTCCCTCAATAACCCCCCCCCCCCCCCCACACGCTCTCTTCCTCCTTCCCTTCCCAACCACCCGCCACCTCTCTCTCTCTCTCTCTCCCCTCTTCCACGTCTCTCCATAAGTCACTCTGGAATTCAAATTTCCGTGGTTCTTTACTCCTTCCGTCATTCGATTCTACCTTTGAATCTACACAGTCCTTCTATCTTTCTCACCCAGTTTTCCACACACCCCCTCCAGTTCATCTTTCTAGCCTGTCGAAGCTACTCAGTAAGCGATGAGTGACCATTACGGAATTGTCAGTAGTTCTTCCAAGCGTCCCAAGCTAGACAATAGTTCCTCCGAGGAGCTTATCGTCATCGGTGCTGGTCCTTCGATTGTCCCTGCTCCTCCGGATAGCCCGACATCTCCGCCGACTCGCCAGGCACCCGAGCCCATAAGCTCCGCTAACGGGCAGGCTACTCCTCCGGTTTCACAAAATGCTGCTAATACTCAGCCGCAACCCCCGCAGTCTATGAAGCCGCTTTGGGACAGGCTTTGGGAACCGCCACCGAATCCGTTAGGAGGAATCATCAATAATCCGAACGGGGGTCCAACTTTTGGTGATGCTACTACGAACTTTGGGACGCCCGTGCGGAGATATCGACCCCCACCTTTCCAACATCCCCTTATAGCGCCTCAACAACTTTATCCATTGTCGACTCCTCCCGTTAAGAACGGGAATGTGAAGGGTAATGGGAACGGCAGCGGCAATAGCAACGGTGGGGGAAAAGTGCCTATAGCTGGGGTTGATGTTATAGATCTTACTGAGGATGACGACGACGTCAGAATAGTATCGAACAGACCTGTTGCCAGAGATGTTCAGATTGTTCATCCGAATGTTTCGGAAGTGTGCTTTGGATTGATGGAGAAAATGTATGTCACGGCTCATTCTCTTCCCGCACCAGTTCCATTGGACGACCGGTTTGCCACTCATTGGCCGAGAATACCAGTCTCGTTGAAATGCCACGGCGGCGGTTCGTCGTTGTGCGTGGGGGTTATAGACCCCTTCGGAAAGGAATTCGGTTCTCTCGATACCAATAGTGCGAGAATCTTGGTTCCGCTGCTAGAGAAGAACTTGGTGCGGCTTCAGGCAAGTGTCCTTCCGAGAAAGAAGCAACCGGATCACCTCCCCGGACCTGAAACCGACGGTAAATGTAAAACTCCCCTCGAAATGCAGGCCAATGTGTACGGGCCCGCGATGAATATGGGCGCAATAGCGAAAGTTTTGGCAGACAAGAATGGACGCCTAAAGAGGCCCTCTCAAACGGATGGATTGGAATACGTCCCACCCACGCCCACCCCTAGTGCGCCTCGGATCCTGCCAGTTCAAGTTGATACAGAGGCGGCAGTTTTCAACATGCTTGAAGAACTGCAGAAGCAGGTCGAGAGTCTGCCTGATGCCGAGCCTGATCCACGGATCACTACTCCTCTCTTAAAACACCAAAAGCAAGGGTTACATTTCATGATGAGCAAGGAGAGGGATCGTGACTACACTGACTCAAAAGGGAATACCTCTCTCTGGCGCTCGTTCGGGCATGGCAGTCGTGCAATGTATGAGAATCTCATCACCTGCGAAAAGACAGAAACAAAACCCGACGAAGTCTACGGAGGCATTCTCGCGGATGTCATGGGTCTGGGGAAGACTCTGCAAGTAATATGCCTAATTGTTAGCTCCCTCGACGCCGCGGCGGCATTCGCGGCCCCTGCTGAAGGCGAGCGTCCGCCTAAGAGGAGAGTCAAGACGACCTTAGTCGTTAGCCCTCTCAGCACCATTGGGAACTGGGAGGGGCAAATCAAGGCGCATCTCAAGCTTGGTACGCTCAGCGTTTACGTGTATCATGGACCGAAGCGAGAGCTCAGTATCGAGAGGTTGGCTCAATACGATGTTATCCTCACCACTTACCAGATTGTCGGAGGAGAGTTTTCTAAACACATGACTGGTGGTGGTGCGAGCGCTTCGAAAGGCAGTTGTCCATTTCAGAAGCTTCATTTCTTTAGGGTAGTCCTCGACGGTTAGTCATCCTCTTCCCCACACATGCGCATGAGAAAGCAGCCAACTAACCAATGCAGAGGCTCATATGATCCGCTCGCCCTCTATCATGCTCACAAAGGCTATGCTTTCTTTGAGCGCTCAGAGGCGTTGGGCTGTTACTGGCACTCCAATTCAAAGTGAGTTCTTCTTTGTTCGAGTCTTTCCTTGGGCTACGCGTGAACTAATTCCTTCCCATAGATCGTCTTGGGGATATTGCCACTCTAGTCAAGTTTCTCCGCATTTCACCTTTTGACGATAATGCTGCCTGGAATAAACATATTGCAACACCATTTAAGGCAAGTTTACCTTGGCACGCAAAATAGTGATGTTTCGCTAATTGATTTGCTATAGAATGCGAATATTGAATCAATTACGAACCTTCGTCGTATACTCCATAGTATCACTTTACGACGCTCGAAGGGCACCATTAATCTACCCCCCCGAAAGGACGAAGTGGTAAGGCTCTCCCCCTCCAGGAGTACCTATTGCTAATGTATCATTGAAGGTCTTTCTCGATTTTTCTAGCTCCGAACAACAATTGTATGAGGCCACCATGCTGGTATCCAGGCGCAAGTTGGATCTCGTTCTGAAGCAGGGGAGTGTCGCCGGGCAGAATTACGTTCATGTGCTACAGAGTATTTTACGCTTACGCTTGATTTGCGCTCACGGAAGTGAGTTGGTGAGTGATAACGACACCGCCGGAATCACTTCCTCATATGCAATCAACGTCGATGAGATCGAGGACAACGCCAGTGAGCCTTCATGGTCCGTTAAGGACCCTTATCAAATCTTCCAACTTATGTGTGACACGAACGAGGACATTTGCGCTCTTTGCGAAGCCAAAGTTGGTACCAACGGCCCAGCCGGCAGCGCCGGTGATGAGGACTCGCCTTTGAATAAGAAGGCTGCTGTCATAGGTTATCTTACCCCATGCGCTCACTTGCTCTGCAAAGCATGCGGGCCGAGATTCGTTGAAGAATTCGGTGGTGGCTCAATGAACGTCGGAGGCGGCGGACCTTTACGTGGGAATTGCCCCCTCTGCGGAGAGTACGTCAAGCCCGCTCTGCTAGATATCAAGAGCGATGGCGGTGATGACCCAGTCCAACATCTTCCGAGGAAGAAGAAGCTAAAGGGGAGGTACGGCGGGCCGAGTACGAAGGTCAAAGCTCTCATTTCATCCCTCCTGGCGAATAAGAAGGCGAGCACGGCTGGTAATCCAATCAAGAGGTTTGTTTACACACTTCCCACCTTCCTCCCTATCTAAAATTACATAACTGATTACAGCTAATTATCACACAGCGTTGTTTTCTCATGCTGGACCTCCCACATGGACCTTATTGAAATCGCGTTCAAGGATAACGGCATCACTTTCGTCCGCTTGGACGGCACCTTGACCCGCACTCAGAGAAATCGCGTGATGGAGGACTTTGAAAAATCCCCGGAAATTTCTGTCATCTTAATATCTATCGCGGCCGGGGGTCTCGGGTATACCTAACACCCATTATCATTATCATCCCGCCAAGTCGCTAATAAGGAGTATTGTACAGATTGAACCTGACAGCAGCCTGCAAGGCCTACGTCATGGAGCCCCAATTCAACCCTGCTGCGGAGTCCCAGGCAATCGACCGCATACACCGTCTCGGGCAGACTCGCCCTGTCACCACGACTAGATACATTATGCGTGATTCCTTCGAGATGAAGATTGTTGAGCTTCAGAAAAAGAAGACCGAGCTTGCTAATCTTTCCATGTCCTCTGGGAAACTTAGCGGGAAGGATGCTATGGCGAAGAAGCTGGAGGCATGATATCATTTATTCCCCCTGGTTCGGAATGGTTATGGCTGACTGGAGCTTGCGCACAGGATCTCAGAACACTGTTTAGATAACCCTGTCTAATCATTTGTCCTCGTCTCCTTCCCTTTCTTGCTACTCCTGCTTTCTTTCTCCCGTTCCCCTTGCTTGCCTTTCGGTATAGGTACGAGCGTATCACTTTAGCGGGTTTGTCTACTCGTAAATGCTACCTTACTTAACCCCTTCTCCCTTTTCTTTCGCTCTCTTTTATCTTTTTTCCTTTTCCTCCCCCATCTCTAATATCTTTTCCCCACCGCCACCTCCTCTTTGTTATTATGGCTTTACACGGTATGCAATATGACTGCGGCGCTCTTGCTTCCCAATCTCGATTTTTTGGTCTTGTTGTCCTCTCTTTCTTTTCTTTGTTCCCGTGAATACGGTTGGAAACGGGTCTTATCGTCACTCATCATCTAGAGGGGGTTTGTAGTGCATTTTGTTTGCTTGTTGGCTAATTTTGTGGTTTGGTTTGGTTTGGTTTGATTTGGGGGTGCAGTAGCTTATCATAGCCTAATTTAGTGACGAATGAAGAAACGGAAAAACAGTTAAAAAGGAACTGGAGAGGGAATGGTGGGCGGGGCAGTATTTTTTCTCGGAGTTGGTGTTGGGTTTTTGCTTGCTTGCCTGGGTATGATAAAACGGCTATGGGAGTTGGTTGCTGCGAGAGGAAGACGAAGAGGAGGAGCGTACTGTACCCGGTTTGGAATAGGCCCCGGGAAAATGCGGGAAAGAATTTACTGCGCTAAACATGATATTATTCTCTTCTTTGCTTTTATTTCATCGTGCTATGTGCAGCTGTGCTTAGCAAGCAGCTTTACTCTACCATGTTACGAGGGTTCTTTATTCCCTATTCCCTAACCATTAGTTACTCAAGCCCCCTCTCACCTCCCCTCTGCATCAAACTTGTCGGGTGCGTATCCGAAGAATCAATCATTTCCCATGATAAATCCGGAAGTACAGCACCACCACCAACTTTCCCTCCCTCCCTCTAACCATACTTTATCCAGCCATCATGGTACTCAAAAGTCTTTGAATTACTTTATCACAGCTACGGGAGGCTATATTTCTCTTTTTTTTTTTCCTCTCAAAATTTAATTATGATATATAGGCAACAACTTCCCACCTGATAATAGCCCCTTTGTCCCCCCCAAACCCTCTTCCCAATCATATCATATCATATATATATATATGTATGATGCTCGATACTCGGCTCAGCCCTTCCAGTAGTATTTCTCCAAACAAGCGCATACGTAATATTATCATATAGATAGACGGCCGCCTTAGGGACCTAGCTCTCTACAGACCACACACACACACACACAATAAATAACAAGAAAAAACGGTATGTATACGAGTGACAATTGATGTCCCGGTGGGGGGTTTTTCCCATTTGCCATATTGTATCACAAGCATCCCCCCCACAGTGCCAACAGTGCCGAATTCCCCCCCCAAGTTATAGTATATACATCGTTCTAAAGAAGCACTAGTGAAATTATCGTTCTGATAATTATTTCTTTGATTAGTAAAATAATATTATAATAGATTCAACTTCACACGGTAGAGCAGGTATCATAGGTGTAAAGATATCACATGACTCTGGAAGTTGGTTAGTAAATATCAACGGGTGCATTATGGCAGCTTACTGTACTAAGTACCTCACAGCTATGGCTAATATCACACACACACTCATATCAGGTAGAGCTCCTGTTTGATGGGGAAAAAAAAAGACCTGTATAATAATAACTTGACTTGAAATGCTTTTGGTGTTATATCACTCTGCTGACGTATCTACTCGAGTAGAAAAGTGGGAAGCTAGTTTTCTTAAAATAAAAAAAAAGTTTTCATTTTGGCGCGATGGGGGGAGGGAGGGATGTTCGGTGGTATCAGCACTGCCGGGAATAATAATAATAATATTGTTGTTTGTGATAGATAGTACGATCTTGCCGACAAAATTCGTGGCCCCCCCCCCCACGTTTTACACCAAAAAAGGCTGATTTTTTGGACACTCCATAGCTCATCCGAAAACTATATAGATTTAATAAAACCAAGATATAGTGTAGGTAATTGTTGAAACTATCTAGGCAAAAATTATGAGAATTTTCCCATTCTCCTATGATACAAGGGGTTAGAGCTTAGGGTTGTCATTGGATGTGGTTGCAAGTATGATACCTTTTGTATGGGATTCTCATACAAAAAAATAAGAGGTAAGTTATCATACCTTCTACCAACCTTCATTATTTATAGAATTGCAGAATGGGCATTAGCTAACAGAGCTTGTCACATATAAATGATATCTAGATGAGTCTAAATACCCTAAAGAATTTTAACTTTTTTTTTTACAAAGCAACTGGCTGTGGTTTTATGAGGTGAAAATGCGCATTTTTGGTGTAAAATGAGGGGGGGGCAAGGAGTCACTACTGCTCACTCGGGTTTTATGACACTCCCTCCCTCCCCCCCTCCCTCCGTCCGTCTGTCGAGGTATCATATATAATAGATTTGGATGTTTGTGCAGTGTTGTATATTACACAGTAGCTATCCAGTTACCTCCCTACTTTTTTTCGCTTTCGTTGTTGGTTGGGCTTAGGGGTGGTTGTCTTGATAACATTTTTGGTCGTACTCGCTTTTTTTTTTATGAAAACGCTGTGCTCCACCGTATATCGCGTTTATTTTTTTTTTGCAAAGACAAAAAAAACAGTTAATGCCCGACTTCCGTGGAAGTTTTCTATCATACTGTAGTGACGTTTCCTTTCTTGTCTCTCAGGTTCCCACGCGACTTACACCCCCCCCCACCTCCCCTCCTTCCCGGGACATCTCGCGCACATCCCATATCACATCTAGGAACTTTTTTATTTATATATATATATATACGGTTGTAAACCGCGATATCATATTGGTCGAATGGTAAAAAAGTGCAGCTACTGTACGTGTACATACGGTACCGACAAGGCGAGGCGAGGCGAGACAAGAACAAGACACGCACCCCGCAGCCCGAACTTGGCCATTTCAAGCCTTTTTTTTTTTTTTTTTTGCGTTCCCGTCGCGTTGTCTTGGACCTGCTTCCTGACTACGGTACCGTACTGGTGCTCGAGTGAGATCTATTGTGCTAGTGCGCAAAAGGTGTTGGGTTTTGGCAGTACGGTGCTGTATACGATGGTAACTAACTTGGCCGTTGCTCAATTACGAGTGAGTCGCTGTGGGGTGGACTACTGAGATGAGTTTTTTTTCTTTTTCTTCTTATTTTCTCGAATGTGAGTGTAGTATCAAGAGATATATGCCCGATTACGGGTAAATTTTTTTTTTGGGTTGTGTTAATAATTTGGTGGGCATCGCACTGTGCTGGTACTGGTATGGCACGTACCGGCACTCGAGTGCCGGTGGGTGACCATGGTTAGCGGCTGGATGTGGTGGCGGTGGTCGGTTTGAGTCTAAGTTCTTCTCTGCTGGTACTGATTTTATGCTGCTTGTATGATTGTGAGATTGGATGCTCTATCTGTGCCGTACCTGGGTACTCGAGCTGGTATCTTCTTCTTTTGGAGGAGCGTACCGTACCTGTGTCTGGAGGGAGGGAGAGAGGGGGGGTGGACGGGTGAGACTGGGAGGAAAGTGTGAGGAAAAAGAAACTTGGTGGCAGGCAAGAACTGCCGGGGGGAGGAATGCTGAGGAGAAAGTGGGTTAGAGAGACAGAGGAAGAAGAAGAAGGAGGTGTATCATAACGGTTCAGAGGGAGCGAGATGTCTTTTCTTTTCTTTTTTTTTGCTGCTGCTCCTGCTGCTGCTTGTCTTTTACTGTTAGAATATATGGCGGTTGAAAACAACCACTAAAATATATACGTACCGGCCTCACTTATCGCAGAGCTAATTAAACTCACCCTCGTATTGTATGTAATTGTAGATTCGCTTCATCACTCACTGTTTCTTGAGTTAAACTCGTTCCCTCCCTCCCTCCTTCCTCTTTCTCCCTCTCCCCCTCTCCCTTTCTCGCTCGCTCGCTCACTCAGTCACTCACTCTCTTCCTATCCCCTAACAAAAGTTTGGAACAACCGCCCTGTCCAACCGCAACCGCAACGGCCTAGGCGACGCGCAACCAACTTACCCTCCCTTGACCCCAAAGTTCTGAACTCCCCCCCCCCGAAACCATAGCCAACTCCAATTCGACGCCCGTTTTTCCCCTTCTCGTCCTGTCTTCACATTTCGACATTTTTTTTTGTCGACTTCCCTTTTGCCGCCGTCCGGCGACTCCATCCTCCTGCGCCTCTCCCTTCCCACGGTATAACTCTCGTTTTTTTCTTTCCTGCTGGTCTGCCGGTCTTTGTCTCTGCCTTTCGTTTCAGTGACTTTGCCGTAAGTTTAACTTATCCTCTTAAGGATTGGGTCTTCTATTACTTATTTTCTTCTGCTCGTGGTAGTCGTGGTGGTGGTGGTGTTTCTTGTTCATACCCACCCCGTCTTACCCTACTCCCTTCTTCCTCCTTGCTTGTCTTGTCTACCCTTCACCTAACCACCACCACCACCACCACCACCACCAACGCCATTACCGTGTTTCCTTGCCCTTCGCCTTGCTGGTTGAGGTTTGGCTCGGTGCGGATCAGGGGGAGAGGGAAAGAAGAAGAATAGGAAACAAAAAAGAACAAAAGGTCCATGAAACGCTGGCGAACTCTCTGCTAACTTCTTGTTCTTGGTAACTCTTAGCTGCACAGATCAACGGGAAGTTCACTCGTTATACTTCTCACATACCCACAGCCGCCCACTATCAAGACCCCCGCTAGACGAAAAAATAAGACACCCAAACTCCATTCTCTTCCGGGGCTATTCTGTCTCGCCCACATCTCCCGATTCCCACCTTAATCATAGGGTTACTCGGAAATCTTGGGGCTCGACATATCTCCGTGATTGATGCGGAGTCGACGCTCCTCCCGAGACTCGAAGGCCTCGATCACCGAGGAGAGTGAAGATAGCGAGTCGTCGTCGGTTGATGAGCACGGAGAGGGCCAATTGGCTGCTGCGAACAAGTCGCAGAGTCCTGGTGGTGAAAAGGAAAAGACAGACAGTCCTTCTGCTAAAGGTCTTTGGAATCCGCCGCCAGATCGGGAACCGCTCGACGCGACGGCCCCACCAACCCTTTCGAAGGAAAAGATGGAGGATACCCGGAATTTTAGGAGACCGCGGTTAAGGTCCGTTTGGTTGTGCCCCTTGTCAACACTGGGAGTTACCTTTCTCTCCGCGTTCGTCTTATGGACTACGATACAATCGTTCAGGGAACGGCAGTGTGATATCAAGGGGTGTCGGATGCCGCAGATGTCCCCCGTCTACATCAGGGAGAAGGATTTCGACACGGAACACACGAGGTTTGCCAGCAAATATAATCTCTACCTTTACCGGGAACATAATGTGGACATCGAATATCCGGTATGCTCTTTTTTTCTTTTTTGTTTCCCCCCCCCCAAGGTGCCCCCGTTCTCTATTTTTTATTTTTTTATTTTTTATTGGACCGTCATTTGACGTTTTCCCAATTGCCGCGTAAAGGATCTTTGGCCGGTTTTAGAGGCGAGAAGCGAGTTTGCAAAGAAGAATAATCGCCCTGATCTCAATGACGACCCGTTCACCATTGATTGTTCTCGATCTCAAGTTCTTCCGAGTCATTTGCTAAGGTGCTCGCAGCCCAAAGGGGTTCCGGTACTTTTCATCCCCGGGAATGCCGGCAGCTACAAGCAAGTGCGACCAATAGCAGCTGAAGCCGCACGATATTTTAAGAATGCAGCAGCCAAGGATGAGTCGTTGTTAGAAGCCGGACAGCGGGGACTTGATTTCTTCACGGTGGATTTTAATGAGGACATAACAGCCTTCCACGGCCAGACGATGCTTGATCAGGCTGAATATTTGAATGAGGCGGTTTCGTACATTCTTTCGCTGTATCACGATTCGCGAAAGTCCACCATGGATTCGGACTTGCCGGACCCTAGTTCTGTTATTCTATTTGGCCACTCGATGGGTGGGATTGTCGCCCGCACCATGTTGATCATGCCCAACTACCAGTCGAATTCCATAAACACCATCATAACAATGTCTGCCCCCCATTCTCGCCCGCCTGCACCGTTCGACAAGCAGATAGTGGAAACATATGACGACATTAATAATTATTGGCGCAAGTCATTCTCGGCAAAATGGGCCAATAATAACCCACTTTGGCACGTGACTTTGGTCTCTATTGCTGGCGGAGGATTAGATACAATTGTGCCTTCTGACTATGCTAGCATTTCGTCTTTAGTGCCTGATACCCATGGTTTTACTGTATTTACGTCTTCTATTCCCAATGTGTGGGTTGGCGTAGATCATCTTGCAATTCTTTGGTGCGATCAGCTTATGAAGGTTGTAGCTCGCTCTATGCTGGATATTGTTGATGTAAGAAGGCCTGGGCAGACAAAAGCCCGTGCGGAAAGGATGAGGATCTTTAAGAAGTGGTACCTCACTGGCATGGAGCCGATTGCAGAAAAGACACTGCCGCATAAAGGTTCGATATCAATGCTGTTCTCAATGGAACTCTTACCATGTACTAATGATACCAGACCCTACCACTCTTTTGACACTTGACAGTTCGCATTCTATCGTCAATCTTGGCCAAAGACTTGTTCTACGACAATTGGGGGAGTCACAGAAGCCCCGTGCTTACTTGATGCCTATTCCGCCTTCACGGGAGTCGGGAAGCACTAAGTTTACATTGATGACTGACCAGAAGCTAGACGGAGCAAGAGATGGGAATTTGGAGGTGCTTTACTGTAGCGTTTTCCCCCTACAAACTGGACAGACTGCCGCTTTATTTTCTATGAATATGGATCTGTCTGGGGATAGTTCTGGCTCGACACGCCTTGCTTGCAAGAATGCTGCTGAGGATGTGATTGAACTCCCTGCTTCCGTGCAGACTTCCAGGCAGCCGTTTGAACAAACCCGGCCGTTTTCTTACTTGCAGTATGACCTTGAGGACATAGCTGAGCATCAGTTTGTGGCTGTTGTGGATAAGGCTAGTAGAGTAGCGCAGGGCTGGGTGATCGCAGAGTTTGTTGAAAAGAAAGACTCGTATATACGATCAAATACAAGCCTTCGCGGCTTGTTGATGGATGGTATTCGTACAGCCTTGCCAGAGGAACGGCCCTTCGTGACAGAAATCCATATTCCTGTAATGCACAGCAGTCTGCTCACCTACAAGATGCACGTGGGCGTGCAGTCATGCGGGGAGGATGGTCAGCTCTTCACTCCGCTCCTCCGTCAGTACCTTATCGACCCGTATGAATCCAAGTTTTTTGTCAATGTGCACTCTGCGGACATCAATCTTCACGGATCTGCCCCGTTCATTCCCCCGACACTCCGACCTAGCTCCAAGCGCGGTCTTTCGCTGCAGCTTTGGCTGGATCCTACGTGCAACAGCACTGTTGAAGTTTCGGTTGAATTTGATTTTCTCGGGAGTCTTGGGAGGCTCGCCATGCGATATCGGACTGTTTTTGCTGCATTCCCGTTGTTGGTTGTCGCGCTTGTTCTCAGGATCCAATTTCAGGAATATGACAATAAGGGTATGGCTTATCGGAGGTCATGATTATATAAAGCTTTGTTTTGTTTGCTGACTATGCGTAGGCCGCTTCATGAGTTTTGGGGAAGGTCTTGACAGGCTCATTCCCAGGACTCTGCCATATGTTCTGGTGGCGCTATCGGCGTTGGCTATCTCGCTTTCGTTTGCTAAAGCTGAACAGGATAATCCCGTGCCCTCACCTCTGTCAAAGTCTGCGACAGAGCAGTCTACCACTGCTATGGAGTTTGCGAAGAATGATTTACTTGTTGGGCTGCAGGATCCCTTCTTTTGGTTCCTTGCACCGCTCTTTGCTCTGATTGCTGTTGGCGTTTGCGTTGTTCTGAATTACGGGGCGATGCTGAGTTTGCATTCGTTGACAATTCTTTACACGTTCTTTAGCAAGTGGCCGACCTGGATTAACAGTGAACGAAGGTGTGTACTGAATATGTGGTTATGTAGGGTGGTGCTAATTTTAGCTGTAGATCACCAACGATCACTCCTCCTCCATTTTCCACTAGCAGTCCGAGGCGGCGGATAATGACAACCATGATGCTCCTGTTTTTTGTTGCGACGCTTATCCCTTACCAGTTCGCGTACATGGTTGCTTGTATTGTACAGATTGCGACTTGTGCCAGGGCGTTGAAGTTTGCTAGAGAAAATGTCTGTATTAAAGTTTCCTAAGTTTAGGGTTCTTTTTTCATTTCTCTCTTTTCGCTTTTACTAACATAGCTGTAGGGATACTCTGGGCGATCTGGCACGTACTGGGATTTCTACCATTACACGCATTCGATTCTCATCGTAATGCTCTGGATCCTGCCAATTAACCTCCCAGTCCTAGCTGTATGGATACATAACTTGACAGTCCATTGGCTCACACCCTTCTCCTCCCATCATAACCTTCTCTCGATAATGCCATTCATCCTACTCGTCGAGACATTGACTACGGGGAATATGATTCCCCGAATCAGGAACCGGTATGTTGCTCCCCGTTCACTTTTTCCTAATTCTTGAAGCTAGAGTATGTGACTAACGATGAATAGACTCTGGCTGGTAACAGACTTACTCTTCCTGGGCCTAGCAGCATATGCCGCCTTATACGGTGTATCATACGCCTACCGCCTCCACCACCTAGTAAACTTCATCGCGGGATGGCTCGTGATTGTTCACTTTAGCACAGCGCCGCCGACGATATCCGGCATAATAGACTTATTTAATGACGATGGGGATGATGATGGGTCGAAGAAACGCCATCAATGAGGAGCTTATAAGAGACTAGGAGAAATTTACACACCTGTCTGCCTACCTATCTGCTTGGAGAAGAAGCTATGATGTGCAGCAAGAGCTTAAGATCTTGTAGGATTATTATAAGCAAGAGGGGACTTTTTTCTTTCTTCCATTTTTTTCATTTTTCGTGTTTAGAAAGTTCACCGAGCGGCAGAGCGTTGGACTGTTTTGGATGGCGTTATGTATTCATTTTTATTTTTTTACACTTTTCTTTTCTATACTTATTCATTTTCTGTTTCTCTTTTCCTTTTACTATATCACTTTCTACCTTCTGATACTAACCTTTTCTCGCCGTTCTCTCTCCCAACCTCCCGGCGTGGCCCTCCACTTCTGCGATACTCTGTCTCATCCCACCCGCTTGACCTAACATCGGTTTTGCGAGCTGTAGCATTGCGGACAATCCGTTCACCTTCACTTCACTTCCCTTCGTTTCCCCCCCACCCCAACCTTGATAACATACTTACCTACCGACTGTATACTACCCATTTTCTCCTTCCCCCCACTTTTTCTTTTCATTTTTCAATTTTCTCTTTTCAGCTCCCTTTTTGACTGGCTAGTTGGCTAGTTGACTTAGTAGGAACCGGGACCGCATGGATGGGACCATTATTAATGACTTTTTCCTTTCATTTTTTCAATCTTCCTTTTCATTGTACATATCTTTTTTCTTCTCTCTTCCTTCCTTCCCTTTTGATTGCTGGATATCTATCTATCTCTCTATTGCACAACTTGTATTGCCTTTATTGTTACATATCATATCACACATCATATATATCAAGAAATGGGTTTTCGAGAAGCTGGGGGGTGTTTTTTTTTATATATTTATATATTATTTTTATTATTTTTATTATTTAATCTGCTCTTTTTGATTATTATTTTATATTTGTTTTATTTGTTATGAATGTTGGTTGTGTCGTATCGTAGATACTGTAATAATATTATAGTACATGGTTTGCTTGGTATCCGTTTTTATTTATTTATTGGTGTAGGATGAGGTAATAATACTTGTGACTTGGGGAGGGGTGATTGAAATAAACCAAGTTATTTACTTAATTCATTTTGTTTTTTCCAGTGCTTTCCTTTCCTTTCCTCTCGGGCTTTCGGGGGTGGGATTAGAACGGTCTGTTGTAGTAGTAAGGGTGGTTTACTCCGTTAGCCACTGGTAAGTTCAATGTCTCAATGGGGTAGGATCGGGTGGGAGGGGAAGGCATGGAATAAGAACGGGATGCAAACCCAGTATAATCCCCACTCATATCCCCGACACCCTGCAACTTATCACCTTGTCTGGTGACAGCGGTGATCCGGACCAATACCCCATCGTTAATCCTAATACTTCTGCCTGTCCCATCCCCATCCCCTCCCCAACCCCCCTCCACCTCCCCCCTCTCCGCCCTTTCCCTTCTCTCCTTCTCCTTCAACAATCTCTTCAATCCCTGAATCTTACTCTCCCTCTTCCCATCCCAAGTAATGCCCTCCGCGCAGAGCGCGGAGCCAACGAACACCTGCATGCCCGCACCACACATGAGGAAGACCCCGAGGGGGCTCGTCCCGACAACCGTGCCGAACATGACCTCCCCAGGGAAGGCATGGAACATGAGTGCCTCGAAGGTAATGGTGAAGTCGGCGCCGCCGTCGCTGAAAATGTCGCTGCCGGATTGACGAATGCGCCCGCCAGAGATGTCGGAAATCTGGGTGACGGCAATCAGGGTACTGTTGTTTGCGGTGGTCTTGCCTTCGTATGAGTAGAGGATGTCAATGAGGGCGCGCATGTACTGGCAGTGAAAGAGGACGGGGGGGAGGTGGATGGTGACGCTTTCGGTGGATTTGTAGAACATGGCTGTTGGTTGATTGGTTGATTGGTTCGAGTTTAGGTGCGGTGAGGGGTGGTATTATGTAGTGTGATGAGGGTGGTAGTGGTGGTGGAGAGATGAGAAATGGTCGTGCCAGGAGGAAGATAAAGTGGTGGGAACTGGATTAGTGTGAGGGAATACAATTCTGAGGGTCTGAGGGAGGGCCATCGTGACAGCGTTTGGTGGGTCGAGTAGAGCAGGGTGACCACTTTTGTTTGGGGTTCGCATCTCACAAGGTGAAGGAGAGCAGTCAAGATGGGCTTCAGGTTTGGCGTTTAGGTTCTTGGTAACCCTCACTGATATGTCGAGCCTGTCATAGAAACTCACTCGTGCATCTTGACACTAGGTTTCTGATCCGGAAATTTCTGCCCTGAGGCTGTGCTTGCCATTCTTCTATTGCTTTTTTTGTGGAACGTCGGGATTTCGCTTGCACGTGCCCTGGTCTTGTAAAAGTTTATATTATACTGCAATTGATAGCGCTTGCACCACCTTATGGTAAATTGAAGGTAAATTGAATGATATGTCCAATTCGTGAGGCGCTCGGCAGGAAGGGTGGCTGGAGGCTTCGGGACTATGGTGCCCGAGCAAGCATCCGCAACCAACCAACTCCTCGTGGCACCACCGCTGCCGGATGCATAGAAGACTACGAGTAATTCGAAGCACCATACTCGAGTCGTCGAGGCTGCAGCCCTAGAGGGGCACACAGCCATGTATCATACTCGAGTACCTAGTCTGATGACATGGACAGCGCGGCACCAGTACTTTTCTTGAGAAAAAAGCACGAGGTGGGCCTAAGGCTGAGGACACAAGACGCACATGAATCTTGGGCCCCACTTGGTGACTGAGTGGGTTGGCGAACCATCGTGCTCAGTCGGGTGGAGAGGGGAAGCGCCGTTCTGAATCCGTCCACGGGAGGTTAGCATGTCTCAGTGGTCGTAACCGCAGAGGTTGGCCAGAGGCACCCTCGCGCACGAGATCGAGATCTCGCGGCATAGTTATTAATAGTATGAGTCACGGAAGATAAAGTTGAGTCTGGAGATTCGTAAGTTTTTGGTTTGATTAATAGCCTCTTTATTTTTAACTCCATATTTTTTTATTACTGGGGGGACGAACTTTGTTAGTCGTTACCCTTACAATATTCCACACTAGCGATATTGGGAGTTATACCACCGCTGCCATTTTGTCTCCTCTTTCTCCTTCCCATTTTCGACACCTTCCACTGTCTCCTTTTCGGATGGGTTTTGAGAAAGAAGGCTACGAAATTCGTGTTCATGAATCGTGAGGACTATCTCGGTTCGGTCCTTTAGGTGATTGGCTCTGACTCCCATACCCGGAAGGAGCACAGACGCTGGCGTATTCCAGAGTATCTGCTCCACGAGGCCCCCATTTTTCTCGAGGCAAAGGTACATCAAAGGTCGAGGCGACATGGCCATGTGTTTCCGTATACCCGGCGAACAATGCTTTGGCGTAGCTAGGATGCCGACAGTTTCCGGTTTCTTCAATGAGACTATGCCGTCGAGCTCGCGGATAGCAGCAGGGGTGATCTTTGTGCATTTGCACTGCACCAGGGCATCATAGACTCTGGAGTTTTGGGATTGCTCGGATGGTAGGCTTGGGATTGTCCAGGTACCACACAGGTCCACACCTTTGTCACCACTCCCGCCGGTCCGCTCTAGTGACATGCCAAACGACCTGAGGGTCTCTTTCACGATGTATCTTCAACCAATCCAATTGTTAGGTCCAATTCCACTATACATGCGAAAAAAGAAACTTTCAAATAGAATTTGTACCGGAGCCAAGATCGGGAACGTACTCATAAAGCGTCCCAACATATACAGTAGTATCGGTTGGTAATGCTATCCCTTTTGCATATTTGAGAAATGACTTTAGGTCATGGTGCAAATCGCTGGTTCGTACGGAACCCGTAGCCTTGCACAAGTATCCTTTGTTGGTGCCGAAGAGGAGGATAGGATGTGAGATGAAGTAGCGCTGAAGGGTGGCACGCATCTTGTGAAGAATTGTCAAGAGCTGTTCCCCTATTGGTGGTGTGTAAATGCAATTCTAAACAATCGCCAAAGGAATATGTTTGTTGCCCTCTCTTCCCCCCCCTTTTCTCCGACAGTTAAGGTCGCGCGGCCTGCTCGCATGGCTGTGAATAGAAAAAACCTGTGTTGAGGGCTTTGACCTGGCGGATTCTCAAACAGCAGTAGATGCCAAGGCTACCCCGCAACGCCCAATGGTAGGTCGTTGTGACAGGTAAAAAACAAGCACCTAAGAATGGGGTTTCGGTTAAGACAGGGATTATTTTGCAGGTTAACCTAAATTATCTTTGCGAAAACATATTCCTGGGTACTTGTAAAAGGAAATTTTTTCATCAATCGGTTTAAGTGGGGTATTTTTTTTTTCGTGCCCCTCCTTCTGATTCCCACCACCGCCTCAAGGCCCTTTTATCCCCCCTCCCCCTCCATCTCATTTTCCATCACCACTCCTTCTCCCTTAACCTCCTCTTCCCAATCTCACACCCGTTTTCTGTTTAATCGTTCTTTCCTCTTCTCCACGAAGTCACATTCAAAATGGCCGATAATGACGAACAGGTAAGGCGTTTCCTCCCTCTAGCAAGGAACGGAAGGTTCCTTGTTTTCCTTTTCCTTTTGCCCCTGCTTTCCTCGTTGTTGAATATTCCAATGCACACAGCATAGACGTTGGTACTGACATTCTATAGCACAACCACACCTTTGAGGAGGCTTCGGCCGGTGCCTCTACCACCTTCCCCATGCAGTGCTCTGCGCTTCGCAAGAATGGGTAGGTTCCTGCATTCTGTTTTCCTCTGCACCAGGGGCATATCTACTTATGTGATATGTGTTCTTTTATCCGGGCACTAGGATTCATCTAACATTTTTTCTCTCTATATAGGCACGTCGTCATTAAGGGCCGCCCTTGCAAGATCGTCGAGATGAGCACCTCTAAGACCGGCAAGCATGGTCACGCCAAAGTCCACTTGGTCGCCATTGATATTTTTACCTCAAAGAAGTTGGAAGAGCTCTGCCCTTCCACCCACAACATGGATGTCCCTAACGTCAGCCGTACTGAGTACCAATTCTCTTACATTGACGATGACTACCTCCACCTCATCAAGCAGGATGGAAGCGAGAAGAATGATGTCAAGGTCCCCGAGGGAGAAATTGGTGATAGGATTAGAGAGGCTGAGGACGCGGGCAAAGATATCTGTAAGATCCCACGCTTAGAAACCCCGTCCCTCACGTTTTTGTTTCGGGAATTCATGCTAATTATCAATTTTTTCCTCAGTGATTACTATCATTTCCGCTATGGGAGAGGAGGCTGCCATCTCCCTCAAGGATGCCCCTAAGACCGATTAATCAGATCTGTTTTATGTGGACGGCTGGTGTAGCTTTTGCTTCTTTCTTTACTCTTTCTTTTCTCTCTGGGAGCGAGTTTGATCATTGGGTTTCAATCAAATCAATAGGAGCTTGGGCGGGAGGTTCATGAAAATGATAATCTTTTTTCTTTGTAAACCAAAAAAAAAACCCCGTCCTTCACCCATCCTTCCCCCTTTTTTGTTTTTTTTTTAAAAAAAGGAAAGAGGACAGAATATCCACAAAGGGGAATAGACGGACTTGGGGCATTATAGGATTCCAATTTCGTCGTTCGCTGTGTTTGCGAATTAAAAATGAAATTAAGGCCCTGTTTGGCACTCGTGAAAAAATGGTATTTTCTCACTTTTATGCCATTTTTCCACCATTTATATTAAAAAAAGAAGATGGAGGCGTGTTTGGCACACAATGAAAAGTGACATTTTTTTAAATTTAGTGTTAATTGTTTTTAGAATTTCCTCACTGGTCGAGTAAGCTCGCGTACCTGGTTTTCGGCCACCCCTAGCTTTCGGCTACCCCTAGCTTTCGGCCACCCTGGAACGACTGCTCAGCCAAACAATATTTTCAATTTATAACTCCCATTGAAACATACATGATTCCATTTGCGCCCTTTGCAAATTTCTAGATGTTCTTAATGCTGCCTCCTCAGAAGAAGGCTCTTTTTCCTTTGCCCGAGCCGCAATTCTAGCCTTCTCTGCCTCTCCTGCAATTCGTACTTTTTCTGCCTCCTCTAATGATGGCTTTATACTTTCTACATTTGCAAAAATAGTATTTGGATCTAGTATAACCTTGCCCTTTTTCTTCTTACTTTCTAACTCGGTAAGTTGTTGTTGAAGGTGCTTGTTGGTTGCATGTAGGATGCCATGACGGGCAGTCGCTTCCCAGAGTGCTTTTTGAGCCTTTTGAAAGACTGTACGCTGATCCCGTGTCAATGGATACAATCTTTGAACCACTTGGTGAATGTCATGAGGGAGTTTTGGGGTTTTGAGAAGAGTCTCATCATTGCTAATATGGGATCTAGTAGGTGTAGAAGGAGGCGGAATGGAAGAAGAAAAAGTAGATGGTGGAGGGGTGGTGGGGGCTGCTTGTATTGTAGTAATTTTATGAAGTTATGAGAAGTTAAGAGTTTTATTGGGGTTTCAAGGAAAAAGACCAGCTGCTGACCAGCCTGCCCATAGAGTCTGTGTTGTAAAGGTTTCTGCACGGGCTTTTTGATAAGCTTCAACAAATCGGCGCTTCTTTACTGGAGTGGCATTAACGAGGTGGGCAAGATCTGCGATTTCCTTACGGTAGTAAGACTTTAGCGGAGAAAATGTACCAAGGTCTAGTGGCTATAAAACATGACTTGAGTGAGCAGGAAGATAAAATATATTAACCTGATTCTGCTGACAAATTCACATAAACTCCACTGTGGCATGGCTCCTATGTCCATCCAATAGTAGGAGGCGATGCGCGGTTTGGCCTTCAGGAAGAAGACGGGTGGTCTCAGGCAGAAACACTTCCTTTAGCCATCTTATTCCAATGTCATTAGAGGTCCAACCCTTTGAAGTAGTGGTGACAAGCCAGTCTGGTACATTGTCCACAATAAACCATGATGTTTGAATATTCTTCTCTTTAAACATCACGAAGGGGCAGATCAAATGACTGGAGACATTGATTGCCTCAACTACTGACACCCATTCTCGATTCTCAGGTGACTGGAGATAGGTTCGGCGCTTTCTACTTGCTCTCAATACTACAGAGTTGGTACAAACACCAAGAGTAATACCATGGTCATCTATGTTCCAAATGTCACTCTGCTGAGTATTATGCCGGACCCGAATTGTATCAAACCGCTCATAAATGCCTTTAATATGGTCTGGCTGAGTACCTCGAATACGGGCAGCATCAATTGGCTTACCAATTAAGCTTGCAATACGGGAGTTTCACTTCATGATGTGGGGGACCCACTTCTTTCCAAGAGGTTTGGTATTACCAGAAAGGACGAGAATAAGACTAGCCATTTATCTTGCCCAAGAGTGTGATGGGGTATATCCACATCTTTCCTGATCAATGATCCAGTCACATAAACAGCTCTCTTGATCCTTGGACAGAGGTTGTTGATGAGTGTGTCCAGAGTGAGCGGTTGACCCTCCTTCATGACGACTCTCTAATGTGTTCCGTGGAACTCTATATTCTTTTGCTGCCTTTCTCTCTGAGACACCATTCTCAATGGCAGCTAAGGGTAGGATAATCGATTCCTCTTGAACATTTATCGTGTGGTTGTATTGGGAGGTATTTTCTGTTGGTGATTTGGTAGTAGAACACGGTTGAAGTGGCCGAAAACTAGGGGTGGCTGAAAACCCGGTATGTGAGCTTAGTTTGAAACAACGTGTTTTTTTTTATGGCATTTTTTGTATTGAGGTACAGCCTATAAGTATTGTAAATGTAACAATCCTACTTGATGGAGATTAATATGCAATAGGTAATGACTCACTCATGTTCATCTTAGACTATTCTATAGTCCTTCCTTATAGTCAGACTATCTTATTGTCTTTGGTTGTAGTTAGACTATCTTATAGTCTTCATTTGTATTTTGACTATCTTGTGGTTTCTGTTTCTTAATCTGGTATCTATCAGCAAAAATTATTACTTGTGTCCTGTGCATCTGATGCACAGGATGCTCAAAACATCAACTGCTACTCTGGATGTAAGGTCAAGTGTGGATATCAAAACCAATATCTCGCCACCTCCTGGCGCCATCTATAATTATACAGTCTTTGGTGCCCACGTCCTGAAGATATGCATTCCTGATTCCTTGGATCATGAATACGTTCTATACTAAGCCCTCGCATCCTGCTATAATCTGGTTGTGGGCTTTGCATGCTGACGATGTCTGATTCTTAGTTCTCGCATCGGGATGGCTTCCGATCCTAGGTTCTCTCATTATAATTATTTCCTCTATTGACAACACTTGTTTGGACCTAGCGCACTCAGGATGTTTAACGTTTGAATAACATCCAGATCCTACATAGCAGTATATAGAGAACTTCCCAACAGCCTGTAAGGTTTGGGTGTCAAAATATAAACCTATTCTGACCGTTCATGTATATACTCTAAATTACATCGCGGGATAACAGTTTGCTGAGTTTTGGACATCTGGATGCTGAGACGATAGCCTTATTAAGATGGTAAATTCAGGGCGTCGTTACAACAGCTCCCATATTATCGTTGCTGTTCCATGATGCCTTATAATTTCATTTATTACTAGTCCTATTCTACTACACTAATAGTCAACCATGGTGAATGGGTGACAGAGGTTTCCGCTTAGGGTTATTGCTCAGAATTGTGCTCAGTTTGGCCAACAGAATAGAATACTTTTTTGCTATATGACATTCATCTGCTCAATCAGAATACCTTTCACCAAGTTGTCATCCAGACTCCGCCACGGTGTGTTCTAGGTATATTATCAGAGACTGGTGTTGGACCATCAGGACCTTGAGAGTCTTCCAGGCTCAAGGAAAGGCTGCTGGCCAGGTCAGGGCTCTGGGCACTCTCTGGCTCTAGTCTGAGTGTCAGCTCCTGTGAGTTATCCTGACTATGTGGATATGAATCTAGCATTAGGAGGGATTGGGCAAAAGCCGTCTGGCTAGAGTCAAATGACATATTGCTTGTCTGAGAAGCTTCCTGAAAATTTCCCCGATGATCAAGCTCGGTGGTGCGATTGTTAATTGAGGTGTGTTCTCGTTCTGTAGCTCTGCCTGGATTCCTTCTGGATAGCCGATGCTCAAGTTCTGCATGAACTTCGTTATGATCATCATCAAAACGTTCCTGCCGCTCCTTCAATACATAATGCTCTTGCTGCATCTGTTTGGTAATAGTTTAACATAAATTTGTGAGCATCAGTTCTTGTGTTGGCTTGGGCACGGCATCTTAAGTCTTCTTCTGCTGAGATAGAAGGCCTTTGAAAAAGCGGTAGCCTTTTGATCAAATAAAAATGCTGTAGATTGTGGGTATCTTACCTTCAACTGCCTCAGGTTTGAAGTCTGAAGGATCCTGATAAACTCCAGCATTCCAGGCTCGTAGTGTATCGTAAAGTATTGCAGATGTCAGGTATATTATCGGTCCATTGATGAGTTCGATAAATTCTGGGTCTAGTATTCCCAGGGCTCTCTTGCTATTAAAATACATAGAGTAGATGGGGTTGGCAATCTGCGGGGTGAGGAATTGGTATGTTATTCTCTGTGCTTGGTTGATAATCAGCGGTGCTAAGAAGTGTGGGTGGTCATCTTAGATAGATACAAACCTCATATCCTGATGAGGGCACATGAACTGATCATCTTTAAGGAGGTATTCTACCCTTTGAGCGATGGCCATCAGGTCCTCCAGAGGTTTGTATAAATCTCAGATATTATTTTTAATATGATATATATATTGCACCTGCATGCCAGAGTATTTTTGACGTATTTCTAGTAGTTAGTACAAGATGCTCTATCTGGTGACAGCTGACTACACTAACGAGGCGTATACTCTTCTCAGATAGTTCAATATTTCCTATTTCCTCAATTGCATCTTTACCTCTACTCTAAAGGCTATACACCTCTGACATCAAACCAACTGGGTTTGGGAAGGGGACGACAAAAAGAGTGTATCTGTTAGGCGGGAGCCTATCTCAAAGTCTTGCGAGATAACTCAGGCCGATAATCTTAATTGTAGAAGGAGATTGTCTAGGAAGGCTCAATGATTCAAAAATCGAGGTAGGCAAAGTGATAAAGATTTTTCTAGCGTAAAAACTTATATTGATAAGATCTCTTCTCCGTTGCTTGATAATGTTCAAATAGCTCGGGAGGCACCTCGATATTTATATGCCGCGTCTGGGTG
>Ga0307509_10003662_pt1 | contig 22981 bp, 11 predicted proteins | sample 10_EM_MG_FD_202245 | JGI IMG/M metagenome (GOLD analysis project Ga0307509, IMG submission 202245) | Populus trichocarpa ectomycorrhiza microbial communities from riparian zone in the Pacific Northwest, United States - 10_EM | ecosystem: Host-associated > Plants > Roots > Unclassified | place... | reverse complement strand
AAGTCATTGTCTTATGTGACCTAGTCAATTTAGTGAATTGAAAATAACACGAGCGACGGATAAAAAATGTGTTTTGATTTTAATTTTATTTTTCAAGATAATATTTTTTTGTTTAATATTGAGACGATGACATATTGGATCGATCTGGGCTTTATAACTTAACATATCAAACTAACGACTTTGATTATGAATTTCATTGAGTTTAATAATTTTGTTATTTTAATAAATTGTTACATAATGATATGAGAACAACAATTGAGCACCAACAAAATATCGAGATGTTTGTTTAAGATTATGACAATCTCATAGAAAGAAAATCAAAATAAATTATAAAAACTAATTTAAAATCAAAGAAATATTGAAGGATAAAATAAATAAAAAAGATTTAATTAAAAATCAAAATTGAAAGATAAAATAAAATAAAAAGCTTCTTCATTGTTTATATGAACAAGTTGAGATTCCCTCAGTTTTTTTTTAGTAAAGAAGCTAATATTGTTGTTAAAAATGAAATAAAGAAGAATTCACAACTTTATTTCTCTCTTACTTGTTTTTAAACGGATTCATGTTAGAAACTGAATATAATTTAATAAATTATGCATATGATATTCAATCTTTCTCTTTAGAATTTAAATAAATTAGATATCAACCTATTTGATTTATAATTCCAAGAAAGAGAAATTTAATATTGAAACTAACTTTCCCAAAATACTTATCTAGCTTCTTTTTTTTTTTAAAAAAAATAAAATGAAAGTAGTGAGAGAAATATAGAAAACAAAATTAATAGAATTTTATATATTTCAAACATGTGAACTCAACTTATTTATCAATTGAATTCAAATTAAATACTATAATTGAATTCAATTACAGTAAATAATTAGTTTCAAATAACCTATAAATGAAAATTATAACTGTGTCAATACGATAATCAAGCTCATAAATCATATCATCTTTCCTTTAATATCGAGCTATACTCTATTTTTTGGTGTATATATGAGATTACATTCTAAGATTAAAAGTGTATTTGAGATTGTTCTAGATGTTGTTTTTCATAGTGCTTTTCGTTTGAAAATACATTTGAATAATTTTTTTTAAAATTTTTTTTTTTGATATTAGGACATTAAGACAATAAAAAATATAAAAAAATAACTTAAAGCTAAAAAAAACAAAAAAGTTAAAAATAATGGTTGAATCACAATCTATACACTATTCAAATCTTCTAAATTCTAGGATATGTTTGGAAGTGATCGAATAGTGCTTCTAAAAGATTTTAATTTTTTTTTAAATAAATGTTTTTGAATTATTTCATGTATCGATATAAAATATAAATTTAAATTTTTTAAAATATTTTTTAAAAAACTACCACACTTAATAAAATACCATTTTAATGTTTCACACGCATCGCACTCGTTTATCTAATCCACCTACTTGTTCCTCAAATCAACCCCCTTTTCTCTCCCTTTTGTCTTAAAATTAAAAATAAAAAAGATCTTTATTTTTACGTCCCCATTTTGTCCAAACAAATTCCTCTCTCCTTCCAAACCCCAACAGACATACTAGCATCAAAAAGATAGAGTGGCTGCAGGACTTCCCAAACATCAGCCGGCGATCCACAAAACCCACTCTCCTCCTTACATGCTCCTCTTCTTTTTTGGTTCTCTGCCCTCAGTGCCAAGAACGTTCTTCCTTTCTTTTATTACATAACTAGATTCATAAAAAAAGGAAGAAAAACCACCCCTACTACGTCACACAGTCACAGCTGTGTAATAAGGGGAAAAAAATAATATTTAGTCTCAGTCATGCCCTCTTTGTGCTTGTAGTTTTGTTCACGACTCAGTCTTTCTATCAACACCCACACCTCTGTATACGAATTTTTCTTTCTTGCTTTTTGTACGTGAGAAAGAGAAATACACAGTATGAACGGTTACAGGTGGTGGCTTTGAAGCATTCCTTTTTTGCTTTTAAAGATTGGTTCAAATTATTATTACTTGCCGTTTAGCATTTCCGAAGCTTTCAAAGAATCTGACAAAGGGATCTGTCCATCTATTATCCCTCCCCTCAATTTATATACACACGCATAGATACAAAGAGAAGGCAAAACCTTTATTTAGTAAGACAAGTACTAGTCCTAACTACTAGGTGATCTGCAGCGTTTTTCTTGGTTTTAAGATTTTCTGATGGCGTGATTAGTTGCTGCTGCTCGAAAGGTAAAAATGTTATACGGTGAAAAGGATCCTGGGGTTGTGTTGTTTTGCTACTACACTTCTGGGTTCAGTTTGCTTGATTTTGTTTTTCGTTTTGGCTTAAATTGAGGAGGTTGTGAACATGCTTGTGCTAATTATGAGGCTTTTATTGGATCTTAGGTGTTTAGCCTTAAATTTTGGATTTTAGTAAACGTTAAGCCTTTATGCTTTATTTTATTGGTAATCAAACGAGGTCTTAATTAGATTTTTTGGATGATATGTAATTATCCCGGCACCTTTGTCTTTTTATGTTAAGTGCTTTTGACTTGATTTGAATCCTTTTGAAATTGAAAGGTTCTCTTTTCTTTGGTCTGTTGTTTAAATGTTGCGAGCAAGGTGGATTCAAGATTATGAGTGCTAGAATTTAATGATCTGTTGTGCCGTGCATTGTTTCTTGGCACCTAAGTACACATCTGAATTATATATTGGAATTTTGATTATGATTGCGATATGTTAGAATCCGGTTGATATTATGAAGAATATGCTGATGGTGCACAGTACTATAATTGCAGGATTTGAAGAGACGTGTCCCTTACAGTGTTAAGATATGGCCTCAAGATCATTCAAAGGCACTCGATCAAATCTATCAATTAGCTCGGATGCTGCCGAATCTCACAAACCTCCTCTGCCTCAGACCGTGACATTTGGCCGGAGGACTTCCTCTGGTCGCTATATCAGCTACTCAAGGGATGATCTTGATAGTGAACTTGGGAGTAGTGATTTCATGAACTATACAGTGCACTTACCACCGACCCCTGACAACCAACCCATGGATCCATCTATCTCACAAAGGGTTGAAGAGCAATATGTCTCAAATTCACTCTTTACAGGCGGTTTTAATAGTGTTACTCGTGCTCATCTCATGGACAAGGTGATTGAATCTGAAGCCAGCCATCCCCAAATGGCTGGTGCTAAGGGATCCTCTTGTGCGATTCCAGGGTGTGATGCCAAGGTGATGAGTGATGAGCGTGGTGTTGATATTCTCCCTTGTGAGTGTGATTTCAAAATATGCCGGGATTGCTTTATTGATGCAGTGAAAATTGGAGGTGGAATTTGCCCTGGTTGCAAGGAGCCTTATAAAAACACCGAATTAGATGAAGTGGCTGTGGACAGTGGAAGGCCTCTTCCACTTCCTCCACCAGGCACAGTGTCCAAAATGGAGAGGAGGTTGTCATTGATGAAGTCAACCAAATCAGCGCTGATGAGAAGCCAGACCGGGGACTTTGATCACAATAGGTGGCTCTTTGAAACAAGGGGAACTTATGGGTATGGCAATGCTATCTGGCCAAGTGATGGGGGTTTCGGCAATGGGAATGATGAGGAAGTTGGTGGGCCCAAAGAATTGATGAACAAGCCATGGAGGCCGCTTACTCGAAAATTAAAGATTCCAGCTGCTATTATCAGTCCATATCGGTACAATCTTCATGTCTAGCATGGTTCTCTTTTCTCTTACTATTCGTAGTATAATGATATTCTTTCCCAAATGTTTAAATTGCTATATCTTCACCTATTTCATTAATTTGGTGCATTAGTATTAGTAGATGGGAAGATAATCACGCTCTGATAAACTAACTTGCACATGCACTGGCAATTGTTGTATCTTACCATGGTTTTTTGTTATTTCTTTGTTGTATCTTCTATCACTTTGTCATTGGCTTGAGGATACTGAGCCATGAGAAACATGCAACTTTGTCTCTCTGCCGCCAACAATTTCCCATAGAAATGCAAAACTTGATACCCATTTGGTCCATGACTCCACAGTCTGTGTTATATATCCACATGTTTATTCATTCAATGATGGTTGGATAAAATCCCAGGCTCATCAATGCCCTTCCATGTTGGGGGGTTAAAAGGTGTTGCTACATCATAGAAATCTCCAACAATTTATATATGCACTCTTTATTCGCCTTCTTAGTCGATCTGCCTTGTTAATCTGATATCTATGTCTGCCAAGCTAATAGCTCACAACTGTCCCTGTAAATATCAAGCATCAAATTTGAGCTCTAGAACTTATTCCAAAGATTTTGTAGAATAGCTGTATCTTTTGAGTGAATTTCCAGGGTCACTAAAAAAATTCTGAACTGATTGCATTTGTCACCTTGTATTAGAGAATTAATTCTGAAATCGTCTTCATTATTTGTGTTGTTTCATCAATGATTATTCTGCAATTCTTATGAGGTGCCAGCCACTAACAAATACAGACAAGAAAATTATAAATATTTTAGGACTTGAATCCTAAATGTAATTGTTGAAATCATGCTAACTTGTTACTATGGAATTTGATGTGCTAATTGAAAAATAGATTTAGGCTCAATGTTGGCAAAGCCAAGATGCTCTAGTTAAGTCATGGCTTATCAACTCCATGACTAATCTTGTGTCACACTTTGTTTAGTGCGGAACAGCAAAGGATGTATGGGATGCTGTTAAGAGGAGAGGAGTTATCTTGATGAATTGAACTCTTCTTAACTGTGCTCATTTAAAATGCTTACATTATTCTGAGAAATAATTTCATTTCCATGAGAGATCCATCCAATTCTCTCTTTTAAAGACCCTGTTCTTTTGTTAACTCTCTAGAGAACTTTTTTTCAGGCCAGCTGCAACTGTTAATTTGACACTTGACTTGAAAACTATGCCTTCCTGTTTCTCTTCTATTGTAATTACCTTCCATGTTGTTTACTAACATTTTTACCTACGGTTTGATTCTACACTATGACAGTTATGCTGATTAATGCCTTGTGCCTCTTGCTGCATCTCTTCTTATAGGCTTCTCATTTTTGTTCGGATTGTTATTCTCGCACTATTCTTGCATTGGAGGATCAGACATCCAAACAACGACGCAATCTGGCTGTGGGGGATGTCAGTGGTTTGCGAGATCTGGTTTGCTTTTTCTTGGCTTTTGGATCAACTTCCAAAGCTATGCCCTATCAATCGTGCTACAGATCTGAATGTATTGAAAGATAAATTTGAAACACCCAGCCCTAGCAACCCCACTGGTAAATCTGATCTCCCTGGCGTAGATGTTTTTGTCTCTACTGCAGATCCAGAAAAAGAACCGCCACTTGTCACTGCAAACACCATCTTATCAATTCTAGCAGCTGATTACCCAGTTGAAAAGCTTTCTTGTTATGTTTCCGATGATGGAGGTGCACTTTTAACATTTGAGGCCATGGCCGAAGCAGCGAGTTTTGCAAATGTATGGGTTCCTTTCTGCCGTAAACATGATATTGAGCCCAGGAATCCAGAATCCTACTTCAGTTTGAAGAGGGATCCTTACAAGAACAAAGTGAAGCAAGATTTTGTCAAGGATCGTCGAAGAGTAAAGCGTGAATATGATGAGTTCAAGGTTCGAATAAATAGCTTGCCTGATTCTATTCGCCGCCGATCTGATGCCTATCATGCTCGGGAGGAAATCAAGGCCATGAAACTTCAGAAACAGCACAAGGACGATGGACCTGTGGAGAGTGTAAAGATTCCAAAAGCTACATGGATGGCAGATGGTACCCATTGGCCAGGGACTTGGCTGAATCCTGCTCCTGAGCACTCTAGGGGTGACCATGCTGGTATAATACAGGTATTAGTTTGGATACAAACTGTTTTTATCATTGTTCAAGCCATGTGAATGATTACACTAATTTTTAAACCATGTGCGGGTGTGGATTCGGAAATTGCAACAGACTTTCTTATTGTTATTGCTGATTGAACAAATCAATTCAATTTTATGTAAAACTAGTTGGATTGGGCTACAAGGATTCACTTTCTTCATCTTTTCTAAAAGCTGTTGTGACATTCAGCCTTTCTATATGAGGCTGATTATTTAATTTACTGGATGCAGGTGATGTTGAAACCTCCCAGCGATGAGCCACTACTTGGAACTTCTGATGAAACTAAGATAATGGACTTTACTGATGTTGATATACGTCTCCCATTGCTTGTTTATGTTTCTCGTGAGAAGCGTCCAGGCTATGATCACAACAAGAAGGCAGGGGCCATGAATGCACTTGTTCGAGCCTCAGCCATTATGTCTAATGGTCCTTTCATTCTTAATCTTGATTGTGATCACTATATTTACAATTCGCAGGCAATGAGGGAAGGGATGTGTTTCATGATGGATCGAGGAGGTGATCGCCTCTGTTATGTTCAGTTCCCTCAGAGGTTTGAGGGCATAGACCCTTCTGATCGATATGCTAATCACAACACTGTTTTTTTTGACGTGAACATGCGTGCCCTTGATGGTCTAATGGGTCCTGTCTATGTTGGAACTGGTTGTCTCTTTAGAAGGATTGCTCTTTATGGCTTTGACCCACCACGGGCAAAAGAAGATCACCCAGATTGCTGCAGCTGCTGCTTTGCCCGGCGCAAGAAACATTCCTCAGTTGCAAACACCGCAGAAGAGAACAGGGCTCTAAGAATGGGTGATTATGATGATGAAGAGATGAACCTCTCCCTGCTCCCTAAGAAGTTTGGCAACTCAACATTCCTCATTGACTCAATCCCAGTGACAGAGTTTCAAGGTCGTCCTCTTGCAGATCACCCAGCTGTTAAGAACGGACGCCCACCTGGTGCTCTCACTATTCCCCGTGAGCTTCTCGATGCATCAACTGTTGCAGAGGCAATCAGTGTCATATCTTGCTGGTATGAAGACAAGACTGAGTGGGGAAATCGAGTTGGGTGGATTTATGGATCTGTTACTGAAGATGTTGTCACTGGGTATAGGATGCACAACAGGGGATGGAAATCAGTTTATTGTGTTACCAAGCGTGATGCCTTCCGTGGCACTGCTCCAATTAACCTCACAGATAGGCTTCATCAAGTTCTCAGGTGGGCTACTGGTTCTGTTGAAATTTTCTTTTCCCGCAACAATGCCCTCTTAGCCAGCCGTAGAATGAAATTTCTTCAGAGGATAGCATATCTGAACGTTGGCATCTATCCCTTCACTTCGATCTTCCTGATTGTGTACTGCTTCCTCCCTGCACTTTCCCTATTCTCTGGCCAGTTCATTGTTCAGACCCTTAATGTCACTTTTCTTGCTTATCTCCTAATCATCACATTGACTCTATGTTTACTTGCTGTGCTTGAAATCAAATGGTCTGGCATCGACCTAGAGGAGTGGTGGAGGAATGAGCAGTTTTGGTTGATTGGAGGAACCAGTGCCCACCTTGCTGCTGTGCTTCAGGGATTGTTGAAAGTCATTGCAGGGATTGAAATTTCTTTCACCTTGACTTCAAAATCAGGTGGTGATGATGTTGATGATGAGTTTGCTGATCTCTACGTTGTCAAATGGACATCACTGATGATACCTCCTATTACAATCATGATGGTCAACTTAATTGCAATAGCAGTTGGATTTAGCCGAACAATTTACAGTGTTATACCACAGTGGAGTAGATTACTGGGTGGGGTTTTCTTCAGTTTCTGGGTCCTGGCTCATCTCTACCCTTTTGCTAAAGGTCTTATGGGAAGAAGAGGAAGGACACCGACCATTGTTTTTGTGTGGTCAGGACTTATTGCAATCACCATCTCTCTCCTCTGGGTGGCAATCAATCCCCCGTCTGGCACCACCCAAATTGGTGGCTCATTCCAGTTTCCCTGATAGGTCTTTTTCTTTCTTTTTTTGTTTAATTTATTCAATTGCGTTCCTTTACTAAATTCTTTTTTCAAAACATCTTTCTGCTGGAGTACAGGCTAGATATGTTTTTGCACTCATTTTGTGTAGTGGCTGTTTACTTTCACAAAAGTTCTAGTCACAAAAGTTCCATTTTGTGTAGTGGATGACATAACAAGGAAGATGCATCGTTATTAAGCCAGTTGTTGACATAATTGATAAAACCCCCTTTATTCTTACAAGACACAACACAAATTCTCAGTGAAAATAGATAGGGATTGCTTCACTATGTCTTATAAACTACAAGAAAAGCCATCCTTTAAGAGTTGTTAGCTAAGGCGGTGTGGGACATGGGCAGTGAGGGTTTAGGCGTATTAATGATAGTTAGGCTACGTTGGTACTAAAAAATGAAGCTCGTGAGTGTGGAGCAGCGGTAGGGGTCCCCTGATCTCTTTAATGAAACGTGAGTGACATTATTGCCAAAGTTATTTTTAAAAGAGTGTAGATAATATAGTTTAAGGGAGGCAGAAGATCAAGGATATTGGGAGAAATATCGAAGGTGTTTGAGAGTGCGGTAGCGGTTGCTTTTCATTCTAAAACATATTAAAATAATGTTTTTTTTTTATATTATTTTTGACATCAACACATCTCAAAATGATCTGAAAACATAAAAAACATATTAATTTAAAGCAAAAATATAAATAAAATTTTTTAAAATTTTTTCAAAAAACTTTCCGACCGTAGTGCCAAACACTGCAGTCATGGGAATGAAAGGTTAGGAAAGTTTGATAGTGATGGAGTGATCATCCATCACAATTATTGTTAATGATGGATATGTTGGGTTCTTGAATATCATATATGCAGTAAAAATAATAAAACAAAATTATTCGGGAGTCTTTAGATTCTCGTTAGATAGATCTAGAGTTGTTTAGAGATTTATTACCTGAAGATCCTCCGGCTTTGAATAATACTTTAAAGGCTGGGTTGTCGCAAATCATAAGCCATTCAATTATTCGGCATCCAACGGTAATCCACACAAACTACCAGTGAGAAATCTCCTAAATTCTTATTTAGAAAGGGATTGCTATGCCTAAATATTAGATTAATATGCCCTGTAGCCAATGGTTGGTTACATGTGCCATTATTATATTCATGTAAATACATATTTATTATTAATAAAGGCTTAAATTATCTTTATTATTCATATAATATTAGATTAATGAATTTAATATTTGATTTATGAATCTAGAGTAAAGATAAAGTTCATGAGACAAAAATAATTTACAAATAAAATTATAAAGTTGTTATAATTATGAGATTTCTATTGCATCAAAGCATTGTTCCTAAAATGTTCCTAGTCGAAGCTTTCTTAAATACCGAACATTATTATAGCCGTAGAGTTTGGTACATATTATGTTCTTTTTTTATAAAAGGAAACAACTGTTCTTATAAGCAGAGGTATAAGAGATACCTAAAACTAATATGTAAGTGCTTGTCATAAGATATATACACTGAATTGACCCGCATGAGAATTTCATAAGGAGAGTTCACCTATGTCTATGGAAAGACTCACATGACGATTGTGTAAGTGATCCTTAGACTTGAGATCACTAAGTGATCTTATGTAGAGAATGTTATATTTTGATCCTATTACATGTTATCTTAATTGAGGCAACGAAATAACAGACATTTGGTATATCATGAACTATATGAAGATACTTAAGTGAGGATTCATCATCCTAGGTGAATTAGGGAAAATATTTTCATCTATTCTCAAATAATATTGACTGAGAAATCCTTGGCTAAGGTGGAATGAAATTTGAAAAGGATTTCAAATATTATTCAACGATCAATGACTATTATGTAAAGAACAAAAATGATTTAACATGGTCGATATAATCCATGCTTTAATGTTAAATCAAAATATTATTGATGAAAATATATTAATTACACTGAGAAACCGGTCACTGAAAGGTTAAGTCAAACTACTAATGATTTTTTTAATATTTGGGAGATCATGACACGTTGCTAGGCGATGCATCTCATCTTCAATTATAAATTAATCAACTTTTTGAATTGATAATAAATTAAATTGTTTAATTTATTTAATCTTATTTAATTAGAATTATAATTTATATTTGAGCCAACATATTAGAAAACTAATGGATCACACACATTAAGAACCATTAGTTAGAAATTAAACTAGGATAATTTAATTAAGTATGACTGGATTAAAATATATTTTAGAAATTAAAGATTAGAATATATTTAGTACGTGGATTATATTTCTAAACCTAGAAAAATCAAGTAAAAACTTGATTGAGTTAATTTCTAAAATTGTTCTAAATTAATATATGGATATTATTCAGGTGGGAAGTTGATATTTTGTCAATTTATAGTGTTTGTTTTAGATTTCTCTATAAATAATAAGCTATGCCTCTTATTTAAAAAAAATTATTGTCTGTTAGACAGAAAAACTACGTAAGTCACATAATAGAGAGCTAGTACTCTAAGCATATCAGTCTCTCTCTTCTAAAAAATGATTTAGGATATTTCTTACTAGTAGTTTGTATGGATTACCATTGGGGTCAGACAATTAGATAGTTTGTGGTTTGCGACAACCCAGTCTTTTAAAGAATTATTCAAAGTTTAAGAAAATCAGATCTTTAAATAATAAATCCCTAAACAACTCTAGATCTATCTAATGAAATTCTAGGAATTTTCAAATAATTTTTTATTATTATTTATACTGTATAAAACCTATCACCAACTTCATCATCGACGATTCTTTGACCACAACGAAATTTAAACATTTCAATATCCCATGTTATTGTAATCAAATTTGAGAGTATTTTTTAACGAAGTTTTAACAAAAAAAAGAAGAAGAAAAAGGTGTATATATCTTATTTTTTTTTTGGTTCTCAATTGTATCCGATAACTATATCTAAAAACCAATTTTTCCAATACTATTTACCAGTGAGCACTCGCTGACCTTTATTTATTTATTTTATGCCCAAACTCTCTCCTTTTTAATGTCAAAACACTATGTTTTTTCTTAGGCTAAATATGCTGACTTTCTTTCTTTTTTTTTTTTTCTTTTTAATTTTTAATGAGTGATGAGTTGCTTTGCTCTTCCTATATATAACAAAATCTACGAGCAAATTAAAAATAGCTGTAATTAACCTTACTGCAACACGTAAATCTTCCCTTGAAAAGAATTGCTGAAGCTGAACATGCAGGAAATGTGAAGTGATGAGTTGTTGAAACAGCACATATGCATGTTCAAGCCTAACATCACCATGTTTAATTACATCTCTAAACATCATTACATAATTTCTTCATTGAACAGACCCAAAGACAGATCTCTCCTCACCTTCTTTCACCCAAAAGCAACTGCCATGGAAGCTTTCACGACCTTGTTAGTGCTTCTCATGAAAGTACTCGTCTGTGCAACTAGCCCAACGGACATTCCTTCAAGAAGCCAAGACCTTGTCGTTGCCACTGACGAGATGGCAAGAGCCAACTACTTCAGTTTTGTCATGCTCATTAACATGGCCCCACTTGATCAGAAATTTCAGGGGAATGTCACTTTCTTGATGCCCAAGGATCGTTTATTGTCTAAAATCAGGATGCATCAAAACGCTGTTTCTGATTTTTTGCTTCGCCATTCAATCCCATCACCCTTGCTCTTTGATCACCTGCGACATATTCCACCAGGCTCGCTGATTCCCAGTTCTGATCCCGATTATATGCTTAACATTTCCAACGAGGGAAGGAAGAGTTTCTTTCTCAACAATGTCAAGATTTCTAGCCCAGATCTATGCACTGCAGGGTCTTCAATTAGATGCCATGGCATCGATGGGGTGCTGCTAGTAGATACGGATAGGCATCCTTTACCTGCTTGCTCCAACAGCACAAGTCCTGCTATTGTGGCCACACCACCAAGCCCATCACTCCCATTACCAGATATTCCATCATTTCCATCATCAGCTCCTCCTCCTGGGGCTGCTGCGCCGACAGACCAAGAGCACAACCCAAAACATTCAGGCTCTTCCCAACTAGAAAGTCTCTCTCTTGGAGGTTTATTAAAATTCATGGCGACTTCTATTTTGGTGTTAAATGCTCGGGTTCTCTATACAGTGGGACAGAATTAAAGGATTTGGAGAAGTGTACACAACGGGTCACATGCAGAATATTTTTTTTAATGAATTATTCTATAAAAATAGTCAATCTATTTTTCTCCTATCATTACAAGATAGCAAGCCTGGAAGAAAATTCCAAGTGCAATGTTTCTTCTTTTTATTGGGTGAACACTATCTTTGTTCTTCTATTGGCCAATTGACTGCACCATAGAATTTTCCTTTGACAAATAATGCTGGTTAGTCCATACTGTTTAGGACCCGACAATTAAATATGTGCGTCATGTTACACCAAGTTTGTTTCATTTTTTTTAGTTTAACATGGGTATTCGGCCAGCTTGTGCACACCTCGACTAATCCCACATGCACTGAAGTTAATTACCATGCAAGCCTCTAGTGACCTTGATGTTTGTGAGACTCGAACTTGTGACCTCTGGAGAGCAAACACAGAACCTAACCAATTGAGCTACACCCCTTAGGGTTAAGATTGTTTCATTTTAATTAGATGAAAATAAATTTGTTTATGAAAATAAGTTTGTTTCATTTTAATTAGATGAAAATAAAACAACTATACTGAACAAATAAAATTAAAAAAAAAATCATGATAACTTCAAAAAATAACCTTAAAAATTATATAATGGGATATAAAAAATAACATTCAAATTAGGATCGTGCTAATCCAAGGTCAAGTGATAGATATGTAAGTTGGGTAATAAGGAACAAACCAACTCGTGTTAACTCGTAAAACTTGTTATCCAGGTTATGAGATTGAGTTAACCCCATATAAAATAAATTTAAGAAAACCACAAAGCTTTTTTTATTTTAAAAAACTAATGTTTAACATGAAATCGAATAATAAAGCAAAAAAAAAAAAAAAAGGATGCCAAACTACATCAACTTTTCAAACCTGTAACTCTTATCATTAGACCGGAAGAACCATACATGAAAAAATGGTAAAACTCAATTCATAACAAATCTAGCATTGAATGATGAAATATCACTTTTATCATTACTATCATCATCATCATATATAATTCATTATTGTTGTTGTTGTTGTTATTATTATTTGTTGTTGTTATTGTTGTTATTATTATTATTATTGTTATTGTTATCATCATAATTATTACTATTACTGATGCAAACCTTATCAGAATTTAATTGAATTCGCAAATCCAAGATCTTTCTAATTTGGCTTAAGATTGAGAATTGAGCTTGACATAATGGATGATTTGCCCCAAGACACAAAAACTATAATAACCACCCTCACATAACATCCTCACCCTGAGATGAGCGTAAGAATTATAAAATCAGAATAAAAATTGATCAATTCTTTGAAGAGTATAGTTCAATCAAGAACCAAGCAAGAAAAGTCCTTATTCTCTATGCTTCAATATGCAGAAATTAATGTGAATTAAATATGAAAAATAAGTCTTATAAAAGAGTATTTATAGAAAATAAACCCTTAAGATAACTTAATAGGCTCACTTGACCCAATTTGAAACTAGGCCTAAAATAACCCAAAAACTAAGTAATTAACTTGAAATAATAAAAATAAATATTCTGAAATTTTTATCCTATAGTGCCACCACTTCTCTTTGAAGAACAGACTAGGAAATTTTCTTGTTCCAATAATCCTATTTTGCCATCACCTTTAGTGTCCAAGGTAGAATAAGATTTTCCTTCCAATTAAATTTCTTTGATAGATTAGGTTTTCTCTGCCCAAAAAATTCATGATTTTCTTATTGGATTAGGAAATACAAAATACTTGACAAGAAAGCCCATTGATGCTAAAATCACTCCCTTATCATGGGCCATGGTCCTCAAAGACTTCTTGAATATGAATCAAATTTATTAAGGTTTGTTCTTCTTGGGTTGTTGTTTTTTTGTAGTTCACCTTGGCCCATATATCTTATAAAAGCCTATTAAATGCTTCCTTGAACTTTTTTGCTTTAGCCCTGGTGATTGGGCCTACTAGAACTACCAATAGATCATTTGATGTGGGTTGGATCACATCAATTACTATTAATATTACTATTACTATTATAACAATCTATCATCATTGAAAAAGCAAAAATTATAAACCTGATTTGAAGGATAAAATTGAAAACCATAAAAACTTTAATAAAAAAACAAAGGAAAAAAATTAAGAAATCAAAAGAAAAGGAATCAAATTGAAAAGAAATTTATATATTATAAATTATAATTTAAGTATTAAATTGAAAACAAATAAAAGTCTAAGAAAATACAAAAGGACCGTAACTTATTTTTTGGGTAGGAGAGAGAAATGAAGAGAAAAAAAGCCAACTAGTGATAAACTGACCATTATAAGCTGGCATGCACTATCCAAGAAGGAAGAGGAGACGGAGAAGAATAAAATGAGACAGTGGAAGCATATTTTACACCACTAGGAGATGCCGCACCCACCGTTCAAAGAGCGTGGCGTCTCCCACGTGCAGATGCATGGCTTCTCAAATTAAAAAAAAAATTCATTAAATGTTGAATGATGTTATTACCCTTGACCAAACCAATAATTAAAAAAATACATAAGGCTAAAAGACCCCATTACCCCTGATTCCATATGTTAAATTTTAGGATCTAAAGGCATGTGCGTAATTTTACTATATATAAAAAAAGAATATGCAAAAATACCCTTGCCCGACAATACTAGTTCTTTTGATTTAGGGGGATTTTTGGTCATTTAACTATTCATTAATATATGTAAAAGATGATAATACCCTCAAACAAACCTATAATGACTAATTTACTATGTAGAAAGACAAAAATGCCCATAATTAAAAGGCAAGAAATTTTTTTGGGAAGGACAAAAGGTCATTTCACTATAGCGGTGAATGAGAAAATATGCCCATACAATGAATTTGCTTTCCATTTTAGTTGTTTTTTATGTGATTAATTTAACAGAAATGTTGAGTAACTGATCTCCTCTTTAGTATATATAAAAAAACAACTCAATTTTTATAAAGTCTAGTTATGTCACCATAACAAATTTGTAGATGAGAAAAAAATTTATTGTATTATATGTTATACAAAATTATAAATACTTGGAAACGGTGTAATGATTATGGTTATAGTTAGTAAACCCGACCCAAAAGATGACCCGACCAAGAGGCTAGGTCCCGAGGCACACAGATTGACCCGGGTCAACTCGAGAATATTAAAAAAATATTTGAGTTTTTAATATCTCACATGAAAAAGTTAATAAACAACCATATATGTTGTAAATAATGAATTTTAAAAGATTATTAAAAGGTTTTTTTTATCCCATGTTGGAAATATATTATCTTCTCCTTTTAAGTTGAAGTTTTAAAATCAAAATTTAAACACAACTTTCTCTTTGTGAATATATATATATATATATATTAATGGACTTCCAATCCCACATTGAAAAAATAGAATTTTTTGCTAGTGTTTATATAGTGAACTTTAATCTGAGTTAGTAACCAACAAAAGAAGGGTGACAGGTTTTCCCACGTAAGGTTGGGCCGAGTAATAGAAAAACCTTTGATTTTCCCTGTGTGCGAGGCAATGCCTGTGCCTTTTGTTTTTAGTAATAATTTATTTTTGTCCCTTAAATTGAAACCACTAATGCACTCTATGTTTTTTAGAAACACCCATCTCATAAATATTTGTTCCATATAGATAAGTTAAAAGACATGTTATAAAAAATGTAAGACTAGATGTTCATAAATTATTTTTTTTGGTGTATTATAGAAAACAAAAAACATGATAAAAAAAGATCTCACCCAAGTCATGTTGGATTGTCCAGGTTTTCATGTGGCTAATTGCAGGCCCAGGTTTTGCCTACAAACCCGACCAAAGCCCCAGATCGCTTGGGTCCTAGATCAACCCATCAGGTCAGGTCAGGTTTGATAACTATGGTTGTGGTATGAGTCTTGTTTTCTTTTAGATATATTAGTTGTGTCAAGTTTTAATTTTTTTTATTTGTACATGTTAACTTAAAAAAAATAATAATTTTTTTTTGTTAGATTTCATTAAATTTATGCTTACATGATGTAACAAGAAAATAATTTTTTAACATATATTTAGTGATGAAAATCTTTGTAGCTAAAAAGAGTTCACTAATTTAATCACAAAAGGAGTTTTTGTTACATTTCCCTTACATTGTGTTTTGTAAAATTTATATTAAAATGTCATATTTATACATTTATGGCGTTGGAAAAACTTATTTATTGATCATTCTAGTATTAATTAAACCCACTTCTACAAAATATTAATCCTTACCTTGCACAAATAATCCATTAAATTTTATAATCCTCATGTTTAAACATTAAAATAAAAATAACAAATATAATGTGTGTGTGTGTAAAACTACATAAGATTAAAATCCTACAAAATCTAGGTAGCGATGATAATTGTATTAATAACATGAACATAGATCATTCAAAGGTTGTCATGTCATAAACGACGCATATTATCTTCATAAATTAATGATAGAACCATTTTTTATTTTTCTTTTAAAATTATTCTTAGTTCTTCATTTAAAGAAAGCTAAGTATTAAGCAAATTCACTCTTCATTATATAATAAACCTAATTAATTTGTCCATAATAAACAAAAAAAATTATTCAATATGTAACCAATGTAAGTTATGATAAATTAGTTTAAAAAATTAAGAACCATTACAATTAATGCATAAATATTAGATTGATAGTTTAATATTGTTAATTTCTAAGATAAGTTTCAATTAAGACACATTGTCTCAATCATAAATGAAACTTAATAAAAATTTATTTCACTTATTTTAACATTTCATCAACTTATAATTTAAACTTTGACTCAACCCAAACTATATGTGAAAAACTAATAAACATGCACTCTGTCTTGAATGCATATTGATGAGGGTGATTGATTATACATCAAGATAGTTAAAGCTTCACGAAGTCAATTACCTAGTGCATGATCTCGAGTTAGCCATTGTGGTTTTTGCTTTAAGAATATGGAGGCAATATCTATATGGTTTCAAGTCCAAATTTTTATGAATCACAAGAGTTTGAGATACTTGATGACATAGAAGGACTTGAACATGCAGCAAAGACGGTGGGTGAAATTGATTAAAGATTATGATTGTATGATCGAATAACATCCTAGAAGAGCAAATGTTATGGTAGATTCTTGGCTAATTTCAATTTGCCCCCTGAAGTTATGACATTTAGCAATTAGACCCTTATTCATGGAAAATCTCTTTTTTTTTTTTAATTTTTTTTGCCCCTGGATTAATTGCAATTAGACCCCTGGATTTTAGCGCCATTTACAAAACAATCCTTGATTTCTGAATTATTCAATTCAGTCCTTAATTGATTCTTCAACTTTTAATTCTTTCAAAATTACCCTGGAAAAATCAATTAAACTCCCTACAGTACCGTCGCCATTTCACCTTGATCATTGGACTCTAATTTCTTGCAATTTTGCCTCGAATCAGCGTCAAACTTTGGTATTTCTTCAATTAAGCCTTTAATTTCATTAATTAAACTAATTTCAAGTTCAATTAAGTCCCCAAATATATCAATTCTTCAATTAAGTTTCATTTATTAAACCAATTCAAGGTTTAATTAAGTCCCTAAACTTAACAATTCTTTCAATTTCTACCAAAATTGACTTTCAAATTTATAGTTTCATCCTTATTAGTCTTTAAACTTTCAATTTGTGTTGTCTTAAACCAATTCTCAAATTATTTTTCATTAATTCATTTTTATCAGTTATTTTTATTATTTATTATTTTTTTGAAAATTCAAAAAATAAATTATGACAATTTTATTTTATCCCTCATTAACTAAACTAGGGATGGTCATAGATACCCGTGAATTGGATTATATATCAAATGATATCAACTAAACTATCTTAATATCTATACCCTACTCATTTTTTATTGGATAAAAAATTTAGATATTTATAAAATATTCATTGGGTTTCGGGTATCCATATGAGTATTCATCTGACTATTATTTATTCAACAAAAAATAAAATAATTAATATGTATATTTGAAGTGTATATATATATATATATATATATATAGAGTTAGGTTTAAGTAGATTTCAAGTTAGGTTTTATAAAATTCATATCGTATCTAGTATCCAATAGAATAATCCAAATAAACTCACCTATTTAAATTAGGTTGGGTCTGTATTAATCAAGTTAACATTAAATTGTAATCCCTTAACTAACTAAACAAGTACAAAAGACTTCTATTTTATACTGTGAAACCCAACTATATTTCCTATTTCTTTTTCATCCCTTCTATCGTAATTTTCTTTGACTTTTTTTATTTATTAACGGTAACGAAACACAACAATAAAAATTATTGCGAAAGATATGGATAATTATTATGATAACTATGAAAGAGTAAATTTGCCATGCACTAAGTTCCTAGTGTCATCTCATAAAAGACTTTGTCTGCCACATAAGCTGTTGTGAGTGTCGTTTATTTACACTTGTCAACCAATCGCTGCCATGGACTCTTGGGGGTAGGTGAGAGCTTGGGCTTTGATGGGAACTGCATGAGCCAAAGGGTTTGGTTTCTTGAATGTGAGATGGGCATGCTTTGATTCCCTACTTCCCTTCCTACTCACCTCATCTTCAATTTGCCAGCTTAGCTACCAGTCTCTCACCACTACTTTCACCAAACTTTCTCTGCTCCTATATTTATTACACTTTGCTCGACTGGCTCTCTCCTCGTACACGCATACACACCGGTCGATTAACACCATCCAGAATTGGGATTGGTTGAGTATACATTCTGAGCGTTAGATACATATATCACACAAAGAAACTCCCTTTCATCTCAAGAAACATGATGTCCGTGGCCACGGTTGAGCCCCCGAAACCGGAACTCTCCCCCCCACAAAACCAAAACGCACCATCCTCTCATGAAACTGATCATATTTTCAGATCAAAACTACCAGATATAACCATCTCGAACCACCTCCCTCTGCACGCATACTGCTTTGAAAACCTCTCTGATTTCTCAGATAGGCCATGCTTGATTTCAGGTTCCACGGGAAAAACCTACTCTTTTGCCGAAACTCACCTAATATCTCGAAAGGTCGCTGCTGGGTTATCCAATTTGGGCATCAAGAAAGGCGATGTAATCATGACCCTGCTCCAAAACTGCCCAGAATTCGTCTTCTCCTTCATGGGTGCTTCCATGATTGGTGCAGTCACCACCACTGTGAACCCTTTCTACACTCCAGGTGAAATATTCAAGCAATTCTCTGCTTCTCGTGCGAAACTGATTATCACCCAGTCTCAACATGTGAACAAGCTAAGAGATAGTGATTGCCATGAAAACAACCAAAAACCGGAGGAAGATTTCATAGTAATCACCATTGATGACCCACCAGAGAACTGTCTACATTTCAATGTGCTTGTTGAGGCTAACGAGAGTGAAATGCCAACAGTTTCAATCCATCCGGATGATCCTGTGGCATTACCATTCTCTTCAGGGACAACAGGGCTCCCAAAAGGAGTGATACTGACTCACAAGAGCTTGATAACAAGTGTGGCTCAACAAGTTGATGGAGAGATCCCAAATTTATACTTGAAACAAGATGATGTCGTTTTATGCGTTTTACCTTTGTTTCACATCTTTTCATTGAACAGCGTGTTGTTATGCTCGTTGAGAGCCGGTTCTGCTGTACTGTTAATGCAAAAGTTTGAGATCGGATCACTGCTAGAGCTCATTCAGAAACACAATGTTTCGGTTGCGGCTGTGGTGCCACCACTGGTGCTGGCGTTGGCCAAGAACCCAATGGTGGCGAACTTCGACTTGAGTTCGATCAGGGTAGTCCTCTCAGGGGCTGCGCCACTGGGGAAGGAGCTCGAGGAGGCCCTCAGGAGCAGGGTTCCACAGGCCATCCTGGGACAGGTTAGCGTTAGTTACCTTGCCACTAATTAATTAATAAAAGTTTTCATGAACATATATACATGACATGCGTAATAGTGAGGGTGGTGTGTGCGTTTTCGTTTTGCTAAATATATATATGGGAAAGGTAGAAGAGAATCACTATTTTTGTGTGTTGGACAAATCTTACGATACTTGAGCTGTTTTAGGCTCCATTTACTCTGATTCATAGTTTGTTTATTTTTTATTTTTTTAAGAAATTTTATTTTAAAAATATATTAAAATCATTTTTAATTTTTTTAACTATTAACACATCAAAATTATTAAAAAAAATAATCACAAATTAACATATCGATTTAATTTTCAAAATTCTATATTAATAAAAAACAAAAACTATTGTATTCACGAAATCTGACTGTTGAAATAAAATTAAAAGAAAAGAAAATAAAACTTAATGAAAATGGATGTACGATCGATGTTGTAGATGAAAGCAACGTCAGATATATACTTAAATCGAATTAAAAATAAAATTAAGGTTAAGAACGAATTTCTTATGGTACTATATTTAGGTAGACATATCACACAGTACTATTGAAAAATAAATATTTACATGTAATAAAAAGAACATATAAATATTTGAATAACCAATAATTTAACAAGTACTGGTCTCTTGATGATGACCGGAACCGGAGATCTTAGATCCGATATCCGATCCAATGAGGAGTTAAATGTTATTGTATTGCAATTAAAGGCATTGGAGGTGGCAGGATTTGATCCATTAATGAAGCTATCACAGTGGTTAAACATTGTTTTAGAAGCATGCGATAGTGAAAGCTATCTGTGTGGTAGGAAGGCCAAGGATCTATGGATATGGTTGGGAATTATACGCACGAGTCTGGTCGGGCACGAAATGCAATGGGCACAAGCGACAAACCATTTGCGCCGCCCGTTACGACGACCACCACCTAGCTAGGGCACTCTAGGTGCCCGTTGCTGATGGTGGCATGGATTTAATAATTACGAGACAAATCCTAACTTTATTATATATATCTTTGCTAGTAAGTCATTTTTATTTAAACTAACTGAGATTTACGAACCATAAATATAGACTTTATTAAGGAAATAAAAAATATTAATACAAAGTAAGGAAGGAAACTGTTGATGATGGCTTCGACATGAACAGGGTTATGGGATGACAGAGGCGGGGCCAGTGCTATCAATGTGCTTAGCCTTCTCAAAGCAACCTTTACCCACCAAGTCTGGATCATGTGGAACAGTGGTTAGAAACGCAGAGCTCAAGGTCATTGACCCTGAGACCGGTAGCTCTCTTGGTCGCAACCAACCTGGTGAAATCTGCATCCGTGGATCCCAAATCATGAAAGGTTCGGTAATTTCTCCACACTCAGCTTGATATGCCAAAAACATAATTAATTATATCATTCTTTTGTAGGAGAGGCTATGTCATAGTACCATCTACAGTATATCTATAATCTATTCTCTGCAAAGGGTGCTCCTTGAAAATGTTTTTGTTTTTCTGAGGTTAATCATGCGAGAGTTCCAAAGTTATTATCCCTTACTAGCCTAAGCCCAAACAGGATATTTGAATGACGCGGAAGCCACGGCAAACATCATAGACGTTGAGGGTTGGCTCCACACTGGAGATATAGGTTATGTCGACGACGACGACGAGATTTTCATTGTTGATAGAGTGAAGGAAATCATAAAATTCAAAGGCTTCCAGGCATGTCTGACATTGGACCTATTTCCTTTCATATCTATGCATGTATTGTACCGTACCTCACTGACAATTTAACAAGCATGTTCCATGCTCTATGGTCAGGTGCCGCCAGCGGAGCTTGAGGCTCTCCTTGTAAACCACCCATCAATTGCGGATGCGGCTGTTGTTCCGTAAGTACAATCAAACTCATCATCATATCTGTATCATTTCTCTTAACACCATACTTGTTCAATCGGATTAGGAAAGGAAGGTGTTGTTCTATCATTGTATTTCAAGGCCCCTAAAGCTAGAGAGCTGGTGTTTCTTTTATTTTAATCATGTTTTCTGTCTCAAAGCCGAGATAACTTGTATGGAAACAACAGGCAAAAAGACGAGGTTGCTGGTGAAGTTCCTGTCGCGTTTGTGGTCCGCTCAAATGATCTTGACCTTAATGAAGAGGCTGTAAAAGACTACATTGCAAAGCAGGTGCTCGTGCAACTTCAATATATATATACTAGCTCTTTCAATGTTAAAAAAGATACCTTTTCTAAACAATCCTATTAAGGGTTTCAATGCTTATTAAGAACAACAAAGAAAAAGAAAAGCTTCCACGTCCATTGGAAGCTAAGATCATACATACTCTTACATTTTGTTCTAAACAGGTGGTGTTCTACAAGAAACTGCACAAGGTGTTCTTCGTTCATTCTATTCCCAAATCGGCTTCTGGAAAGATTCTAAGAAAAGACCTCAGAGCCAAGCTTGCCACAGCCACCACCATGTCCTAGATTTCATTACGTTAAATCTGCATTTATTATTTTGTGTTGTCTTTCACTCGTTGTGGAAAGATTCTAAGAAAAGACCTCAGAGCCAAGCTTGCCACAGCCACCACCATGCATGTCCTAGAATTCATTCCGTTAAATCTGCATTTATATTATTTTGTGTTGTCTTCACTCATTGTGCCCCAATAAAATTACTACAAACCCATCATTCTGTTCAATTAAACTGTAAGATTTGCCCCTTGTGATGTGATTTTTTATTTCTAATAACTAAAGTGCTCTTAGCAAGAATTGAGCAAACTTTTTCATATTAATTATAATTAAAAAAAATCAGTATTTTATTATAACAGAAGTTACTATGGACTGTGAGTTATTTTTACTGTGAATTGCATTATTTGACACTGTAGCGAAGTTAATGTAAAATGTGAGTACTTTCACTATAAACTGCATTGTTTGGTGGAGGCATGGTAAGGCTGCGGGCCAGAGACGCCTAATTAAAGGTATACTCCTTAGGACTGCAGACACCTGATGCTTGGTTGCCAAACCTAGATGTTGGGCAGGCACGTCTGGCTGTAGCCACTTGGTGCTGGGGTTGGTTGAGACCATGGTATGCAGACACCTGGTGCAGGGT
>Ga0307509_10003661_pt1 | contig 22996 bp, 20 predicted proteins | sample 10_EM_MG_FD_202245 | JGI IMG/M metagenome (GOLD analysis project Ga0307509, IMG submission 202245) | Populus trichocarpa ectomycorrhiza microbial communities from riparian zone in the Pacific Northwest, United States - 10_EM | ecosystem: Host-associated > Plants > Roots > Unclassified | place... | reverse complement strand
GCTGGGTGCATGGGAGGGGGGATAAGGGCGTTGGGAGGCACCAGGCGCATGGGATGAGAAAAAACATCCGGCGGACGGTCAGGGCGCACGGGACGCATAGGGCGGACGCAATCCGTCCGGACGCGGGCCGCGTCCGCCGGACGTAAATCGTTTTTTTGCTGATGCGGTATCCATCCTGATATCATCTTTGCAGTTTCTTACCTCAGGAATTTTAATGAAGATTCTACAAATTGTGACTAGCTTTGTGTCAAGAGGGTTCTTAGGTATCTTGTAGGAATGAACAAACTACAGCTCAATCTGGGGGGAGAAATGTGTGCCTGCGTATATTTAGCCAGATTTGTCGATTCAAACTTCGCAGGCGATATGGGAACACGGAAGTCAACCTTCAGATATCTCTTTCTACTGGGAATAAGAGTGATTTAGTGGCATTCAAAACGTCAAGCTCTCATAGCTACAAGCACAGCAGATGTAGAGTTCAACACGAGCGTATCAGCAATTCAAGAGCTTGTTTGGTTTCAAAACTTGGTAAAGGAAATCATTAGATCCGAGCTACATGTTAGTACTTTCTATAACCATAATCAAGCCGCACTTTCTGTATTTAAAGACACAATCTATAAACCATACAGCAAACACATTGGTGTTCGGATACATCAGATCAGAGATTTTATAGAAAATGAAATGCAGGTCATAATGGAATATTGTAGCACAGAGGATATAGCCGCATATGGGTTAACAAAACCTCTTATACTTAGCAAGCATGTTCAGTTTGTGGAGATGTGTGGATTGTTTTAATAGCTTTCTACGTTTTACTTGGTAGGTAGTTTGTGATACTGTTAGGCATACCGAAAGGCTTAGTCTTATGTTAGTGAATAAAGACCTATAGTTACCCTACCTTAGGATTCTGAGTTCAAAAAAGACAAGCCAACACCCCCCCTCCCGCACCAGCGTTGGAACGGCACTACATTGGCAAATCCTGCCGTAGTTGCATCCCCTCATCAAAGACATGGTCATTGGAGCCCTCCTCGTAACAGCGTATACGTCGCGGCCATCTGTCTCACTGGATCCCATTCGCAGGATATATGAGGAAAGGCCTTTGGTGAGCTTATGCAAGTGGTTCAAGCCAAATCAGTCAACGTCGCATGAAGTTACTGAGCGCTAAAGACAAGAGTCGCGAAAGTGGTCATTAAGTGATGGGACGCTTTTACGGACAATGGTTAAACAACACGTTCTATACTCCACGCTCTCGTGATGAAAGTCGCAGAAGTGAACGGTGTTGTTGGAAGAGGTAGTTTGAGAAATCAAGCATACCCGCGCTCACGCATGTCAATAGTATTGGTAGGATGCTGACGGAATCATACGATGACGATATGACTATGGAGGGATAATGGCTATTGGTGCAATCATCGTGACAAGTCTATCTTATGCCTCGCAGATGTCGGTTGCAGGATATATCTGCAATACTGAGAAATTCGATAACAAAGCTGGCCCCTTTGTTGGTTTGATCATGGAGCCCATTCTGCGTATGCAAATGGCAAGCAAGACCCCATGCCGACGAAGATGGATCGTAACCAATGGACTGATGTGTGGGAGCACTGTCAGGAAATTTCATGGTGTTGCGATTCGGAAGTCGAAGTGAGATAACAGAATTGTCAGGGTCAAATGGTGTTCGCACTTTTAGAGGAAACTGGAGTTTGTTAGTAGGTACTTAGTTAGTATGAGAACTAGATGTAGCCCACGACCACCCAGACGCGGCATATAAATATCAAGGTGCCTCCCGAGCTATTTGAACATCATCAAGCAACGGAGAACAGATCTTATCAATATCAAAAGTTTTACACTAGAAAAATCTTTATCACTTTACCTACCTCTATTTTAGACATTGAGCCTTCCTAGACAATCTCCGTCTACGATTAAGATTATCGGCCTGAGTTATCTCGCAAGACCTTGACATAGGCTCCCGCCTAACAGCTACTCAGAGGCAGAATTGGGGAGTATCATACTGGCATGTATACGGGTGATACCTCAAGGGGAGTGTTGAGTATAGTAGAGCATGGGCAACCACTCTAGTTGTATTATAAAGAGCATAGGATGGTGTTGAGGGTAAACCACTGGTTGCGCACAATGTTTGTTAGTCCTTTTAGTTAGCAGCGCCGTGTATCTGAGAATAAACAAGTTCTCTCTCACATTCACTATGTTCACCATTCAATAGTAAGTACTCAAGGTCATATTCACAATGCTTTCATGTATACTGTTTGGCAGCTCCTTGATACTATTCGATGAAGTTTATCTCGCAATACAAAGCGAAATAGAATATAATCAAATAGCCAGCAGCTTCAACTTCCTCTTGAATCTGTGATCTTTAAGCTTTAAACTCTAGCTATTTAGCCAATAATACTCATACACAACATTTGCCACCTTGGAGGCAAAGAGGATTAGGCTTTATTCCTTTTTCAGTTTTGGTTGGTATACTGGTGCCAAGGTTGTGGTAGATCACAACCCACGATTACTCGCTGGCTTGCAAAGGTAGGCACTCCAAAGAGTGCCTGCAGCTTAATAGTAATTTACAGCTCAACAGGACTTTGTGGCTTAGCATAGAAACCCTGTAAATTAACCCTATCTTGGCACTAAAACTCAGTTTTCTGGTAAATTTATTGTTTAACAGAGTATGATACCTATTTTACATCAATCAGTCCTGAACCCAATAACCTATCTATGACATCTGGCTATGGATCCTGCTGCCAATATCAAAGTTTAAACTATAGGGCAATATTCAAGCCCGCATTTAGGCTGCCATTACTTTTCTCCATATCATACTGAAGATTAAAATCTCAGCTTGAATTGCAGCCAGACACTTAGTATCCCTACTACATTATTTTCGCTTTCATGGGACAATTTTCCTAACCCAGGCCCTAAGCATCCTTTTAGTTCAATCACTAAATCATACTAAGCCACAAAGTCCCGGTGAGCTGTAAATTACCATTGAGCTTTCAGACACTCTTTAGAGTGCCCACAGTTGTGAGTCAGCATGGGTTGTAGTTCACCACAATCTTGGCATGAGTAGAGCATTACATTCAAAAGGTTTGGTTGATTGTTGGGCCACAATCCATATTCTGTTCAAACCAGCCTTAGAACCATGGCTATTCAGCTTGGAAGTTTCATTGACTGGATATAGCCACCACCTGGTTCTCTCTTATCAATAATAAAGGTATTCTGCATTACTCACTTGTTAATTCGACCTAGCTCAAAGTCCATTTCTGAAACCCTCAGAGTATCTTCAGTATACTTAAGATAATTGCAGGAGTTATCAAATTCAAATAGGACTTGACAACCTGGAAATTGTGCTTCAAATACTGGTATAGTTTTATCTACAACCAGCACCAATAGATGATTACTGGTTCACTATGAACCATCTCCACATATTATTTTAACACAGGCATTCTCATCTCCAAGCCGACTGATTGGCATTACAAAGTTCCATACATGGAGCTCTTTGCCTCTACCCTTTTTGTGTGATGGCTTGTGCTTGTCATAGACTCAGAGATAGTGAATGTTATTATATGCATTAAAAGTGCATTCATCCTGAGTGACAAATATAAGAGGTTGTTCTTATCCCAAATGCAGCTTGAGTGTTGGAATTTCTTGAAGGGTTTTTTCTCAATTGAGTACACAGTGTTGAAAAGGTTTGCGACGAGGAAGAAACCCAGCCTGTCAGTATTCCTTGACCTCTAGGCGTTCATAGCCATCATTATAAACAGCTTTCCTGTATTCTTTCCAATTGAGCCTGAGTTTAGATAGCTAGCGAAAGGCAGTTGAAGAAGAAATTGTTCTTGCAACTTCACTTGCAATATTAGCAATACAGTGGTTGCCAATATCATCATTACTCGCCTTCCAATTCCCTGATTCTGCCAGTGCAAGTCCTGCTAAAGTTAATTCTATAATCTAGTAGGTAGTTATATTCTAAAAAATATTATAGTCTTATTTTAAAACAGGATTGAAAAACTTACTATCTCCTAGAGAATTAATATATATACGTACAGTAAGCACTGTTCCTGCATCATCTAATATAAACAAAATATTCTGATTCCTCTCCTGATTGGGTATATCAATATGCCTTTTAGTAATCCAGGATACCTCCTGTTGTATAATCTGACAAGTTATTCTTACTCCCTATTCAGCTGTCAGCTAGCCTACACTCTTCTAGCTAATACCTTTGAAGTCTCCAGAGCTTGCTCAATTCCACTAAAAAGGGTTGGACCCTCTAGTGCTTTCTGATCTTAACGGATCTGGAGCCAGAGAAATTGATAGACTCAATAGTATGATGCATAATATACAGCATAGACTTTCGGCTTGCCTCCCCATGGTTTAACAAATTTCATTATTGATTTTAGTCTCTGCTTTAGGACAGTCAAGCAATGTGAGGAAGGACCCTTTTGCTTCCTGCAAGCGGCGAGGCCAAGCTGTAGTTAGCTACAATCTTAATTAGCTTAAGCTCAATATGGTCTACTATCACAGCAGTTGGCGGTACATCCTCTCCAGCAGGTATAGGTGAACGAGGACCATCCAATAGTGCCATTATTGTACCGACTTTTGCATGATGCTTCCTAACTCTTAGAGTACTTGGTACAACTATTCAAATATTAATTTTACAACTATCGTAATTCTGGCTTAAAGCAAATCATACCTGTTTTCACAACTGGAGAAGTCTGAACTAAGACTAGGCTTGGATCGACAGAGAGGAACAATTGTGCTTGTTGAATTCTCTCTCTTCGTGCTTGGCTCCGAAGAGTCGACAGTTTGACAGGATGTGGGACAGGCATTTTTCTGATAATGTAAGAGGATGGATTGATGAAATGTGATGGTATTGCCCCAAGGCCGTATTTTGATGACAATAGGTTGGAGTGAAGAGATATGAAGTATAGTTCAATGAATGAATATCAGGAGTTCAAGTACTGTATTATTGGACATATATCTAGAAATAATAGGGAAACTACAGGGAATTAAACACAGGACCTTACACAATCACTTTTTCATAGCATAGCCCTAACTCCTCACAGGGTTGAGTGTTTCATGATGCAACGGCCTTGGTGCACACTCTAGACGCAAGGCACCATAGATCAATATTCTCATTAAACTTTGTTTTAGCTACGCTTGCTCGCTATCTGCTGCTTGCGCCGATCTTCTCCATTACCCACCGAATTGGCCGAACCTCATGCCCGGTCAGCCAAATAGCTGAAGGTCTCATGATCCACCACCCATCAAGATACCCCCAGGACCTATTTCACAACCTCCAAAATACAGGTAGAGCGGTATCATACCCGCATCCGTCCTGTCGAACCCCCTCGCACACATAGAATCCAAGCCCCGGTGAGAGGGACTTGGCCGCAGTGGCTTTTGATCCACCTTCGCTATGTCGCAATATATGGGCCACTGAATAACTAACCAACCCCCCATATACCGCCGTTTCCCCCGACTCACCAGCCAAGAGGTGATGTATCAGAGACACAAGGTTTGAACACTCTTATCCGGGCTACAAAACCCAGACACAGGGGTCATCATTCCAAGCGGGTAGCGACTCTGCTTGTTAGTTATCAGAGGACCGCACAGAGTTACTATTTCCTTTCTTAGTAGACTCGACACCAGCCCACTCCAACCTCCCCATGGGTATCGGCTTCTCTTCTCCTTTCCTTTCCTGTCTCGCCCACCCCGCCTTGTATCTCCCGCGCCTTCCTCATTCCAGACTTCCTCTTTCCCTTCAAGTCTGCTCTCACAGTATATTGGATGGGGAATGCCCGCAATGGAGTAGCCCGTCCGTCTTAAAACCTGGCCAAAACGGACTGTACTTTCTCTTGCCCTGCTCCGTCTCCGCTATCCTTAGTAATGCCTCATGGTTTCTCTTTCTTTCCACATTATCGACTTGGCACTTTCCTTGTGTTAATGCTTCTGTAATGCCTACTTGCACCTCGTATGTGCTTTATTCGGCACTCGTTGAGAGCCCCTAACTCCTAACTATAAAAAAAAGAGGGCGAGGAGCACCTCCGGAGAAGGAATAGATCCTGGGACCAAAGTATCCGAGATACAACTTACTGGTGAAGGATATGGTGTTTGGGGTGGTAGAGGATGAGTCCGTATGATACCATACAACATCGCATATGGAACACCGACTTTCAGTGGAACCAAGTGTTGTGCATGCACGGGGACACCAGCCACTGAAAACATATGAATCACAGTAGCAGCACTCGGTCCATACCACGGATAACTAATAAGCGACAACAAATACAGTTTTATATTCTATAGTGCTGGGCGGATCCACAAATGTTCATGGTGTATCGAAGTAAATATAGCTTACTAGATTTCAATTCCTAACCCGCTGCATTAGTATCGAGTCATCGAAATATAAAAAAAGAATGAAAGGAATAATACTTGCAGTGAGACTCAGTTGCCAATTGCCTTATTAGAAGATCCTTGCACCGCCGGTAGAGTCCCACATGGATCCCCCAAATATAGAGAATAGGGCTATCTTTTCTTCATTGCTGAATCGCTGAAATTCTCGAACAGATGGGGTGTCTAACGCATATTCAGTCTTGGTCTGATCTCTTAAGACAAAGGAGGGTGAAAACTGTCCGGCAGAAGGCTCCCGGGATAAGACAAGAAGGAAGGAGAAAAGCTCCTTCTTTGAGCGAGCCGACGACAAACCAGACTTTGAACATAGCCATGGGCACACACACACACCGCTTGGGTATGCTGCTTGACTTGGGCACTAGGCGGCGATTAAGAGGTTTATAGACCTGAAAGCGAACCCGACCTTAGCAGATAAAACCGGGGTGGAATAGTCGCAAAGGATGATGAGTTCGTAGGCTAGGCAAAAATGATATCATATCATACCAGGCCAAGCATATGCCAATACCCAAGAGAATAGACAACCCCCCCGCTGACTACCCCATCTCACCGGTTAGCAAAGCTAGCTATCCCTGGTGAGCACGAAAAAGTCATCAAGAATCTCTCAGATATGACAAACATCAGCCCGGCTATTACATATAATCCATCACGGCTAACTATTTCCAAACGCCCAGTAGTGCCGCACTGAAGTTGGGAAATCGCGAAGTACGATCGAGTCAGTCGATCACTCCGTTAGTAAAACTTCAATGGTGTGGACAGACGAATGGGGGCGAATACCACTCTTTTTTTTCACTCTTTTTTTTCACTCTTTTTTTTCACTCTTTTTTTTTTTTTTGCTCTCAAGTGTAGGCATGCAGGAGTTGTGAAACTGAGGCGATCATCTGTTCTGGGATTGCTTTCTACTTTGTTTACCTGCTTTGGAGCTCCTTGTTCTCCGTTCTGAGTCCAGTTCAAGCGTGGTCTGCGTATCTCGCTCATGTCATGGATCGTGCTTTTTTTTTTTAGAGTTAAGTAGTAGGCATGAGTATATATTATCTCGGTAACTACCTCGGATGTTTCTGAGTTGGCCTCAATGACTTTCTGCTCCTCTATCATTTGTTCTAGAAATCTTGGAGAGGCGTTCAACCCGAGTTATAGAACTTGTCATTTTTTATTTTATTTTTTCCTATCATGTTATTGATAGATGGTGGGTGATATTGGCAATACGAGGACTATACAGATACTCAATACATACAGCACGGAAAAGTATTATTAATCCCTATTCAATCATTCCTTCCCACTGCATTCCAGATCACAACTTTTATAGAGATTGAAAATTAGAGGGAAAGAATATATTCATAAAAGCTCACTCGGCCCACTCGTGAATGCCTACTTGAAACTGTGGCACAATTCTCTGACTATTATCACCAGAGAGGGGCAACAGCTGCCCTCCCAAGACAAAAGAAGCAAAAAAAAAAAAACTTTTTTTTATTTTTTTATTTTTTTATCCCTTGCGCAGACCCCCCTCCCTTCTGCTTCTGCTACCCGCCGATAGCCAACCTTTAAGGTCTAGAGTCGGATTCTACCACCTCGTAGCAGGATTGTTAAATCCCATAGCCCTATTGATGAAGGCTAGATTCTCCAATCTCCCAGTCCCCATAGGGCAGGATTTGAGGAATTCTCAGTTTTCCTACCCTACATGACGGATCGTTCAATAATAACTGAAATTATCAGCGTGGATTGAACTCCTGGGCTCCCGCTAATTGCGACAGGAGTGTTAACCACTGCGCCAGCTGGGTATTTCATGAAAGTAAACTTGGGAACTAATACTTATCCTACTAGTAAACCTATGCAAGCGATTTAGACACCTGGCCAGACTCCAACATCACGATACAATCCTCCAAACTCATGCCGAGCAACACTAAGAGTCATTCTGGAGGTGTTAGTGGTGGAGCCGGCGGAGGTGGCACTCCTATGGTGCGGTGCAGTCACGGTCCGCAGCAGACCTCACAAATAAAGCTCGTCTGGACACGCCAACACACCTGCCGACCAAGAACGCAAGGAGTCATCCCACCATAATAAAAAGTAGTATTAAAAAGCAATGATGTGAAAGAGAAGAGAACACGGGAGAGGGAAAGAAGTTTTTCCATCATCATCATCAAGACCATCACCGCCGTAATCATCAGACAAGCTTATACTAAACTATCCCTGAAATCAACCCCCAGATCCATCTAGAACCTCTCCTCCCTTTATAGGATGTCCACATCGACAGGCAGGTTATCGGTTTTCAGCTCCCTCCCTTTCTTGTTAGTAGCGACAGGGGCCCTTCCGTTTTCCTGGACGTAAAACTCCCTAAGCTTAACCACAGCACTGGAAGAATAAATCCCGCCAACAACCTCATACCCTCCTCCGCCATTCATCTCATCCCCTTCATGGACCCTCAATACCCCGCTGCACCCGCCAAACCTGTCATTCGTGCAGCCAAAGTAGAGCAAAATGAAAGAGGAGGAACCGTCCCCTAGCCCGCTAGGTGGTAGGGATGGCACTGGAGATGGCGCTTGCGGGGGGTCAACCTGAATCGACGTAGGATTCCTAAGCTTTATGCAGCTGAACATGCTAGTCACCGAAGCGCCTGGACTAAAGGTGTATTTGATCAATGTTTCTTTTTTTGCTCTATGCTCCGCAAGAGGGTTTGCGGAAATCAATTGGAACGGTATGATACCTCCCAAACCAGGTGGCTGAGGTTCCCACAGGGGCTTCTGTGTTGCTGCTGCGCCCACCTGTTTAAATGCTTGTTGTGCTCTTGAGGGAATTTTGAAAAGGAAATATGATTGTTACCCAGTGACCTGAATACGCCTTTCATTGCTCCTCTGCCGATTTTGTTACTTCAGAACTGAGGGAGCGGTTCTCTTATTCACACGCAAACTGCCTCTCTCACACTCCGGCCACTTTCTAAGCAAAAATTTGAAGAAACTTGTGATTTTCCCCCGCTCCCCCTGCACCAGATAGTTAAGTCACTTGGCAGGAAAGTGTCCCTGAGATGGATAGGGACATATGCCAAGCGCAGGGCGTTTTATACATCTCGATGTGAGGACCTCCTGGAGCATACAAACCAGGAGGTAACGAGTGAAGGGTCTTGTGAGATTGGCCCACATTGTTCAATGTGAATTTGGAGAGTGTGTTTCTGAAGAGGGCTATCTAGACATGATTAGAGTATGCTGCTGCGGGTAGTATCATAATTCAAGAGATGAAGCGAATGTCGGGAACAGAGGGTGGGATAGGAATAGGAAGGAACTCCAGTATTATATAACACCACTCTAACAAATAGCTCCTGGTACCGATAAAACCTACACCATACACACGCAATTCCAACCCCCTTACGGAAAATCTTCAAAATCCGATCGCAGTATCTGCTACTCTAACAGAACCTTTTAAAATTCATTCTGCCTACGCTCACAGCAAGCAAAGAAGAAAAATACGCCCAAGTCGAGTAGTTCCATGAGGATGAAACCCCCCCTCGTCAAGAATCCTTCTCACTTTCCTTCCTTTGCCAAAGAAGAGAAGACGTTGGGGAGGAATACAAACGATTACCGCCAAGAAAAATACATACATAACCACCCAGCTAACCAGCCAAGCCATCCATCAATCCATCCAGTGTTCCCAACGGTTCCAGGGGCCCACCAGGGCCCGGAGGATGGGAACTGCCAAGAGCCCTGGACCGGACTGGACGACAAAATTTATCCCGCCCTCGTCCGCAAAATCTAAAGACGGCCGTCATTACCCAGGACGACGGGCCCGGCAACCTGAGACAAGAATGTGGGGGGGTGCATGAAGACCAGGGGTGTATTGCGGGGTTTGTAGTCAACGGCGGGGGGCGGCGGGGGGCTACGAATGACGACCGGTGACGGTGGGCAACTGCAGGGTCCATGAGGAAACGCCCGGGATGGCAGAAGGCGGCCGGGGACGACCGGGGAATGTCGGTAAATACTTGTGACTGTAATGAAAGACAGGAAAACTGTGGGCACTAGTGGGTTCGAGCGGAGGATAATGCAGCCAGGGTTTAAAAATCAAGTGGACTGGTGCACAGTATAAGATGACTACGGAGTCTAATCGGCGATATGGTATTCAAGGCTCCGATTGGATTACGAGGAGGAGGGGGATTAAGTTAATGAGCAATCACCGGGTACGGATGGATAATAGACAGGATGTAAAAGTCGAAAAATTGCCCAAAACAGGAGAGAGTACTAGATGCAAAACCGCGAGATCCTTCTTGGTATGTATGATACAGCAATTTAGTATCATACAAAGTTTCACTTCAAACTATTTTTCCTATCTATCTATCTGCAGCGGCTATTCTGTAATATGTCAACTCCCACCTGAAGATTCCGTATCACAAGAAAGCATTTGGGATTTTGATGTTGCACGGTTCTTGGTATACTTAACACTCTCGACCTCAGCCCAATTCAGAGCATTGAGGAGCCCCTTGGTCGTAGCACTATGAGTACCGTATTCTGAGTAGTGCGCGGAGTGATCTCATATTCCGGCTCAATGAGTCGGAAAAAAAAGCCGAACTAAGACATTACAGGTGTGACATCATGGTGGGGGACTGCCGGGCCCGACGTCCACCACTCCTGAATCGTCGGGCAATTTTGGCTGAAGACGGATGGACTGCCCCGTTGGGAACACTGAGTCCATCCGCCGAAACCCTCCTGCAGCCTTCACCAGTACTACGATATCATACCAGAAAACATCTACCGCAAGACCGGAACCTCAGGAAGCATAGAGAGAGAGAGAGAGAGAGAGAGATGAAAGACAAGAAGTATCATATCATCACCTCACTTCAAGACTCACCATTCCATTCCCTCCTCTGCATCATACAATCATATCCTCCCCCCAATCCTTCCCAGCGTCAGGAAAACTGGAGCAAAGCACCATCCCCCCAACCCCGCCAGCAAACAAACAAACAAAAAAAAAAAGAAAAAGGCTCCACCAAACCCCTTCTCTTCCCCAGTCACTAATTTGCCACTCACTTAATACACCCTTACGCTGCTGTCATGGGAGATCACTCGACACGTTCATCTTGACCGGCAGGAAGATCATAATATGATGATATACTTCCATCAGTGCTACTCCCGCATCAACGCTGTACTTGGACACTACACAGACAACGAACCTGGAAACCCAGACTCTCCAGAGCAGAGAATTCTCCCCCATCATCATCCCCGATATCGGGTTAGCTTACCGTACAAGCAACTCCCCATCCCCCTCCTCCCTCACCCTCACTCCCTCCCTTCCCTCCCCACCCTGCGTGTACAGGACAGGACACGGGCCGGTTCATCCCTTCCTTCCTTCCTTCCTTCCTTCCTTCCTTCCTTCCTTCCTTCCTTCCCACCAACCCGCAAAACCAGCACTTTTCTCAAGTAGTGGTAGTGTAGGCCGGAAATCCCGCTACAATACATACCCGCAACCGTTCCCGGTCGCTAAAGTAACCAAATAAACAAACACACACGCACCTTGGGAAAGGGGGGGGGTGGTGGTGGCGGGAGAATGAGGGGGAGAAGGAAAGGAAAGGAAAGGAAGAAAAAAGGACGTACTCCCTCCCCGCTCACGGGTATAATATTTGGGGACCTGATCAACTACAGTAACCTGTAACGAGCGCTACAGGTATATACACAAAGTGCGAGACACAACCAGATCTGATACTAACGTTGTACAATACCATAGTAGCATTTCATAAAACAGAAAAGCAGGAACCCGGCGACCCCCTAACCGAAAGAAAGAAGGAAAGAAAAGAAAGAAAACATGAGCTATTTATTTATTTATTTATTATTACAGTTAATATATCATAATAATAACAATATATTCCAGGACAGCAGCAGCGCACCGTACACACCATGATATCATAAGAGTATGATAACCGCAATTATCCCATCCCCCCTCCCTCCCAAATCTACTCGTACTGAACATTACACAAACACGAACTCTTTACCATACCATCACAGAAAATACCCCCCCCCCCCCTTTATGACAATCATAATACCAACAATTACGAGGCGAACCATCACGTGACACAACTGAATCCTCCCTCCCCACCCCCCTCCAATTCGAATAAATAAATAAATAAACGCAGGGCAACCAGGGATTGCGCCATATAAAAAAAAGATCTACGAAACCAAGAAGCCGGTCTTGGCTGAACCCTCTTTTTTTCCCTTCCCTTCCCTTCCCTTCCCTTCCCTTCCCTCCCTTGCCCTTGGCTTGCTCGCTCAAATCTTGTTGTCTGCCTTCAACCTCACGGTCCCACCAACCAGCTTTTGGGGAAAAAAGAAAAAAAAATTCAAGAAAAGTGCCGACCCTCCCCCCCCACACACACTGAGAACTAAGATGGACAGGGAACAAACACTTATGGATCGCCCAGATTTGCACTTTTTTTTTATTCTTCTCACATTCGAGCTCTTAAAATTTCCACTTTGACTACAGCAGTTCCGGGCAAGCCAGTCGCCGTACATTATCAGCTTGTAGTAGCAATTGAAATGGCATCAACAATAACAAGGGGCTACAATGAAAAAAATGTGAAATGTAAAATGCAAAGAAAAAAAACCCCCAAGACAATGTGAAAATTCGCCGGCTGATGCTAGGGTTGAAGGTTTCTTTTTTTTTTGTCTGAAAAAAGCTATGAGAGAAGAAAAGCACTTGCTTTTGCCAACCAACCAATCAACAACTACTATCAAGATAGAGTAAAAGAAAATTGAGCCAATCTCGTGGACAAAAAAACAATAAAGGGGGACACTTCCTCCCTTAAAAGTCTCGCAAAACAGGCTTGGCCCCACCCTTCCAATCGTCACGTTCGTAGTAACGGAACACGAGGTCGTATCCATCAAGGTCGTGGCGGATCTTGTCCACACGTCTGTACCCCTTGATGCAATCCATGCGGGCTGATCTTTTGACCGCGGTTAGATCATAAATGTTATCACGAGCCCCGCGATCCACCGTGGCAGGCTTCGCCTCAAAGAGGGTCACTGAGAATCGGCCCGGGCGGAAGATGCCGACAACGTGTTCCAGGATTTCGGCAGTCCCCCGACCGGATTGACGACCCGGGACGTTGGTCTCAAAGGAGGCATATGAACAATGGGGCTCGGGGGTGACATGCACGGTAAAGTAGTGTGTGGTGGGAATCTTCGGGTCAGGCGAGGGAATAATGGCATTGGCCGAGAATCCGCAAGGTGTAAACAGGTAAGAGTCTACCATAGCTCCCGGGTATGTAGAGCGAGGATAAACCCCATCCAACCCGCAAGCTTCCGAAACAATTGACCCGAGAACATGCCCCTCACTAGTGAGCTCCTCGGGTAAATCATCGGAGCCTACGTCCTGCTCCTCCACAGAGACTAGCCCCTTGGACCGCTCCTCGTCCTTTCGGCGCCTGTACTGGCCAGCCGCGACCGCACTCGCGTTTTCCAAGTAGAATTGCTTCGCCTTGACCTGGTCCAGATCGGTCATCAAAACCTCCAAGGTCTCGTCAAAAATGCCATTGCCACTTCCGCCATCACGCCCTCCACCGATGTTCTTATAGACAATATCCTGGGCCTGGGGGAAGTCTATCAGTTGTGTTTCCGTCTCGTGTCTCTCAAGCGGATCGGCCGGCTCGTTGGTGGGAGTAAGAGGTGGGGAAAGTGTGTTCCCAGGGTTGGTCAAGTAAAGATACCAGTGCTCTCCGTTCATTTTCCCAACCATGTATGCGCTTCCGTTAATGAACCACTGGTCCAAGTATTCAACCTCGTCTCTCCAGCTCTTGTGTGGATGCATTTGCTTGTCAGGAAACATGAAAGACTTTCTAGAATAGAAAACCCTATATGGGGTAGCCAAGGCACGGCCGCCAGGCCCAAATCCAGCCTCCTCGCTTGCGATACGTAGCATCTCGCGAAGGCCATTGAGTAGTGTAGTAGTTCCGCAGGTCTTGAGGATGACCTTGTGAGGGAAGACAAACATGCTACTCTCACTCAGGAGGTATGCATCCACATGCTCGTTCTTCAAAACAGATAAAACCTTGCACTGGACGATATCGAGCATCTGCTCCCATCTCTCCTTGGAAACGCATTTAAGGCCTTCAGGCGACGCAGATGGAGGGAGCAATTCTGGAGAAGGGGTGAACCAAATTTCGAGGAGTTTTTCAGGTCCTGTGACACAGATATCAGTAAGGTTACACATAGGGTAATGCGGATTGTGTTACCCTCGAAAGCATTAGAAGAGTCTAGGTCGATTGTAGCTTGATGATTGATAGAAAGTGTAGTCTCCTGTGATTTGTTAAGCGCTGTGTCAACAGCAACCAAATCGAGGGCGACCATTTCGAGATGAAGCGGCGGAGAGACGATAGTAATGGCTGGGGTTTTCTTATCGCAAAATTTGTAGTCTTTCTTAAATCAGCTAGACAGTGCGGTGCCTGCCGGATTATGGAGGACGAAGGTACAAAAGACGAGGGAACTGAGGTGTCAAACGACGAGCCGTGCTGGCGGATTTATGGAGACTTGGGAGGAGACTATCGGTGGATGGCGTGAATCAATTGTGCAGGTGGAAGGCTATCCGCCCCGCCGTCAAGATACCGATACCGTGCAGGATACCGGTTCAGCAGACGAGGAGGTGTGAGGTGTTTTTATGAGGTTGGGGGGTGGTTTTCAAATAGAATGCTAGTAGGCGGGTTGTAACTAGGCAGACTACCAGAAGTCGTGTTATCTGGGCCTAGGTTTCGAAAAGGCAAGCGTTAACAACGTCATACATCATGCGAATTAATTTTCAATGGTAAAGGACGATCAAACTGAGGACTATTTTTTTTCCCCCCCTTTTCACCAAAGAACAAAGGGGGGCAGGTAGGCTCGTTTGAATGGACTCACTTCTTTCGCAGAGACAAGAAACGGAGCAGGTCCTTTCGGCTCATAAGAATAAAAAGAACGTGCTCAAAGGTTTTGGGGTTTGGCTATTTACAGCCTAAAAACGGAGCCCAGTGTGTTCGCCAGAACTGTGGACGAACAAACTTGAGTTCCGTGGATTAATGTTTTGAGTAGAGATAATGAATAGACCGGTGGACGACAGCTTTGCGGTGTTCGAGATGTTGATATGGTGGGACAGTCACAAACAGAATTGCGGGAGTAAATCAAAACCTGTAGGATCGAAACCAAACTTATCGAGAGTAGATGCGGGAGCTGAACTGACAGAATAAGCGGGGTGTTTTAATCGCTGGTGATGGACAAAGGCGAAAAGGTTGAGGAAAGAAGCAGAGAGAGCAGTGTGGCGGGCAAGCTCTTTTATGGAGGCGGCGGGGCGAGGGTTTTTTTTTTTTTTTTTTGAACACTCCCAGGACTGTGGGCGAGGTGGGGCAAACAAGACAGGTTGTTTTTTTTTATTCCCTTCTCACTGCGTATGTCTGGATTGGCAGCAGGTATAGAGAGGGGGGGGTTCCTTTCTTTTTTCCTTTTTTTTTCCTTTTCCTTGCTCAACTCTGTGGGGGGGGAGGGAAGTGAAGGGGAAAACCAGTAAGATATCGCCGCTGGGGTGGTTGCATCCTAGCGGGAGAGGAAAAAGGGTTCACTGTTGTTCCCTTTCATCATTACCTTATTATTACAGGTATTGCTATGATACAGCATCGGTACTCTTTCCACAAGAAAAATATTTTCCCCAGAGAAAAAAACTCGAGATCACAACGGAATAACTAACCACTCAGCACACCGTAGACTGCGAGAAAACCGACACAAATACAGCAAATTCAACAGTGGAAATGGGATGCTGTGGTCAGTACAGTTTATCGATCATGCCTAGGGTTACCCTTTTCCAGCAGCCGTTGGGGGAAAGGCTTCTCCTCCCTCAAAGAGTGATGATTGAAATGTAATTTTTCCTTTCCCATGGCTCTCCCAGGGGAAATGGAATGGTCAGAAAGACTCTCTTCCCCTCCCCTTTCCTCCCATCTAGATCCGTTGATCCGAATGACAATTTTTCCGTCCATGTCTGAGTCCCCCCCCCCTCCTCCGCGGCCTTACCTCACCTCATCCAGCCCGAACCCGCACCCCGTACCTTGGACCCTTCTCTCTCCCTTACCCTGTCTCGGCCCTTCTACCGCCCACCCCTGGTGCCCCATCTATGGCTAAGTTAAGCCATACAGTACTCGAGTATGCTGTATCATACTCATAGTACGGTCCATGTACCGATATGGCAGTCTACACAACGCTTACAGTACCTTAATATCCCTACAGCTACTATGTGGTGTCCTGTCACACAAATAGGAGAATCCCGCACCACGCTACCCACTACTATATTGTACGCCGGAGGTAGGATACTCGGTCAACTACACTCTCCATATCCGCCACCCGTATGATACCTGCTCACCCAGCCAGAGGTAGGGCACACATCGCCAACCGTCTGGATGGGGGTCAAGTCAGTCTGGCAGGATTGCACGATACTAGCTATTGCAATGCCCAATCTAACCAAAATAACTAACCTAATCCTCTTTCCTGTCCATCACCAGCCTCCAGGATGATACTATCCTCGCTATGCACTCAAATTCACACAGGAACAGTTCGGGGTTTCATCCTTATTTTCCTTAACACTGTTTCTCAACCCTCCCCTTCCCAAACACACGTCACATCGTACATCGAATTCCTTCGGCCATCCCTCCCTCCTACTCCTACTCCTACTCCTTCTCCATCCCATCCCCGCAATGCGTGCGGTAATGTTACAGTACGGTAGGAACCAATCTAACCAAAACGAGTGAATGCAATGTAGGAGATGACAGCCCCCCCGATCTTGTCCCTGAGATCAGAGTTTCGAGATGTCACTGACAGTGCGCCTCAACTAAAAATGCCACCTTCCACCGGCACTTTAAAACGCTGGGTTAATATGACTTTTGATTCCCCGCAATCGCATGGTGCAATGAGCAAGGTAACCCAACACAATGCCAAACCATCCCCCCGATGCTGCACTCTAATATGTTATGAAGCAGTCCGGGGACGAAAGACAACGAAGCAAAAATAACCGGATGGCAACTACCGTCATGGAATGGCGCGAGAAGGTAAGGAGGGTGAGTTTCACCCTTGCTCACGCCATGGCCCACGAGCAACTCGCCAATCGCAAAAACCAAGCACTCGTTACAGGTACAGTACGAGTACTCAAGTACTTGTACCTGTCTTGGAAGCCACATACTGTATTCTATAAATCGTGGATCCGAGTTGTGGCTTGCGTGCCGGAACGGACCCCAATGACGGTGAACAAGGATGACGTACTCCCCCTTCTCACCTTCTCACAACATGGTCTAAAGGCAAGGCAAACAGAAAACAGAAAACAAGACATTTGCTGCATTGTGCCAGGTGCTCGAGTACTAATATTAGAAACTAGAGTGTACTCGAGTACTGGACTGTACAGATACGACCTTTTCCCCCTATTTCTCCTCACTTCATTCCCGACTATTCGATCAATCAATAAGACATTCGCTTCAGCCTTTACAACCAACCCTCACCCACTGGACCAGAATAGGCGAATTTCAATTTGAGAACAGCCATTTGTTTAAACCACCCTCCCTCGGAGAGCAGGACGGACGAAGGCGCTATGATGCGAAACAACTGGAAAAAAAAGAGGGGGGGGGGGCATCTGCGCTATACTGTGCAATCAAGAAAGGATCATCAACATCATTGTCACGCAGCCGTGGAGTTGAGTTGGGCCACGGTAGCTAACCTATGGTAAATTAGCTGGGGACCCTCCAATTCGACGCCCTGGGAGTGGCAGCAGCAGAGCGGTAGGAAACAGGGCGCTGAGCAGCCAATGCTCAAGCGACTGATTGGAAGAGAAGGTTTTTTTTTCCTCTTCGCGCTTTGTTGCTGCATCAATTCTGCACACGAACGGGCGAAACCGAATTACCGGACCAGCGAAGTAAAAAATAAAAAAAATGAGGGAAAAAATAAAAAATAATAATAACTGCGAGTTCATTCGGGGAGTGCACGAACGCACGCGCCCAACCCGAGTACGGGCATTATGTGGTTTTTCCAACTTGTCGAGCTACGTGCAAAAGATTTCGATACGATAATGCGCCCTGGATCAACAACTCCCGTAACTCAGTGGGATTCAGAGGAAAATAGCAGGAAATTTTTTACTTTTTTCCTCGCTTGTCTTTGGGTACGGACAGTCCCGTCGAATATGACACCAGAGGAGCAGACAACTTTGCCCACTGGTGCCGAAGTCCACACAGAAGAGAGAACAATAGATACGGGAGTAATGAGGGGACAAGGTCGCGAAACATAATAAAATGTCGTAAAAAAACCTACACGTGCTCGCTGCGAACCTTTTTCCGATCCCGATTTCCCTCGTTCCATTCATCATCACGAATCGTAACTTCTCTATATTATAAAATGGAATGTTATAATAAAAACAATTCATCACCCCCCCCCCCTTCTTCCTCCGTCCGGCGTTCTCCTCTCCTTCTTTCCTCCGTGCTTCGCTCATCCATACCGCCATCGCATCGCAGCCCTACCCCAACTACCGTACCGTACCCATCGCATGTACCCCCGAGCCCGCGAGGGGAGACTGACCTACGGTACACAAATTCCCTCAAGAGCCTCAAACCGAATCCGTCCGTCCCTACATATCGCCCATCACGGCCGGCACCGGTGGAACCCTTACCTTTTCCCATGCTGCTGGCCGCCTGGCCCAATGAGATGCTGCATAATGCATACGGCATTGGTGCTAAAAAATTAGAACCCAAAGAAGTTTAAGCTGGAGACGAAAGAGGGGAATAAGAAACCCCCATCATCCTGGCATCCCCTCTGGGACTGGGCAGGTAAATAAAGTAAAATTGATCAACGAATTAGAAGAGGGTAGAAATATGTGGAGGTTTTTCACTACCCCAGGTTGTATATAACTGGAGACTTGAATTTGTGATTAAATTTTTGTATAATAATATATTATTATGATGGCATCACAGTAACTGTATCCGTGTCACATGGTTGTTTTTTTTCTCTTTCTTTCTACAACCGCAGAGTGGTCCACCACGGTACTGTACAGCACGGACAGTGCATCTACAGCATAATAAGTGCGGTCTGAATGATGCCGGTGGACAGCACTCGCAGTTACCGGTATCAGGTATTTGGCACAGATATCACAGGAACTATAATACGCGGCTGACTTGGGTTTCGCGGTAATCTACAGGGTCCCGGGTCATAACGGCCCTGAATTAGCAAAAGAAATAAAAAAATAAAAATGGGGAAAAAGAAAAAAATGAAGAAAAAGAAAAATAGTTGCGAAGCGATAGGGTACGGTAGTAAGTGAGGGCCCTGAGAATTGTATCATATCCATAGGGAGTATGATACGAGTAAACTTTCGGCGATACTTGCGGGTTCGGTCGGGGTTCTTTCTTCAGTGTGTTGTGTGGTGTAACATCATCATCAATAAGAAGAGAGAGGTATAAGAAGGAGAAATTGGAAAAACTCGTTTATCATGGAAGCTAGAAAACTATATCGTACGGTACCGGTAGATCACCGTAGGTTAATATATTATTATGAAATGATGATGGGGCAACAAGGGCGGGGTGGGTTGACGAGAGAGCCCGTCGCGGATGAGGGGAGGGAGGGAGGGAGGGAAAAATGTGGGGTTGATCGAGGGGCGCTAGTCATGGATAGGCACTCGCTATGTAGTCCTAATCTAAGGATCCTTACAGATAGAAAGATGCCCATCGCTAGTGGTTTTTTCTTTCTACCTGATGGTAATTTAAGGATTGTATCTGCATATTCAAATATATATACTTTTTTAAAAAATACTCTGCTAATGGATTCCCCCCCTCCAATCCCTCTGATTTGACCTGCTAGAATCAAGTACCGTTGCTAGTTCAATAAAAAAAGAATCATTGTGGTCAAGCGACAACAGCCTCGCACGGACCTCCGCCCGATCGGTTACAGTATGGCAGCCCCGCTGCCAACCGACCTCCTGAATCTATCCCTCCTCCGGGGATTCGACTCGCTCCTAACCGATCAGGCCCCAACCACTAAGTTAAGCCTCTTCCTTTTCACCCTCACCCTCACCCTCCGCCCTCAAATCCATTAGCGCTTCCCGGAACTTCTCCGCAACGGCCGTGATCCTCTCGTCCGCGCTCACCCCTCCGAATGGCCGATCCGAGATTTCCACCATTGCTCCGAGGATAATGAGTGATCCTAAGCTGTATTTCTTCTCCGTTAGTACGAGTACAGTACCCTCGCCCCCCCTAGAAGGAAATAAAGGGTGGGGGGGGGAGAGGGAGAGGAGTGAAACTGACAAGCCTAGGAATGCAAAAGCAACGCCGGCCCTTTGTAGTCTACAGGCAGTTCCAAACCTCCATGCCTCGTTCCCTCCTCCTCCTCCTCCGCTCGTTACTGAAGAAGAAGAAGAAGAAGAAGAAGAAGAAGAAGAAGAAGAAGAAGAAGAAGCAGTAGAAGTGGGTAAACACCCAACCTGCCTTCTCGCGATCCTAACACCACTAAACACCGCCGCTATCCATATCATTGTGCTGAAAAGGGACAGCAGGAAGGCCAATCGCTTTCCCGAAGGCGGAGGACGTAACGGTGTGGACTTGTTCATGCGTGCAAGAAACCATATCGCTAGAAAGAGGGCTGTGAGGATGCTCTATATTTGATGTTAGCTTGCCGCTCTTCGAGGAGGAAGAGGTGGAGGGGCACAGTAGTCAATGACAAGGCACAATTTGTGCGAAGCAGAGGGTCTAATTGCCCGACCGTGCTTAGCAGGTATATCTGCGAGCCGAGGACGTAGAGGGACGTAGGGATTAGGAGGGATATGCAGAGCTTCACGACTGCGAAGAGCATTTTGAAAACTTTTTTTTATTTATTGGTTTCCGCTAGAAAGTAATAGGGGGTGTTGACGAGAGGGGCTAGTCGGGTTAATAAATTCCTTCACATTTTGCTCATTGGGAAAAACTTGGAGATCAAGAGCAGGAGGAAGGAGTATCACGGTGGCTGGCTGGCTGGGTTGGAACAAACAATTCTTTCAAATTCTTGGTGGTTGGAAAAAAGAAAGGGCTACTGAAAACAAAAAGATGTAGTATACCCGATCATTGACCATTCCTGCTTTTCCTTACCATCCTTCCTTCCGGGTTGGGATAGATAATTCAACCCCCCAATTCCGTCAGCATACCAAACACCGGCAAATACCTACCTACCTACTTCACATTCCACAAATACCAACGCCCACATTCGACGCGATCGGGGCTGGAGACAAACTTTTGAATGCATTCTCGCTCGCTAGCGGTACGGTTTTGTGGTGTATACTTGAAAAAAGGAAATTGTGGTATCATACCTAAACCTACTACTGTAGGTAGATCCATTCATCGGGTATAGATTGAGCCCGCACACGACATGGCGCTCTAACCCCCCCTGCGCAGTAAGTTCACCTTAGCTTGAGCGCTCCCGAGAAAGTGCGCGCTTCAGCGGCTACAGCATCTTTCGCCTACCGTATGCCAGAGTAGAGATACATGTGATGCTACAGGCACCGCGAGGTACGGTCTGCGAATTTCGCGCCGGCCTCGGCTACCTACTACAACGGGCGAGCTATTAGGGCATGGACTGACCTGGCCTGTACGGTACAGTGCAGTATCATACTCTGAATGCAGGACTACACTGCATTACAGACCGCTATATATAAAGAAAACTAAACTGGGAAGCGAAAAATGTATCTCACTATGATAGCCAAGTAAAGTAGAGTAGGGAAAAATTATCATACAGTACTTACTGACTGGTCATAATCATCGCAAGTGAGCTACATAATCTACCTACAAGCGCGAAAGAGTGGGGAAAAAAAAATAGAGTAAATAGGGAAAGAGAGATATTATAGAACAACACAAACTCAATCCCCCTTCTTTTCTTTTTTGCTTTTCTGAGCGGGGGTTAAGCTACAGGTAGATATATTCCCCGCCCCGCTCTGAGCTATGAGGCGCTCTCGTCCTGGCATTCTGACGATTCCGGCAGAACGGTCAGGTACACGCTGATTCCTCTTCTACTGTTCAAGTACTTGTAGTGGGAGATCCGACAACTAGACTACTCCTCATTCCTCCTGCTGTACTAGTACATCTTGTCGGGAGAAATGAAGGCGAAGAACAAGAAAAACTCATTCCCTTTACTTTAATAATATTCCAAAAACAGATCAGTATGGGATCATCCACGAGAAAGAAAGAAAAAGCAAGAGGGCCAGAAAGAGAGAAAGAAAGAAAGAAAGAAAGAAAGAGAGTGACCATTTCATTCCAAGGCTTAGTTACCCTACGGGCATTTACACCGGCGGGCAGATGGACGCACCCGCGCTAAGCAGCCGCCTTTTTTGTTTTCCTCCTCCCCCCGCCAAGTGTGAGTACCGTAGTATGTAGCTGTCGTACCCACCCACCTACCGCGCACACAGTACAGTACTCGGGGGTGGAAGAAAGTGATTGACATTTTGTGGCGCAGTGTGGCACAAAGTGGCAGGACCGGTTAGGTATAGTGACAGGATATAATACCGTATTATCTCAAGTTATACATTATTTTGCCAAGACCGGGCGTTGCTTAAGTTGGGTGGTGCCCGGAGCCTGAAATAGGTCCCTTATTTGCCCCAGTAAACATAATAACAAAGGGGTGGATTG
>Ga0307509_10003660_pt1 | contig 23001 bp, 35 predicted proteins | sample 10_EM_MG_FD_202245 | JGI IMG/M metagenome (GOLD analysis project Ga0307509, IMG submission 202245) | Populus trichocarpa ectomycorrhiza microbial communities from riparian zone in the Pacific Northwest, United States - 10_EM | ecosystem: Host-associated > Plants > Roots > Unclassified | place... | reverse complement strand
ATGACGGTATTTGTAATTCCGACGGGTACCGTGCGCTCAACCATATCGCACGGTGGGGATGGGAGAATTACGGGGATGCGTTGCGTCTGCGTTACACCGACTTCTGGAGGTGGCTCCGCTTCAAAGGACCAAATGCCGAATATGGAATGAGGAGGCGGACCGGTCGCCGGGCGCTGCGGGTTTCATACATATCGAATGTCCACCATTTGTTGCTGGTCCCGTGTTCGCGATCCGCCCCGGGGATCGCTGCGTGGGGATATATCCTGAGGTCAATCACTTCTCTGAACGGACCGCGAAACTCGCTGGTCAGACGAGGTGATGACGTCGGTCGTCCGGCCACCGAGTTTCGCGCTGGGTGTGAGATGGCCTTTGGTGTCAAAAGCCAGCAGCACTTACCAAACACGACGCGTGGCGCTGATGCAGGAGCGCTCACAAAGCTCCCCTTCCCCATCCACGGACCATGTCGGTCTATCCTACTAGCACGGCAGCGTCGAGCCCTGTCGGGTTTGCTCACAAATCTACGCTTTTGAGCCCCCCTAGAGTCCAACGTCGTTACGAGGTCGTTATACGGAATAATACACGCGTTGTTATTGTCTGTGTGGTCGGACGCGAAGGAGGAGTATGACGAGCCACAACGGACAACATTCATGCGCTCGCTCCCGCGGTTTCGCATGGTCGCGAACCCAGCGCTTAAGGGACTCTGGCAAAATTCTTTGGGAGATTCTCCACGTTCCTCCCTCTATAGGTATCAAGTTGCAGTTTATTCACGTATAGATCACAACCTGCCTATGGGGTGACTATCCATATGGTTGTATCGTATGCACGCAAGCCTGTGTTGAATAAATACCCGTCGATGGGCACCACGTACCTCCAAACCGCACACAGCCCAAGTCGCGACGCCATGGCCGCTCGAAACAGAACCAACCCCCCAGATTGCCGAGCCGGGAAGGGCTGTAACGGGAGCAGTTGTTTTGCAAAAGGATGGGGGAAATCCTTTATTAGATCCCCAGGTGTGGTGTTGGGACTCCCTCACCGGGCATGGGCACACTGGCGCCCAGCATTAAGAGCGGAAAAGGAAACCAGAGGGGAGAAAACGAATAGAAGGCCCTCAAGCGCTGGGCTCGCGACCGCGCGAAACCGCGGGAGCGAGCGCATGAATTTTGTCCGTTGTGGCCCGTCATAGAGGAGCCGCTGGGAGGGCGGGAACCCCCGGCCGCAATTTTGGAAAACACGCGCCAACCCGCAGAAAACGCGGGAACATGCACAAGAATACAACGGTGTGACTACAGCGCAAAAATCCGGGGTGGGAGAGGTGGGACAAGAGAATCAGTGGGAAGGAGAAATGACGTGCAGTCCGGAAAAGGAAACACTTTCTCTACTCCGTTGGACGCTCGGTGCGACTTCGGCCCGGCTGCGCTAGGGCGCGGCTCCCCTTGCTCATCTCGCAAGCTCGAGTAACAAGCTCGACAAATCAGTGAAGAGGGTAGCATCAGAACGCTTACTTAAGGCTGACGCTGTAGCCACAGAGGATCGCTCTCTAGTGGAGCTTACAGTACATAACTGTGAAGCGGGTCGGTGTATTAGTGCTTTAGTCACTGGTACCCTTGCTCAAACGAAACGAACCTGTGTATGTTTAAACGCCCACTCAGTGACGAGAAGCGGGCCAGCTACAAACACCTATACCCCACTTCTGCGCCTACACAGGACGAGCCGTCAAACGAGCCTGTGATCCGGCTTCAAGTGGCCATGAGTTTGCGGTTCGGCATCACCCGGCGCGCCCCCTCAAGGCCTTTGAATTCAACCTTCAATTCGCGCCCTCTATCCGCCGCTACATGCTACTATGATCCCAACGCCAGATTTATCCCACCTGACCCGAGAGGACTACAACCTAGTCTACGAACCAGCCGGTACGAAAACCGCGCACTCTGTCCAAATTATCCCTCAATCCTCACATTTTCTCCAACGGTAGAAGACACCTTCATTCTTCTTGATGCTCTAGAAAAGGACGCAGATGAGCTGAAAAGGCTCCAGCCGTCTGTCTGCCTTGAAGTGGGGTGGGTAAACCCGCCTGCTCAGCAGCCGATTCCTGATTGAAGAACGTCAGTCGGTAGACCTGGGTCTGGCTGCGTATCTGCATTCCTAGCCTCCATACTGGGCCAATCATCCCGTGAGCCCCCACTCCTCCCGCACGAACCACCATTGCGTTTTTACACCCTCCGATAGTTTACCTCGCGACGGACATCAACCCACATGCCTGTCGATGTACGATCGCCACCGGACGGAAAAACAAGGTAATCCACGTTCCAACCCGAAAGCGCGCCCGCTCATCATCCGGTGTTATTCAGTCCGAGGTAGATGCGATACGCACTTCCTTGACAGGGCCGCTGTCAACTCGGCTGCGTAATTCGGTCGATGTATTGATTTTCAACCCCCCGTATGTGCCCACCGAATTGGAAGAAGCCCAACAGGGACAAAAGTACGGGCAGATATCCAGCTCTTGGGCCGGTGGCTTTGATGGAATGGAGGTCGCGGACAAGTTGCTCCGCGAGTCCGAGGTCAGGAATGATTCCTTTTGCCCGGCGGTCCGATCCCCTCTGATCGTGCGACCTCCCCAGACCCTCCTCTCCGCGAAAGGAAGGTTCTACCTTGTCGCAATAAAGCGGAACAACGTCCCAGAGATCACGCAGAGGTTGCTAGAACGTGGAATGTCTGCCGAGACCATATTGCAACGGCGGGCAGGTATGGAACACCTGTTTGTGTTGCGAATATCAAGGAACTGTACATCGTAGATAGGAAGGCGTACAAGAATCGGAAGAATGCGGAGGTGACGTGCAAAGGCATACAAGAGATGAAGAAGCCAAGAGGAAACAGGTCAAGAAAATGCAAGTGCTGGAATGACATATTATGCGGTGTACTATATTAGACCGTCCGTAGATGGGTGTCGGCAGATGAGGCTGGAGCGGGTGGAAGAAGATAATACAGAAGCAAGTGGAACCCAGCAATGCCCCAGGAGAGCCCGTGTTCGGGGTTTAAGAATCATCGCTGCCGGGTCCAGGGCGTTTGCCTCGCAGGCTGAACCTGGAAGGTGAGCTCATGGCCTTAGGATTGGTGGCGTCGGCAAGAGACTGGAATGAACTTCCGCGCGGAAGGTGGTGAGAATCCTCCTGGTTGTAGTCCAATCGAACCTTCAACAACCCCTGCCCTTCGGTGAGCTGGAGGAGGACTTCCGTAGCGTTTATACCATTCGCGGGGTTGAGGTGACGCCAGATCTGAAGAGCGCCGTGAGATACGAAATCACCTCACGGAAGAGCCCAACTTACGTCAATCTCGCCAGCACCCAACAATTTATCCCTGCCAATGGCCTTGTAGTCGTGTACCCAGACCTGGATCTTGGGCTGGCCGGGGCTGACCACGAAAGCGCATTGTTCATTCCTAAAAACGTTCAGAAAGGAAACGCGCAAAGATTTGTCAAGAGCGCATTACCAGCTACATTCACCACCCGTCGACTTGGGACGGTGAGAGGTCTTGTGCTCCTTGCTTCCAGATTTCAGAATCACGTAAGGTTTGAGTCCGTCTCCACCTGGGTTGTAATCTTTCGCCTCGATGACTGTGACTCTCACGATTCCGGGCTCGGTGGTATGTTTACCAGAACCAGAGACACCCTGGCCGGGTCCGGTGAACACACTCTCACCCATACCCATACCGTTAGCACCAATCGGCTGGGAAGCCTGGCCAGATCCCATGTCCGGGACATCGATGATGCTTCCATCGTCTGAGCTATTGTTGCCACCTCGTCCGAAAACGCGACCAACGCCGTGGAGGACACCTTTCCCTGCTTGGAGAGGTAAAGCGCCAACTTGAGTCATGGCCCTGCCGGCGGTAGAGAAGGTAGAAGTTTTTGCACGAGATTTCGCGATGATCTCAGGTTGGAAGTTCAAATGCACGCGAATCCAACCCTTTTCTCCGTGCTTGTCGTGACTTAGGGGGATGACCTTCTCTAGACCACGGAAGGGCTCAACTTCCTCGAGGTCGATTCTAGCAGTTCCCAAGCTTTTGGCGTTCTCGATCTGGTTCCAGTCGAAGACTTCGAGCTGGAAGTCCGCCGCAACACGAGAAGGCTGGAATGATCGTAGTCAGAACAGGGGTTCTCCATCCCAAAGAGTGACACTGACGACTGAGACCGAAAATGTTTCATTCCACTCGGGGTGAAGCGTCTTCTTCTTCGCCTGGGACTTGAAAACCCTCTGGCCGTCGAGGGTGAAGGTGACAAAGGGGTCGGATTTGCCTAAATCGACGACGTCAGTCAGGACAGATGGCGTTTGGGAGCGAGAGATCATACCGCTCCGATCCGCACCATGGATCTCTCCGCCGTTGAGGAGCTGAACCTGGAGAATACCCTGATCTAGGAGGGGACTTAGCCATAAGTGAGAAGAAATGGTTGTCCAGCTCACTGTTAACAGTTTCACGTGGTTCCAGTTTAAGAGGAACAGGGATGTAGCGGGCCTCTAGTTCTACGGTTCCGATTGACTTTCCTTCTGGATCGTACAGGGTTCGCTTGACGGTACCGTCCTGTTAGACAACGTTAGAAAAATCCCGAGTGAATGATACGGGGGCCATCGGCGCACCATTGCTTCCTGAAGGAACTTCTTCGCGTCCTCCTTCCACTCAGCAATGATGTCGTCCTTCGTTCCTTCATCGGACTCATTGAATCTCAACCAGACGCGACCGAAATCCAACTCCTTGATGAATCCTTCGCCGGTGTAATCCCAATTCACATGGCGGCTGCGGGACATGGAGGTGGTGAACGCGGGCCAGTACGCATCGTCCAGCAGAACCTCTAGACGGGCCTTCCTCGATAACTGTGCAGTGGTAATGTTGAAGACAACCACTCCAGATTCTAAAACAACGATGAGATCCTTGACTGTGATGAGAAGAATGTTTGGGCTTACGGTGTCGCATCAACTCCTCCTTGGACATCGTGACTCCCTTACCAGATCGGCCCTTCCTCTCGCTTTCACCCGAGGACTCGATAACGGAATTAGCGTCGGGCTCGCCATCTCCAGTAAGAGCGGTGTCTGTAGAGGCCGCGCTCTTCGCGTGTGCCTCCTTCCTCTTTGCACCGAGAGGTCCGCGGGTTGTGATCCCAGTGGGAACGGCTTCGGCCTCGACATCCGACGAGGAGACCGAACCGCCGCCATCCTCGTCCGTCCCGTTCTCATTGGACCCACCAGCGTCGTTGACATCCCGTTGAATGGAATTACCACCGGTACTGAATTCGAAGTCCTTGAGGGCGAGGGCTGGGATAAATTCGGCCTCATAGTGGAGCTGTCCTTTGAAGATTCCCTTGTCGAATTTCAGGTTCGCGGCTTCGACCTTTTTCCCCGTCGACTTGTAGGGATACTCCTCAGAATCTGCCCCCGTAGCGAGTTCGTTGAGGTGCAGTTCCGCGTATCCCAAGGGACGGTCCTTCGTGATGTGTTGGTAGTCCATGCATTCCAGGAACAGCGTCTCTTTCAGAGAATGAACTGCAAAGGAGGATGAGTGACCCTACCACGGCAGGTAACCAGCTTCCTACCAGGAACGTAGATTATCTGATCCCATACAGGGTTGAGATCTGCGCGAACGCTTGAGTGACTTAGCCTCTTTTATGAAAGCTTACACCTACTGTTGTTGATGACCTCAGTTCGAGCTTCAACCACGTCATTGATGAGAACGCGGACGTATGGATCACTCTGATGAATTCATGAGCACCGCCACAAGCTACGGATATGGGGATGGGACAAACCTTGCCACCCAAGGCGGCCTCGACGTTCCTGCAATTCCGGTCAGAAACAAGGGAAACGGAACAGGTGGGATTGCGCTTACTTGACATCCGTTGCCTTCTTCAACCGCAGGCGGACCACACCGATGGGTGGCACGTACTGATCCACCCCGTGCAAGCTCAACTCAAGTGGTTTCCATTCGGTCGACAGCCTCATCCTGCCAGACTTGCATCCACTCAACGGCCACCAGTCCCTCCCAGCATCATCCTTAGCCCGGAGTAGGTCAGTGAGCTTCACCGACATGTAGCCGACAACTGGATCCTTCAGGAAGTCCCTATCGTCGATGACCTTGATCGTGAGTACGGACGTCTTTTTATCGGCACACAAGAATTCTGTGGCGGACTCCCACACAGGGTCATTCGTGTGCTTGAGGCAGTTGGAAGTGTGAGTCGGCGTGTGTTGGTTACCCAAGTAAACCTTGACGAGCGGGTTGAGATCGCCTGACATGGACTTGCTGTTGTCGAGGTCTTTAGCCTGGTGGAGAACCAACCGCACTATACCAACGTCTACGGGAGAGGTCGGTCGCTTTCAACCGCTGACAAATTAAAATACGTACTCGTCTCTGGAAGCTTCTGGACCGGCCCTTCACTGGTCTTGGAAAGAGAAATGACGGGATAGAAGTTGACATCGAATCGGAGTTCACCACGCTCTTTGCCATCCTTCAACAGGGGGCACGAGATGTCCTCCTGAGTAGCATCTTGCTCAAGAGCTTCAAGACCGAAGGAAGCTGAGCCCAGGAGGGAATTCTGTCGATGGTCATTGTAATCCATGAGGTTCAACACGAGGGACTCGTGAAGCGAATTGACGACCAGGTATTTGGTTTCCGACCAGGTGGGGTTGATACTACCAGTCTGTCAGCCCATAGCGAACTATCACAAATATAATGACGACTGACGTGTTCGTTTTGTGCTTGGTCTTAGCAAGCTCAGCTCTGTTATTGAGTGAGAGGCTGACATACGGGTCGGGGGTCCCACCCCCGATCTTCGAACCCTTGATATCACGTGCACAGCGGACGATGATCTGGAGAACGCCGATAGCGGCATTGAGAGGGACACCGGAGAGCATCTGCTCGAGGTTGAGGGTGAAGACATGCGGGTCGTACATCATAGGTCCCAAGGTGCTGTGGACCATGTTTCGGATGAATGCGGAGAGTCCAGGAACCTAACACGATGTTAATTTGCGGATGGTGACAGACCTGAGTGGTGCTTACATTTCCAATATCGAAACCGAAATATTCGCCTCCGATCGGTTTCAAAACGTAATCAAACATGGGTGGTTCCAAGAACATGAAGTCGACCAGCTGGACGTGGGGGAAGTTGGTCATGAGTTTCAACCGGACACGCATCTGGCCGGAAAAGCTGAGGTCCTCCAGCAAGATGGGCATTCCTGTGGTCGCGAGGCCCTTGCCAACACGAACAGAAAGGGATATCTTGGGATTGACTTTCTTTACGACCTCTTTCGGGGTCATATCGGAGACGTCATTGGGGGTGAAAGACACGGCCCAGTCCATCATAACGATATCCTCGTCGGTTTTTGGGAATGTGCGGACCTGGTCGATGCGGAACGCCTTGTTTCCGAGGGTGAAGCTGGTGAGACGAAGGGAATCGAGGAAAGGGGGGCAATTGGCTGATAGGAGTTGATCCACGGTGGAGACGATGGTGGCAGAGAGGACTGGCTCGTAAATGACCCAGAATCTCTGGAAGAAGTGGTTTAACCACTCTGCGCTTTCATGTTCAGAAGCGAGTCTCGTCTTGACAAGTTCACGCTGGATGTCGTCACGGGCTCGCCTCCTCACACGAGCCATGGAAGTGGAATAGTACGTTGCGCAAACGGCGAGCAGGAGGATTAGCCACCCCCAACCAAAGTGGAAGAGGGTTATGAAGCGAGTCGCGAACACAGTCTGGTGGTATGATCGGTTGGGTCCTGGTCGCGGGGAGGTAAAGGGACACGTACGAAGAAAATGAGACCGGCATTGTGATACCAGTCACCATAGTACTGCTCTTTGAGGAAGGCTGAAAGAATCGCGGCGTCCTTGGCCTCTCCCTGGAGTTCGGGGGAATCGGCACCACCTACTGCGCTCCAACCAACTTTGTACCAGTCTGGGATGACATAGGGACCGGCGTCAATTGATCCAGGTGTCTGAGCAGATTGTGTGATCGTCGCAACATCGTCTGGATGTGCTTCAACGTCGTGGACGGTAATTGTAGGTATGACGTCTGAGCCTCCGGCATCGACAGTGAGCTCTGGTGGTGCGGATAGGGGTGAGACCTGGTCAGATTCAGATACGTTGGTGGGCGAACCTTTGGCCATGTCAAGGTCCTTGTCCTTGGGCCTTATGTCCTTGAGTTGGTCGCGCGCCTTCCCTGCGGCAGCGGCCTTTTCGTTTGGGCTTGCATCTGGATCGAAAGAGTGAACCGTTGCACCCTTGTCTTGGTCGGTTCGGAACATATCGCGGGCCTGGGCATCTTGTAGTTGGTTGGACGCCATGGACGCCGCCAGGGGGGAGAGTGGGGAGAACGAGAGGTGGAGGGAGCGTGTATAAGACTAGTGAGGGGTGTAATTTTAGTCGGGGGTTTGGTTATATGAGGCGAGGCAGTGAAAGGCGTGATGTCACGATCCGCAACCCATCGGCCTTTCTCCGCCACCTTCAGTGGAACCCACCATTGGGGCACCCACCGGCCCCAAACACCCCCGGGACGTTTCCTGTCTACCGCATCCAACGCAATGCACACACTGAAAACTCCAACGAGGAAAAAGGACGGAATAATGCGGGGCTACAGCGTGGAAAAACGTTCAGTGCATGCTGGGTGCAACGGAACATTCATCATTTTAAACGCCACCTAGCCGCATCTGCGCATGGGACCCATCGACGATAAGTATAGTTTGATCACAGCCTGGGCCGAGTAGATTTTCTGCAGATGATAGAAAATAGATTGAATGTCCCTCTCGCTACCGACAACCGGCATGGCCGAGGGAACGGCTCTCTCCTCTGGGACCAGTGGCAGAACACCATACCGACATCCGCAGCACACCGTCCAACCCTTCCCACGGCCATGAGGAGCAAAAGTTGAGGCGATGTTGGGCCGCCGCTCCTCCTCATCGTCCACGGGACTCGTTCCTCCCGGTCATCATTCGTTACGCAACACCAAGACTGCCAAGGAAGTCCAACGCGGACGCTCTCCATGCCTCGCAGTTCACGACAGGTTTCCGAGCGAATACCGTCTTCCAATCCAACGGGAGAAACATGCGGCACGAGATGGGAGAACCAGTGAAAATAAAAAGAGGTCCTACCCGGGCTCGAACCGGGGTTACGGGAAATCGACCAGTCAGAATCCCGTGTGATAACCGCTACACTATAGAACCATCCATTGATGATGAGCTATAATGCATAATACCCATAAAAGCTACGATGGATAACCCCGGCAGAAGGGAACAAGTCATGACCACCCCCGGCTCTGCACGAGCGAAGGTAAGTCCCACTCGACATGGCGGCCCCGACACTGGGGTGTGTCAACGTCGCACTGCGGACTGGACTCGCCCCGTACTTGCCGAGGTCGACCGTCTGATTCCTTGACCGATTATGGGAACCGTGCCCTCTGGTCAACGACGACCTCGACGAGGTAAAACGGCACCCCGTCCGGGAAACCTCCTCTCTGGCGAAGGGGGATGATATCGCACCACCTACAGGGAGCACTTCGCCACGAACACGGGAGGTGTTCATGGAATCCATCCTTCCGGCACCTTCTCGCGTATCTTCAACGCGATATCGCCCTTTCTCGCAGACCCTGACAAACCGGCGCCTGGGTGCGCCGACAGGATGGTTCACACTGGCTTCATCGGACCGCAATCTGTCAGGACCAGGCCCCTTCCCCGCCGCGTTCGCACAGACATCCCCGAAACCTGCCAGGGATAAGTTCTGTTGGAGGGACTTAATCTGCCCCTTTGAGCACAAGTTCGGAAATGGTGACATCGCCGATGTACGTCAACACAAGTCGACAGTTGTCAGACACTATTTTCTCATAGTCCGCAGAAGGACGCCAAGGTCTTGTGGAGCCTCGACCATGTTGTGTGTACCGGCCCGTCGAATCTTCTTTAGGACAAAGTATACGAAACCGCGTTCAGTATCTGGTCGCTGTACTGTGCCACCACTTCCACTTTCGGTCCTTTCGATTGGCTCGACGTCAGCGCAGCACGCCTGTAGCTTTCTATGTCCCGCCTAACGTCGCCTAGGACCCTCCATCAAACCCCTTGTCACCCTTGCCGCCTCCTTAGCGACAGATCATAGCTTCGACACCAACATTCAGAGGGCTAGAGATCTCGATCTCGATCCCCGCTTCGCTGGCCAAGTGGCGGAGTGTAACATCTCACAACCACTCTACAACTCTGGGGCCGACACGTCGTGCAGCCGGAGAACCGTTTGGGGTGGAGGACAGACAGATAGGGGAGCTATGCGTCCTCGAGGACTACCGGGTCGAGAATCGCAGGGCGTGCGGACGGAACACGAGATCGTGGCAAAAATCAAGGAAACCATTGGTTCCGGGGATTTTCTCAAGTATTCCATTGGTACCTATGGAGACCGCGGGGTGGACAACTCCGGTGGATTCCAAGAGGTTTGCAGTACCCTTGCCAATGGATTGTTCGAAGCGTTGGATTGCTTCGAAAGTATGCCCTCGCCGATCCCAGCTCAAAACCAACCTGCCCCAACCACATCCAGGGTCACCATCCCGAGCGATCCCCCACACCCACCCCGACCGACTCCTGATGTTCCCCTACACCCTCGGTTCCGCTGCCAGGTTATCCACTGTGAGAAGGGAGTATCCCTCTTTGAAGTGACCTCGTTGGAGGAAGTGTTCAGATACTTGGTCAATCACAGACGATACACGCCGTGATCCATACTTATGAGACCAACGAAGCCACCACTACCTGCCGTGAAGGACACTCGCATAGTAAACTTGTGTTTTGGTCTCTCGTGGAATGAACTGACGCCTCGATTAGGGTACCCTGATTTCACAGCAATTGAGGTTGAAGCCGAGGATACTGTTTCCTTCCCACGCAGTCCTCGCAAGGTCCTACGAAACTAGAATCTCCCAATCATCGCCCTGGGGGCGATGGTGGATCAGGTGTGGATCCAGACGACCGCGACTGTGAATCCATCCGGTGGATGGTTTCTGGTCCATCTTCCACTGCAAACCCGAGGGAGTGGCCAACGATGTACTGGACAAGGCGCGGGCAGGAGTCTACAAGAACCGTGCTTTCGCAGTCGTCGGGGATTGACTCTAGGGAATGGGACTCCCACCGGTACTCCGCCGCTTGGTCGCACGGCTTATCGGACCTTTGAAGAAACTTTCGATGGTTCCAAATGCTGTCGATGGTTGGGGTCCCCAAGATTGGCCCGGGCCCTGGAGTCCCTGGACGACAGTGCTATGGGCGCGAAGGGGCAACCCGCACTCTAAAATGTGGGTTCGAGGCGGAATAGGGGTAAGGGAGGTCGAGTCGTCGAAGTGGTTGGAGTACCAGAGGCCGATGAGGAGCCACTCACGGTATTGTAATGGATCAGCCGCACCTATTTACGAGCGACGTTCATGGGGAATGCCGTCCTCTATCAGACCCACTCGCTGGCGATCATTCTCCATCGCCGTCGCCATCTCTTCCCTGTGCGATACCCCCACTTTCCAAAGCTTTCTCGTGGCCCTACGTTGGCCTCAGCGTCGAGAGAATAACTTGGCAACATTCCTGTCGCCCCTCCCCCGGATTAGAGCAGCTCCGCGGAATGCATACTTCAGGCGACTTCGAGTGTTGTACACCACAATACGGTCTATGGACCGTGAGATACACGCTATATCCGCACTCCCCTGAAGGACAACCCCGATTATCTCCCCCACCCCGCGAATCCATTGCGTCCATGACCCCGATCTCGGAGAATGTATTGGTGTCAACTTCGTTAGACTTAAATGGATATTCCCCGGATTGCGTTGCTACCCCGGCGAGGGGTTAGGCGACAACGATGAATACGCCTATTTGAACCATTTTTGTCGTGTTGACACCGCGATGGCTCATACTTGGACTGGCTGTCCCGTTTTTGTCGAACTCTCAGGACCCGATCGAAGGCGGAAGATAATAACCACAACGCATTATTCCCCTCACCCCTTATACCACTTAGTCAGTAGGACTGGGACCTGCAGACTCTGGTTTACCTCGCTCTGTGACCGTCGCTGTCTAGTCCATAAACCCCCCCCCTCTCCAAATCTCTATTCCAGCCTCCCTACAAGGAACACCCCTGCGGCCCCCTATGATGTTACGAACGACCCTCTTCGTTGCACTCGGTTGGCTGACACTCTCGTGGTCTATACCAGTGACGAAAGAACCCCCTTTCCTCCTGTTCAACGACACACTCCTCATAGGGACATCCGAATCGGACCCAGCCCCTGGTGCATCGTGTTTCCCCGCACTTGGGTTCAATACACCTCCCACCGTACCGAGTTCGCTAGATGGCTGGTGGTGCGATAGCAGCACAGAATACGCCTTCGTTGGGTTCAGTTACGAGATTACGCAATGCGAGTCTCATCCCTCTGCTTGTCGGTTCGCAGGCTCACATTCACGCAGGCCAGAGCAAGAGCAAGTTGAACTCCGAGTTTGCTGATATTCGGAACAGATTCAAAGGGCGTTATATCCGCTTATATGGGGCTTGCGATCGGGCCAACTATTAGTAGGTCGTTGGGCGCTCTGCCTCCTTCTGTGCTTGACATTCGATCAGCGACGATATTGTCGAGGTCGCTTGGGAGAATGGCCTCGGAGTCCACGCGCTTATATGGTTCGGCTGGGACGATCCAAATATCTGGAAGACTCGTCGTGATAACCTCTTCAAGTCGTTGGAATCCAATCCGAAAGCCAAGTTCGTCACCCGCATCTTGCAATTCGGCTCGGAACCGTTGTACGATTGGGCCTTGGATCCTGCACAATTGGCGGACCAGGTTAAGGCTGCAAAAGTTAGATTGGCAAACCTCAAGATCCCAGTGACTATCAGCGAAATGGCGTACGGGTTTCAGAAACACAACGGTGCAACGGATGTGCTCGCTGAGCTTGATGTTATCGATGCCCATATCCTGCCATTCTTCGCGAGTGATGCGTCGACAGGTGGGTGTGCTGTTGACCCCCGACTGACGGCTGAGGCTAACCCATTTCCATCCCAGGTGACAAGGCTTGGAAGAACGTCCAGAATGATCTCGACTGGTTCGTTCAACGCGTCGGAGGGAGGAAGGTTTGGTTCAGCCAGGTAGGCCACGAGTCTCCTTTCATGAATGACCTGTCCCTCACCGACACCAACCACAAAGAACGGGTGGCCGTCTATCACGTATCCAGGGGTTGAACCAAACAGTCCAAACGCCGTTGCTAGTGTTGTCGAGGAATCTGTGAGTGCTTTCCCGGCGTACCATCCCTGCTGCTCACTCCCATGGCTAGAAATACTACACCCTCTTGGACTCCAAGTGTTCGTACTTCAAAGCAGTTCCAGGGGGTGGTGTCGGCTGGTTCGCCCATCTTTACTCGGACTACCAGGAGCCCGGCTATGGGATCTTGGATACGAACATGAAGCTCAAGTTCAACTTCGCTCCAAAGACTTCATGCTGAAGGTTCCATTAATGATACACATAATGTGCTGTGCTACAGTGTTTGATTACGCCCGTCCGCGGTTCACTTCTTCATCTCGGACTTTACGTCATCTTTGGCCTGCTGGTAACCGGCTTGGACCTAAAATATGTGCCTGTATATATCAAGTGGTCGATGAGTGGAGGTAATGAAAAGAGACGAACCCTATCCGCTTTGTTGTCAGCTTCTCCTGCCGCCTGGTCAAGTTTTTGTCTTGTGGTTTCTGTTGCTCGCTCCGTCGACTGGGAAGCTTGCTTCATCTTTTCCTGAGCCGTTCCATTTGCTTCCTGAGTCGTGCCGGTCGCCTTGCGCTTGGCGGAACCGAGGGTGTGCTTTGTGGAATCCACTACCTTCTCCCCAGTATCGATTGCACTTGCGAGACCTTTCCCCACAGACTTGTTGACCTGCGGACGGCATTTTTAGTGACACGGTTCGTGACCCTGGAAAACGACCGACCTTGTCCGCGACTTCTGTAACCTTCTCCGTCACCGTCTTCCCAGCGACAGGGGAAGAATGTAACTGGCGTGTGGCAACGATGGTGCGAGAGATGGGCAATCTGGTGATGGTTGTTCGGAGCATCGTGTCTCAGAGTTGAAGGGGATGTAGCTGTGAGAGGAACGAGAGGATGGTGTTGGGTTTTTATATGGATGTCGTATGACGTACGTGGGTGACATCACCCTGCAGACGGTTGGGTTCCAAGCCCCTGATGCAATGTCCGCGGCACCACAACACCAACAGTGACCCCTCCAACGGAACGAACATCGCGATCGGGCTCGTCATCAGACGCCCACGGCCGCGGCCGATCGACGTCCGGCAGCCTCTTTGACAGTCCCAGACCACCCTTCCCCCCTCCCCAAGGACTCCGTGCAACAAAAGATCTTCAATGTTATCGACCTCCGCCGATACTGGCGTAAGGCGTTTCTTCCACATTATGGTGTGGCTCTCACAAAGTTGTTCCATTACCCGCTTTGTATGAGCCAACTGGGGACGCAAGTGGTTCCGAGGGGTCCTGCAACGTTGCCAGCCCGCCGGTCCGACGTCAAGGGCATGGAACCGCGCGCATTACAATGTGGTGTCCTCACAAGGTGTAATCCGAAGGAGGAAGGATCGGTCTGGTTTGCCTTGGTGTGGTAGCGTTGGTACGCCGGACGGCGCGGAGAAATAGTGGATTTGCAACGGCGATGGATTGAGCGAGGATAATAAGTACACCTGTACCATACACGGAAGATGTTAGTGACCTATAGTTCCGCCCACCCAGAGTCCGTGTCAAAGCCACCGTTCGTGACACCGAGCAGAAACACCAAAAAGCTCGCACTAAGTCTCATGCCGAACCCGCGGTAGAGCTGTTCGATGCCCATACTCCTCCACCAGCTCTCCTTCATCACCACAACATCCTTCTCCTTACCCTTGGCTTTCCACCGTTCAGGGAGGTTCGAACGTTCCTCCGTAACGATGTGCCAGAACGCGTCGACGACACCATTATAGGGGAGTGGTCGGGATTCAACGCATGATTTGATGGGTTTGGCGATTCCTCGGGCCTGCACCTGCAGCCTGCGGCGGATAGTCTCGAACGGCATCACGATAATTAGCCCTGCACAAGTCCCGACGAGTTCTGCAGCAGCCCATGCAAGGGGGTTGGATTCTATGTTGCCATGAAGGCCCAGTACGCTGGTCGCGATGTACGGTGGGAGTGTCAGCGATACGAATGGTCGGAGGCCGTTATCCAAGATGGCCGGAATCAAGAGGTGTGGGTGGAGGTATACACCTTTCAACCCCCCTTCGTCGCGGAGGATTTGGGAGAGTGCGTCTAACGGACCAGTGTAGGATTGGTACTTTGGTAAGAAGGACTGGGCGATCAATCGAGTTCGCACCAGGTCGAGGGGTGAAAGGATTAGACCAGTCAGGAGGTGGGAGGCGACGGGTAGGAGAATAGAGGAGGATTTTGAGGGAGATGGCATAAATGTTGATTGAAGGGTGTTTTGAACCATCGGCTGGAGGTTCGACGAGAGGATATCATTCACACAAGATGTGAGTAGCCCTGGAAGAGAATGATGTCATGACCGGGTACGATACAGGGCCGGGTCGACGAATTACCTTTGAAAAGAGCCAACCACCCTTCTGCATTGAACCTCCCGACGCGCTTGGCCATCCCCCAAACACCGTCGGAGCTTGCGACGGGAATGACGTATTCAGGTCGGGTTCCTTCCTCCATAACAGACCGTCTGACAACGTAGCCCCTTTCGTCGACTAGTCGAGGCCGTGTGTACCGAACAGGGTTTGGGTTTGACGGATCAGTAAAGTACGAGTCTGCGTCGTTGGAGTCTGCATCGCTGAGCTGCGGGAAGCCGATCGTTCGTTTAGCTCCGCCTGTTGTCTGGAAGGAGGGGAGAGCCTGTCACCTCTGCTTCTTCTTCGTACTCCTCCTCTATAACTGTGGGACCCTCTAAAAGGGACAAATCCCTGGGAACCCACTGGACTTGCAGCAGTAACTTTCCCACCTCAAAGGGCATAGCAAGTGCAGTGCTCGTGTACTGCAAAACCGCTCCCGCAATCAGGCTCTTGATTAGTAGTTTGATCTCCACGCCTGAGGGTTCCGTCAAGGATAGAGAGGAGGACAGATCGAATATGGGGTTCGTTGGTGCACCGGCAGACCATTCGTACGACGTTTGCGGGACATTCGATGGAACGGTAGAAGGTGAGGTGTTGTTGTTCTGAGACGGAACGAACGACCAGGAAGCCTGAGAAGGCGCATACGTGTCTCGTAGAGATGGCGACGGCGACGACGCGCTCATTGTGATCCTGGATTCCAAAGGGCAGACGGAGGAGCGTGTAAGCGTTTCGGACTTCGGACCAACACCAGCCAGCTGTTTGCACCTGTTTGCCTCCCTCAGGCGCCCGAGACAATCTTATCTCGGGCTTCGCACAAGCAGTGATAAATTTCCGGGAACAAAAATACAAGCTCAGGTACAGTATGTAGTGTGAGCCTAGATAACACGCGCCCAGGGTATGAATTCCGGACTACCCGGTATACCGTAAAGGATCGGATGTGCTTGGAAATAACGATTATTCGTCGTCCGAGTTCGTGAAGGGGGAGGGAGGATCGAGTTCCATCGCGCTCCGTGCATCATCGAGGGCATTATCGAAGAGCTCCTGGTTTAAAAGCACCTGTCCCGGTGAGGGTGGTAGGTCTAGTAACCGGTCTTTCGATTCTTCCAGATTTTCGACGATTGTGTCCCAAAACGAGGCCCCTGGAGATTGAGAGACGAAGGATGGTATTATCCTGAAACACATTTTCAGCGGGAGGACGTTAGGTACGTGGTAGACACTCGTACACTTGCGCAACGTAGTGGAGGCCCTTCGAGAAGGCTACTTCCATGATCAAGGGAAGGTCGGACCTTTCGGGTTTCTTGGAAAAAGAACGATCCAGGTGGTCGGATAACCACTGGTCCCTCCACGGTCCAGGATGCGAACCCCCCTCCGAGTTTCCGAGTGCTTGGAGAACTGTAAGTACGCCCTCTATGCTCTCTAAACCGTCAACGATACGATCGAGCCTAGAAGTACGAGCGGTTTGAGTTGCTATAAGCCCTCGAAGACTGGGACCCACGCTGTCTCGATCTCCTCCAACTGGAACTTTTCCCAGGCGGCAGTTATCCGATTCAACCCAAAGCGGCCCAAATCAACCCCGTCCTTGAACTTACACATAGCAATGGTTCGGACCCAGAGTTTTACGTCCCCGCACTGGACAGCGATATCGACCAGTTTAGTTGCAACCTCGTTGGGAGGCATCGTTGGCACTTCGTAGCTGGGGCGGAAATCGAATATGTAGTATTCCGGAGAAGTTTTCCCCCAGTTCTGGAAGATATATTCCACGATCCTCTGGTTCTCTCTGGTCGCGCCCTCCGACGCCGATTTCTCCAGTTCAGTGATTGCATATTCGACACCTCCGGAGGCGAGCAGGACGTCTAGTTGTTTCGGGCTTGGGAATAACACAAGTGCAGGACGTTCGTACCCTAGGGACAAATTGGTGAGGAGTAAGGTTATGGAGGTCGGGAGGCCTACAATATTCTAGTGGTGCGTCCCCCTGGTTGACACTCAGTAGCTGGACACCATAGGGCAATGGTACTCACGTGGCCGGTGAACTGATGCGAATGCTGTTGGTCCGGTTCTATGCCACTGAACGGAAACTCGGGCACCAAACTGTCCTCGCCAAGTACGAGCCTGAATTTCCCCCGGGTAGATTTGCCCCCCATGTCTGTGAGGTCCTTGACTTTGAACTTCGCTTGATACAGCCTTTCCATGATTGGACTATCGAACGTCCCCTGGGATAACCCATACGGTAGCTTCTCATTGGCAGAAGCCTCTGCCCAACCGACTACATGGGCACACAATGTCCCCAGGAGAAGGATCATATTCTCCGCATCCGCAGCAGCTTTTAGAACCGAGAGTACACAGTCGTCTTTCACGAGGTCGTCCTCGTCGAGCGGATACGCTGCAACGTGGTTGTCCGGTATACCATTATAACTGGATGAAACCCATTTGTGGAACACTTCGCGGACACGGTTTGCCGATGTGATCTCGCTGGGGATACACGGGAGGGAGGTATCGGTGGAGGTGTGAACAAGGTCATAAACAAGCGCGAGACGGTATCCAGACGTAAGATCGTCCACATCGCAGCTGATGTCGGCGTACCAGGCGAGAAGGGTGGTCTCATAAAGCGAACCCTCCGCAGGTCCCAGAGTAAGATTTGCACCCCCGTGAGAGGCTCGTACCCCCCCACCCTTGAATTCGGAGGGGAGGACGATGATCATGGTGGCGAACGTTCCCGATGGCCTTTCGGCGCTAAAATGGTATTGTCAGGTGGGGTGAGGCACCGTGAGCACAACCTACTCTCTGGGTGGTAAGAAACTGCAATTTCATTGTCGGACTGTTGGCGCAACAAGTGGTGTAACGCTCACCAAGTTCCAGGCTTTTGGAGGAGAAGTTTGCGGAATTGGCAACGGGGGGCTGTGTTGTACGGAGCGCACCCAAGGTTCTCCCACACATGGTCGCGGACCACCTCATCAACGTATGAATCCCATTGTGGGTTTTTGAACGAGAGCTCGGAATGGTTGATCAGGATCGTGTCCTGTACCATGTCTTCGTCGGTGGGTGGCCTGGCCGCGGCGATGAGGTGGGCATCACGACCACTGAGGGGTAAACCGACAATTCCAATCCCATCGATGTGGAGGCATGGGTTCGGGTGATGGGGCATGAGCATAGAGAATGCGAATTTTCCTTTGAAGTTGAATCCATATCGGAGTATCCTCGTCAAGTCGTCCTGAGAATCGTCAGATCTCCCACCACCACAGCCAATCGACCGACTTACCCTCAGGGTATCCTTTGCGACTTTCTCGCCTCCTTTCCGCTCGCTCGATCCAATAACCCGTTCGTTGTGGTTGCCGCTCATGGATATCGTTGTCGCGGGGAAACCGCGCTTCCGGTCCCGATGAAAGACGGAGCCGTGCCAGGTTCGCCTGATCTCCGTTTCACCCCCATGGCCCACAACCATCGCTCCCCGGTCGACGGTGGTAATACATGCGCCTTTTCCGATATCGTCAGCATCCGCAGCTTCCGTTCTCGTTGTACCTTGCACTCCTGTTATCTGATGACCACGATAAGCCCTTGGCCGGTGACCGAAGACAGGATTTCCTCCGCTCCCTGTTATGTCACCTCTCCCTGGCCTCTGCGCTTAGCCCCTCCATTATCTCTCACTCTTCATCAAGCGCGGAGAAGATTGGCGAAGAAAACCGTGGAAGATTTTATGGACATAGCGACCCTACAGCCAGATATCAGCTCAGTTTCACCCTCTCCCGTAGGCGGGGTTACGCAGTGTCACCTTCTCGCCGTTAGGAGGTGGGAAGCCCCGGACTTGCATCTATCCATCTTCAGCTTAAACGCCCACGGTCTCCTACACTCATCCGGATATTGCTGTCCTCCTTGATGGAGCGCTTGTCAATGGTAAGTTTTCTATATCTTCCCCACACCTAGGCCTCGAGGTGAGTGGCGTGCGGGTCTATACCCGAACAATAATCGGTTCCAATACCCGTTAGGACCCCCAACTATGACTTCAGGCATACGTAGGACCGGGGAAACCACGTCCGGGCGATCAGATCTTTCCGCCTTGTGTATCGTGCAACAACGCTAACCCAGGGGTGCTCTTCAGCCTCCCGGTTTTCCCTTGACTATACACAGTCACGTTCACTCTGCCACCTCCCAAAATCTCCAGCGGCAAATGACGTCTTCTGGGTGTTAAGGCGTGGGTTGGTGGATCCGGGGCGTTTTGGTGTTCAAGGGGGCGATGTTGCCATTAAGCGCTGACTCGTGTTCATCGCCACGAAACGGAGGGCGAGGGATCGTAGTGGAGTTGCGCCCTTCGGCTCCTCTGTATCGGCCAACTTGACACGGAGGCGCAACGAGAGTGCGACCATGCACAGAAGCAAAAGTCGTCCCCTCTGAAGTGGTGGAGGGCCAAGCCGTGCCCAGAGAGGCGGTGCCAGAGGTAACCCTCGTTCTGAATATCAGGATGGCACTTCAATTGAACTACGTGGGTTGAGGGGAATTCGATAGGTGAAGGTGCTGTTTCACCTCTTGGTTGGTTTCATACTAGCTTTATTCCCAATTCTCAGCGCTTCCCGTTAGACAAGTCTCCCGAAGAGGAGCCCTCAAGTACTCCGGCCCAGAAAATCTTCAATCTCGGGGTGTGCTCCCCCTCGTTTCCATCGGACCCCGGTCACGGGTTAGGGGCGGAAAAAATCTTTGGCGCTGCCAACGAATCACGACCTGATGCATGATGATTGAACGCGTTTTCACGCAGAGGCTTTTCGTAGCTCGGGCACGCTCATACGTATCCCCATGCCGTTGGAAACCCTTGGCGGTTGATGCACCTGACCGTAATTTGGGGTAATTCGGGGGGAGACTGCAAACTATGTGTGTATGATGCTCGGAAGGAAAGAAAATCCTGAGGTGTTTTACATGGACCCGCGAGTGGGGACGCAAAAGGTCGATTAAACCGAAAGTTGTACGCTTATGCCAGCTCGTACTCAACAAAAAAAAGAGTATAACTATCTACCTCGACGCCTGATATGGTCCGTTCCTCACTTGACTCGGCAATACCAGCGGGGTCGCATATGTTGTCGTCCCTCCTCCCCCCTTCGTAGGGGTGTTGAGCATCGTATTTGCCACCGCCCTATGTGGTTGCGGCTGATAGGTTCCTCCCTGCGGCGGATACATCTGCACCGGAACCGCTGTCGTAATGGTCGTAGGGGTGCCTCTCCCGCCAGTTCCCACCTGTCCATAAGGCCCGCCATACCAAGACGAGTAGCCTGTGGCCGTCGATCCGTAACTCTGGTAATACGAACCCTGAGTGGGTGTGTATGTGCCATATGTGGAGGCATACGAAACAGTGTTTTGGTAACCTGCTGCGGAGTATGTATACGGCAACGTCGTGGGGACGGCCACGGTCGGCGTGTGGAGGTGGCTGTGAGTCGGGGTCGGAGTGGCTGTGATGTTTGTCGTTTGAACCTTGGTAGGCGCCACGGGTCGGCTCGGCGTGGAGGTGGTTAGGGCCGGGTCGATCGCGGCTAGGGCGCCTGATTTCAGATGAATTGTGTTGTCGTCCCGTAACGCGGTTGTCCGAGAGGCAGGGATCGGCGGGAGTGTCCCGTGATAACCAGGCGAAGGATCCAGCGGGAGAGTACGGTAAACTTGGCGGATTACCGAAGCGGGTGGCATGAGAGATTTGTCGGCGGATGATCTCGGACGCAAAGACATCAACAAGGCGAGGGAGTCGAGGATGGCGTGAGCTGCAGCCGAACGTAAGCATGCATATTTCGGGAAAGACAATGATTGTTACCTGTTTCCCACTCTTCCGAACCAACTTCAACAGGTTTAGACCCCGCGGAGTCACCATACCGGCGCAGTTGCAGTTCCTCGAGCCGTTCGAGCGCCTTCGCGTTTCGTTCGAGCAGCTCCTGCGTCGAATCCTGGACCTCCAGATCATCAAGGGCGGACCGTAGGGAGGAAACGGAAAGGAAGCCCTTGAGCGTTTCGTGCCAGTCTTCACCGCCGGAGGAACCCTGTTCGGTCAAGACTGGCTCTTCCATTATTACATCAGGAAGGTGACTTTCCGCCAGTTGCTTCTTCTTGAGGGCTCTCAGTCTCAGCCTATTTCCCCTCTCCCTCCACAACACCTCGCCATAGACGGTCCGACCAATCTCCCTCCCGCCTTGATTGAATGTTGGAGCAAAGGAGGAGTATGGGCCGTAGTCCAGGAAGCTCCCCCGCGAGACATACCTATGTTTAGGTGGTACGGGCGTAGAGGTGCCGCTTGGGGTCCGGCTGGAGGTGTAATGCTTGAGAGTGCGGGGTTCAGGGGGTAGAGAGGAAGAAGATGGGGCGGGGAAGATGGCAACGAGCTCCGCATGGCCAGTAGACAGGTTCTTCAGATCTGTTCCTTGCGAAATGATGTCGGAGTTGAGGGATGTCCACCACTCCCCAGACGGAAACTTCTGCATGAGAGCATACTTGCGACGTGTGGTGGCAGCTGTGGAGGATTCTGGACGGTCGGCGGTGAGAACATCTTCGGTGTCGAGGGGTATGGAGGGGCTCAGTTGTGAAGCCTGGTCGAGGAGAGACAGAGCCAAATTACAGAAGCGGAGTTGCTGGGCACTTGGCGTATTTGGGGAGGAGCGGGAATTAAGGGTTATAGGATAAAGGTTTTGGATGGCGGCCTATATGGACGTGTTGGTCAGTTGTAAGTGAACTCCGGAGTCTGAATTGCACATACCCTTAACGCCCGGAGTGAATGGGTGGGCGAATCTTGGAGTAATGTTCTGAGAGAGCAAGATGATTCTGGTTGATCGTCGGAGAGTGGAAAAACCCTGTCCAGCAAGCCCTGTGTGTCGAGCCTAGGAAATGGTGGTAAATGAGGGACTTAGAGGGATGTTGTTGGCGAGACGGCGTACATTTCGAGGGTTTCCAGGATCTGATGCGCCAGGTCGGAATCGAGGTAGGTTTCGGAGATGATTGGAGGAGGAGACTGAAGGTCTTCGGTTTTTGGAGAGGGAGGGATGTCCTCGTCCTGACGAGGAAGTTTTGTAGCCGGTTGATCTTCATGTTCGATGACCGAATCGCGTTTGCGTTTCTTTGATTTCTTGTTTTTCGAGGTGGTGGACTGTGCGTCGTCGCCCGCTGGTGGCAGCTTGTCCTTGTCCGGGTGTGTGGTCGCGGTTGTCGCGGTCGAACGAGTTGTCCTTGCCATTGTTGTGTGACTGAGACGCGCCTGTGGCTGGTGGGAGTGAACGCGACCTTCTCCAAATGGCGTTCTGACGGAGGCCACGCTCTTTCTTGGTTGACCGCAAGAGGGGAGGGGTTTGTCACTCGTCACGCAATTGTCACCCCGCCATTCTCTGTCACGCTCCGTCCAGCACCCCCCTCCTTTCATGACGACACGGGCAGCGACCAGACCAATCTTCAGGGCGAGTCTTCGCTCGGCCCA
>Ga0307509_10003659_pt1 | contig 23013 bp, 18 predicted proteins | sample 10_EM_MG_FD_202245 | JGI IMG/M metagenome (GOLD analysis project Ga0307509, IMG submission 202245) | Populus trichocarpa ectomycorrhiza microbial communities from riparian zone in the Pacific Northwest, United States - 10_EM | ecosystem: Host-associated > Plants > Roots > Unclassified | place... | reverse complement strand
AGAGGATAGGAATTTTGTCTCTGAACTCACTCTGGGTTATGAGAGAACAAATTGCTATTTGCAGAAAAAAATTAGAGCTGATTGGTAGCTATTCTTGCGATTGCGTGCATGATGTATGAGTGGTGTTGATAGACGGTGGTTGCAAAACGACCTGTTGAGCAGCGTCAGGTTTTGACCGTCTAGCAGCAAGAATATTAGACGGTTGAAAACAGGGTAAACAGTTTTGCCACGTCTATCGGAATATGTTCCTGGTTGAGACGCCACTGTCTAGTTTCCCCACCAAAATGTGAGAACTAGACGGTTAGGTAAACGGGCCCTTATTCCAGCCGCGAGCACCGGTTGCCGGTAACCGAACACTCTGCACCTGACTGGAGGCACCACTGCATGCCAGGAAACCGCACCGGCAAAGCAAATCCGCCGAAACCACAGCCTCTACCGAAAGCAACGTCTATCTATATACCAGCAGCCCTAGAATCAATAATAGCACAATACTTCTATTTGGGGTGGCAGGAGCCTGTCTTCATCGAGCTTGCGCATCTGCTCGCCAATTGAGCTCGCAGGACACTCCAGTCACCGAATTCGCCCTCAGCAGCGAGCAGTACCTTAACCATATGCTCGCTAACCGGAAATCCAACGGCAGTCCACATCAATATTGCAACGAAGGGGAGATTGGATCAAAAATGATCGAAGGATTAGGAACACGCTTTTTCGAACCGGGGGGTTATAAAATTGAACTCCTTCTAGCATAAAATGTTATAATAAACAAGGTAAACAATAACATTGGAAGGCAGATGGGAGCAAAAAAACAAATAAAGCAACAGGAAAAGGAGGTAGGATGTAGCAGAAGAAACAAAGAAGCTAGCATCGGTACTCTCCTTTCTCTGCATCAGAGCAATAGATACGCACACATACGGATTGAAGGTGGAAATTCCGATAAATGTTCCTGCTATTCTGGCTTACTAAGACATCGAAGAACCCCCACCTTCAATCCCGAAGACTATCTAAACCCCCCTCTAACCCCACTGGTTCGATTACCGAAGGCCTTCTTTGCAACGCTGGACCATAGTAACCCACGGTGAGGCGAGAACACAACGAAGCGAGAAGACTCGGAATTTATATGAGTATTCTCACCATCCCCGCGTTTGTTTTCCGAACTTCAAAGCCTTTTAGCACTGCAATCGCAATGACTGGCCAGTAACGAGCCAAGTATACCTTAAACCGTGATGATATTTAAACTCCTTGAAAATTTTGGGCACCAGTCGCTCTTTGTAATCGTGATGTTAAAAGCTTCCTGCTTGAGGAGCAGTCTAGAGCTCAGAATGGAGCAAAATTAGTCGTACATAGAATGGGAATGATGAACGCAAGATTGTCTACGGATATTTGCTCCTAATTACTTAAACAGCTATGGTCTACCACTTCAAACCCGAGTGGGTGCTAAATGTTTAGGGGATAATGGCTAATTGGATAGTTAACGATACTCTTATTGGCATCGCGCTCACGTGTTAGTGTTGCAAGTCACCGGCGATCACTCCGCTCTTACGTCTCTTTTCTCGTATAGTATACCTTTCCTATATCGTTAACCATTGTTATTAGTTCCCTTTGTCACTGATTATCAAGCGAAGGGGTGGGATCACTATACCGGGTTGTATAGTGGAAAGGGGAATGCGTACACATGGCCGATCGCTATCGGCAAGGATGGCGAATGGAAAGGGGAGACCGGAATTCCGGTGGTGCGGTACCATCACCGGGTGGACTTCTGACCGCCCAATGGAAGTGGTTGGAACCTTCTCCGTGTCGTGGGGATAGGAGCCGGGTGCGCAGGAATATTCTTGTATTTTTCTATATAAACCTATTAGTTCTCCGTAGATAGAACAATAAGCAAGCAAGATACGATTCCCCAGTATTGACAAAGTTCCACTCGCCTTGACTTCATTCAAACCCTTTCTCCTCTCTGTTTAGTCTCTCCTACCCAATCGACAGCTCATAACAATAGTTAGAAGATACTAGAAGGATGTCGGACAGTTCTCCGTAGAACCATCGGCGACTCGGTAAAAGATGCGAGAAGTGGGGCCGAAGACTGACCCACTGGGGGAAGAGGAGAAGGAAAAGCGGTGGAGGAGAGGAAGCGGGGAAGTAAAGGAGATGGCGCGAGATATGGCGGAAATGGTGTGATCATAGTCAGGAAACACCCGGAAGAGTCTCCTTCATCTTTTGTATTTAAGGGCGGCTTCGACCCATAGTTGTAGGAGCTGTATGTCACTGAAATATTAGTCTTTGATATCTCTTGTTCTGTCACATACCTCTTTGTCAACCGCTGCCCATTTCTCCCCAGATTTTGTTAAAAACCACTATTCATCCTACTTTCCCCCCTCTAATCCGCCAGTAGACCGAACCGTACGAGGTTATGGGCTTTTGGTTCCTTTGTTTTTGGCTTAGACCGGGGCATCTCTAGACGGGAATTGAAGAGCTGAGATTTCGCTTGCTGGAAATCGTGAGTTGTTGCTCGACATGCTCTCATGACGGATGGTTTGTTGCTCGGATAGTTTCAGGGAACGCGCTTGTTTGTGGTTTTGGGAACGCGCTTTCGGCTTTGAGAGTGCTTTGGCTTTCGGGGAAACATTTCGGCTGCAGGAATGTGATTAGCTCCTGGGTCGATGCATCCGCCGGGAAAGCTGTATGGGAAGCGTGGAAGTGTTAGACGCATGAAGGATATATGCCTGGAGTGTATGAATAGCGGGAGTTTAGCCTCCCTTTGTTAGCACGGGGGTGGGCAGGGGGAAGGGGAGACATACGTGCAATAGCATGGGATGTTTGGTAATCCATGGGACGATAGGAGGATTTTGTCGTAGTTATACCTAGTTCTGTCTTTACCTTTATTTGGTTCGAGAAGACGAGGTTGAACGGGCAAAACTTCCCCGCCCCTGAGTTGTGCGATCGTGTTTTCGTTGTGTGAACTCTTGGCGTTTCGTTTGGTTGTCGTCGCCGTCGATCCATGTCTAAAAATGATTCAGTTGACACTCTCATCAGCTCATTAGTGGGGAGCTCTGGATTGTTGGGCAGACTTTCAGCAATTGTCCCGGGATGTCCTTTCCCGACGATCCCGGAACGCATACTGTTAGGGTGGCTGAGCCTTCGGCGGCGTTGGCGGGCCCGCCGCAGGAGAGAATAGTATTATCCCTCTTTAAACTATATCATTTAGGGTGACTAACCCCCGACGATGAATTCAGGTACACTCTTTGTACTGTTCACAACCGTCTCAAGAACCCATGCGCTACCGTATACCGCTATTCCTCTATTTGAAAAGAAACACTCTATACATAGTTCATCTACCACCCAGGAAAGAGGTAGGAGAAGAGAAAAGGAAGGAGACAAAAGGAGTATGAGAGAAAGAAGAGAAAGGTACAAGGAAGAATTTACAGTGAGAAGGAAACTAACTGTGATAGGAGGAAAACTGCAGGCTATACACTGAACCTCCCCGCCATGACGGAACTATTTTACTCCACTAACCAGACGCTACTGTACTGTACTTTGTTAACGGAAACTCGTACTTCGTTACTCGACTCATTTAGACAGGGAGTATCACTGGTGGGTACAGAGGTACAGCGCCTAAGTTTTGTATGTTCCACAAGCGAGGTTTGCTGTCCTTACCCCCTGTGTAACATACAAAACTTAGGAGCTCTACCTCCGTAATACATATGTGGATTTCCACTCCACCGGATTTCCTTCGCTTAGAATGGGTAGGGTCTATACACGACTTCCATAAAAAACAAGCTTCAAAAGGGAAATATCGGGGGTGAGTTCGACGAATTGGTGTCCCCTAGGCCTCAAGTCGCGCCGGGGGTTAGCTCTTCGTGAGGCTGTAGTAGTGCTATCACCTTCTTATGGCCGCCCCTAGCCGCGTATATGCGCGGTGTTCGGCCATACTTATCCAGCCTATCGGGGTTGACCCCTTCTCGTCGGAGTAGCATTTTAACTATTCCCTCATGCCCATGCTGAACAGCGCACGAGAGCGGTGTTTGGCCCCGATGGTTTTGCTTCTCGGGGTTGACGTCTTCCCGCTCGAGCAGGGTTTTCACTACTCCCTCGTGCCCTTGCAAAACGGCATACAGGAGGGGTGTTCGGGCATAAGCATCAGGCCTGTCGGGATTGACCTCTTCACGCCCAAGGAGTATCTTCAACACTTCCTCATGTCCATTCGAAGGGGCATACGAGAGGGGTGTTCCGCCACCGTTATCTGGTTTGTCGGGACTGACCTCTTCACGCCTGAGGAGTATTTTCAACACTTGCTTATGCCTACTCGAAGCGGCATGCGAGAGGGGTGTTCGGCCATGACTATCTGGCATGTCGGGATTGACCTCGTTACGATCGAGGAGTATTTTCAAGGCCTCCTCATGTCCATTTGAAGCGGCAAGCGAGAGGGGTGTTCGGCCGTGGTCATTTGGCTTGTTGGGGTCGACCTCTTCCAGTTTAAGTAGGATTTTCACCACTTCCTCATGGCCATTTTGCGCAGACCATGCGAGCCGTGTATACCCCCCCAAATCCCCTCTGTCGGATCATCAGATCTCGTCTCTATCAAAGCAGCCACAACCTCAACGACCCCAAGAAAAGATGCGCAGTTTAGCCCGCTAAACGGGAAACGCATGCCCACACCCTTGAGATCTAGATGTTCTGCTTGTTCCAATAGAAATTTGGTAGATATGTGGCCATCACATTCCTGCAGCAGCTGGAGCGCAAGTATCTTGCTTGATTCGAGAGTTCCTTTTTGGCGTGTGAACCCCAATAGAGAGAGCTGTATTTTATAAAGGGCGTGTCAAATATACCGGGAGAACCATCGGCTGGAATGGCCATGACCTGTTTGGAATTCAGATACGTCAAGCAGATCTCAGCCATTGTTGAGTGAAGTCTACTGAAGATATCGGGAGAGGTGGAAAGATATTCTTGTCGTGTAAAGTGGATCAGTCGCACTGTTGATGCCCCTCCATCCACACTAATGAGCCCTTGACAGCAGTTCGCCAATGTCGACATCGAAGGGACGTTGTCGCCATTGAAATTCGTAGAGCCGAACTGGACTGCGAGGGCATGGCAGAGCTCACGCGTCGTCAATTGCCGTTCCGCGTGACTAATCCACATCAAAGCCGCCATTCCGAATTTCGACTTATCCCCACCCTGCGCCTTTACCTGTTCAATCGCAGCACCCTGGGTGTCTCCCAATCCTAATTCACACAGGGTTCCGAATAGTCCGACCGGTCAAGTCTTGGAGGCGGGACCGGGCTGGCCAGTCCTGGTGATGGCGATGACTGGACCCGACTAACTTGGGTGGTCCGGTCCGGTTTGAACTGGTCCCAGACCGGTCTTTATAAAAAGATCGCATGAGTCTGAATGGCACCAAGCCCAACACTTGCTAAGAATAGAAGTATAGCTATACTAGGATCTTAAAGTCGTTTGTCACGCTATGAATCAACAGCCCCTCAATACAAGTTGATAGAATATCCTGGAGAGGATGATATGCGGTGGAAATACGATTACCTGACGGATAAGTCGCATCCAATACGGGTATTGTGGCATGTGGTCATCTAATATTACTCACTGAGTGAACCAAAATTGTTCGATACTCAAGAACCTATTTTCGCCACCCCTAATCTAAGCGAGGCACTATCTCCGCCATATAATTCATAGAAACAATAAGTTTAATTAAGAAAAGCTTTATTTGAACGTAATATATAGTGATAAAAATAGCATATAGTATTGCTTGGCAGGCCTGGTCAGACCAGTCTTGGTCAAGTCGGGTTCCATAATCCTGACTGTCCAGTCGGTCTAATTTCCACCATTGGACTAGACTTGACTTTCGACCTGACTAGCTAGTCCAGTCCAGTCTTCCGCCGACCATTCGGAACCCTGAATTCACATGTTATTTTCCTGAGCCTTTCGCGTCTCCGATATACTGTCGGCTCCAAACTCTGACATCAACCCTGCATATTGAATGCCATAGCATCAAACACCGACCGATCTACAACCAAACATGAACTCTCACTACAGCCGAACATCACCAGCATCCTGGGTTATCTACTCAATCTTCGGCAGGCTGGTTAACTACATCCTCGGCCATTCGGTTTTCACCTCGGATGTGATTCGGTGAAGTAGGAGGGAAGACGACTGTGTGGGAGATATATGGCATGCACAGGAAGTATGCTGTAGGAGGAAATGTTCAGTCTCAAGAAGGATATAAGACAGCCTGTTCGGCACTTTGTTCATTTGTAATCGATCAATCATGCATTCATTTTATCTCCGCTCGATCATCAGTCATTTTATATCAGTCATTTTTATCGCCGATTCTCATCGCATTGTTATCTTTTGTTCTCCAAAGCCTTTTCTCTATCCGACTTGTTTGTACAAATAAAGGTCTCGCGTCGCCCTGCAAGCCGTGATCGGAACGGCTGTGCGTGCTCCCTTTTGTTGAAGGCCCAGTCTACCCTGTTATATTATAGCATATCACCAATTTAGTCACATAATTTGTGGTAGAAGGTGCCCTAATGTAGGGAATGCCGGAGTATTTTTTGAAATTTCCTTAAGAACCTTTGCTCCGCCATATACCGCACTTGCCGAGTGGCTGCGTGTCAACCTCAAAACTCCTATAATTCAGTACAGTGCTCGTTGCGAGACAAAGTTCTGAGCCAAGGGGTTCAACTATTATACAAACCCCTCCAAAATTCAACCATCATGATGACTACAATCGTGATTACCCTACAATTACAACCACAATTACTCGAGTATAATGACTATTAACACTGAGGCATGTATATCTGTGTCCCCCCCTCTCGCTAAGATGAGATCTGGTAATGAGACCTTTGATTTTGACTGTGGCATTGACTTGAGTTGTAGTACCGTATTGTGATAATTGAGTGCCGTGGGGTATTGTTGTTGCGCCTGTTGTCTCTGGGGTTGCCCCTGCCTATGAGCGATACATCCACAACATTCCCCTAGCCTCTTGACCAAGTCTAGCCCAGACCCCGGTAAAGCCGACAAATGGGTGGAAGTGGATAAAGACAAACCACAACTACCAGTACGGATTTCCAACTTTCTAATTAATCTGTAGCGCATCCGCTAACAATCCGACGAGCGACAGAGCTGGGAGCGGCATTGGCTAGCATCAGCTTTACCCCACAGAACAATTCCTAACATAATACCATGAGGGGTGGGGGTGAAAAGTAGGATAAGATCCTAAAAAGAGTTTCTTTTCCAATTTAACCGTTTCACTCTGAGGCAAGTTATTACGCTATTCTCATCCTAAATCAAACAATTTCAGGGGAATATTCTGCTAGAAGTTTTAGGGCCTACTTACCTAACCGTCGATTTCTAAAACCTGGGTCATAACAGGTTCTGGATGTTCCCTTCACCGACGAGCCAATGGCAAACAGCGCAAGAAATTCCGGGAACATATCTACTACTAGCAAATCCCCGAAATATGCCTCATCCTATTCATAAGGCCCTCTCAGAGCGACCATTTACTTACCCACATCATGAGCAAAAAAAAGAATCTCAAAAGAGTTCAGCATCCGGGATTCCCACATGGTCACCCACTGTAGTACTAACCGGACGATACGATGCTTGTTTACCGCAGAGCGGACGGGATGGGAAATTTTCATCGTTCTATGGCCGAACACGTTAGATGTTTCTTCTTTCGGTATTCATGGGGGAGGGGTCAACGAATAGGGGGATTAAGCACCCCCGATGCTAAAATGACTTGGCAAGTGGCGATCCCGTTTTGGTTGTTCGCTGGGCCCCTGTTCGTTGATCCCTCCCTCCTGGTATAAATCAAGCGGTCAAGGACATGCTTGATCACGTATTGTGGTTTTGGGTCTTGGGTTTGTCTGCTGGGGGCCAGGTGGTAAATAACGGGGGACAAACAATCTGTTTAAATTTTAGTAAGCGTCAATGTCTAATGACAAAGGTTGGTGTATTTTTGACCCTGAGTTTGTTGTAGATTATGTGATCATTAAAACTTTTTCCCGAGGGGGGGGATGCAAGCTGAAAGGTTAGTTGCATCGGGCTCGGGCAGGCATGTGCTACTGGGCGGCTCTCCCGATCTGCTAGTTTCCATAGGTAGAAGCGATGACGGAGCCTCGGGCTCAGCACTGGGATGCGCCCCAAGTCCCCCTGGAACCATGCAAAAGCTTGATCCGCACACTGCGCCTTTCCTCTTCGGTTGCAAGGGGTGTATTCAGCACCTAAAATTCCTTCATTGCATTGATACGAGGGAGCCTCAGAATATACGATACGGCGTACCGGCTTTGCGAGGCTTCGGATGCTGTGTTGGTAGAAGAAAACTCACAAAATTCCGTGGTGCAGTAATTATGGGCTGATATTCAGTTCAATAGGGAGGACTACGGTATGGCACCAGGCAATCTCTCCGGCCACTTTTTTCCGCAGGTTTTGTGGGTTCAGATACCCTTATTCTACAAAACGGTGCTTGTGAGCCCCGTATGTGTTGTTTCTGGACAAATTAGCCGCGCACCAAGCAACAGGGGAAACTTCGGTCATGGCAACGGCATTCCCTCACTAACCCTACTATCATGGGGACTAAAACAATTGAAATTAAAAATGTAAATCCCTAGGAGAATCCGTGAAGGTGGTGGTGGAGAGGGTTGTGTTGCAATCTATGGTTGGTGCGCTGTTAATTTTTTCATAGACCATACAATCCAGCATGGCCGAGGAGCCGGGTTCGGCTTTGCATTTCATACCTGAGTGCCCCCTGCGGCATTTTTTTTATAATTTTTTTTATAACTTTTTTTACGGAGGGGGACTCTCTCGGAATTCCCTACTAGCATAGATATCATTTCACCCTGTTCGATGCGTTATAGCCTTTAGTACATATTCTATAGCAGCTCCTCTTCAGATGCTAATTTTTTAATTTTTAATTTTTAGTACTGCGTTGTGCTGGTATCATAAAATTCCATGACGAAAGTCACCATTGGTGGCCACTTTTACACCAAAAATGTCGCTTTTTGGAGTTCTAGAACTCGACTACGCAAGAGGCGGGTGGATCAATTCTTTATAGTATGCTAGCTCTAGATTATCTAATTGCGGCATATCAATATTAGAGCATATGGTGAAATACTGAATGGATTGTCATGGCGTAAATTGGTGATTTTCACAACATGTATCATTACATATTATCAAAAATAACTGAACACCCCTGGGTAACTATTGGAATTAAATACGCGCCCTGCAATAAGCACCGACTGTTGGAGTGGTAAAAAAATTTCCCGTTGCTTCCTTGGCGCGTTCAGTTTTTTTTGATATTGTGTGGCAATATCTTTTTCTAAGAGAGCCTATACCAATTCTCGGCACCTTGCTCAGGTTAGAAGATGTGGCATGCAAGTTGACGAGCACTGCCCACAGAGCAAAGGAATTCTTTATAGAAATCCGAATTTTGGATTCAGTGGAGCTTTAGTTATTTGTTAGTAATTCCTTGGTATTAATTGATTAAAGGGGGGGGTGCAAACCGGCGTTTTGTAGACTACAGATTTTTGCCAGCTTGGGGTCTTTTCAGCTATACCAGCCTGTGGCAAAGAGCGATCGGAAGACCGCTAATTTGACCAACCCCAACCATGGGATTTGGGGGGGGCGACTAATTAGTATTTTGGTTTGACATGGGGAAAAAAGTGATTGGAAAGCTGATGATTTTCGTCTGGATCATTTACGGTTACATTCCGTTTCCTGTGCCCACCTACGATGACTTTTGTCCAAGAACTATACTAAAGCAGGTCACGTGACCTCTGCCCTCCCACTGGCCCTTTCACGCGAGAGGGATACTGTATTTACATAGTCTATGTCCAAGTCCGGCTGAGCAGCCGTGTTCGATCGCGGGGTGGCTCTAGGGTTAGCCCACGATAGGTATTACCCGAAACTTTTATTTACTCGTCTTCGAACTAACCAAAACATAAGTATGATATTATATTATTATAATATCATATTATTATTATACAATGCTGAAACCGCTTTAATAATTCCATCGCTTCCCACACCAGTCAATTTCTCTCGATTTCTGACCCCAATTGCCTGCTTACTTCAGTGATAATAATCAAGGAAAGACATGACAATAAAGCCTCCGGTCAGATCCCTTCGACCCCACAACCAATGAAATCGCTGGGGGCATTTTTTATCCCTGTCCGTCGGCCCTGGAAATTATCCGCCCCCATCATCCCTGTCATCTATCCGCTTCCGCCTAATCTGACATGTCCTACTAGCTGGTGCTGAGGTAATAAGCACTCTATCGATAAGCACACGGCAAGATGTTTTCCTCCGAGGCGAAAATAACAGGGATAGGACTTCGAGTCTATTAAATAGGAAAAAATAGTAACATGTTGCCACGCTGCCACCTTGCCGCCTTGCCTCGCTTTCCGATGCTCTTGCTTCTCTAACCACCACTAAAGGATTTACTTTGAAACCCTTGTACGGAGACATCTTGGTGCTTGTACTCGAGTACTCGCGGAGGTTTTTTTCCTGTGGTTGTCAGCAAACACATCTGAGATCCCGCCCTCTCGCTTGTACTCGTGCGGTATCATATCGCACCGGCGAAGCCGCAGCGCCTCTTATGTTAAAGATTATCATCCTACTGGTGTTCTGCGTTTTGATCGCTATATACACTCCCGGTTGGAAATTTCTCGTATCGACACTGGTATGGTACGGTACATTCGTGCGGTTGTGGCTGGCGTGGGATGTTGGTGCTAGCTGAGCATCAGCCACAACAACATGGATGTATGGTCCGTTGACAAAATTAACCGCGGATCAACGAACATGAAAAACTCGGGCCATGACAACAGCACTCCCCCACCAACCCCAATATCATGAGAACTAAAAAAAAACAAAGAAAAAGAAGGATCCATAGTAGAATACATAAAAAACTAATTACATGGTGTTGAAAATGCGGGGTGATGTGGAGCGTTGCGTTGCTATCAATCGTCCTTCCGCCTTTAATTTTGTCCACGCACTATACTGCCGGTAGTGTGGCAACCAGGACTTTCAAACGAGTGCGTACGGTGTGCCTAGGTTCTTGGGGAATGCACTGCTGACTGAACACTGTGGTGTGTGGGAACGAGTTTATACTACAGCTGACTTAAAGCGATATGTGCTTACAAGGGCTGTTTGATATACTCCTATCACGGTGCAACTAGGCTTCGCTGAGCTTCGGTTATTCTCTTCCGATAGGCTGGGAAGCCAACCTCCTGCCTCTTGTGGATCTGCGGACAAGCGGCTGTCCCGGGCTGGGTTGAGAGGCTGACATACTCCTTTTTTCATCTGGTGAATTATAATGAGCCCTCGGTAACAGGGGTTGGAGCTATTAACTGGGAGTGGCAGGGATATATTTGGCTAGTTAACCGAATAGATATTCCATAACTCCCCGCGGGAGTTTGTACCTGCAGGAGGCAGACACCTGGCAGCCGTTTCCCAGATCTCAGAGCCTAGCTGAGCACTGACCATCCAACTGATAAGCATATTTCAGGACCCCGCTGCAGCTGCCGAAGCACCGTTTTGGAGTCATATTCGGATTTCCTGAATAGAACTCTTTGATTGAGGGATATCCAATCTCGACATTCAGGGAATGTCGGTACTTTTATTTTGTTCCCTGGGTTTAGATTATCGGTTCTCAGCGCTTCTAGGGACTTTATACCATTAACTACTTTTATCGTGCTGTCGTTTCTGGCACTGCCATGGAAGGTCCTGGGGGGGCGGCATTGGAATCAGCCTTTCACTGCAGGTAGACCCTTTCACTGGGGGTGGTAGCTAAGCCTGAGGATTTTTTGCATCGTAAATTTCCTTTCGCCTCTCGTATCTGCTGATCCTCTAGGAAAACGACACATGTTGCTTCTGCTAAGGTAGGTATGTTGTAAAAACCCCGCGTTTGGTGAAAGCGAATGAAAGGGCACCAGTCTACGGTTTTGCTACCTGCGAGTCCTAGATCACGGAAACGGTTCACCGCTGTCATGTGTCTCTTGGGGGGGGTGGTAATTTTGCCCGCTCAATAGTAGACTAGCAGCAGTAAGCAACCATGGCTATCCAGAAGAGGAGCTGAATCTTGGGGGATGCCCCTTCTCCGCAGGGATATTTCATATACACGGTGCGTTTTACAGCGGATTATTCACAATTTTCCAACGCGCCCTTACTTTTAGAGTTGTCAGCACCAAAAAGAGTGTCAGGAAGGTCCTCAGGTAGTCCCCCTTTCCACGGTGCGGGCATTGCTATCGGGGCCTCGATCTCCTGGATTTAAAGGCAAACTGAATCCCCCCTCAGGTACGTTTAGTTTTCCCATACTTGCGAGTTCCCCAGAGCGAAGTGACAGACTTGAAAAATGTGGAAACAACAAGTGATAGGGTTGATGCTTCTTGGTCTTGCTGAGGCGGTGATAGGTCCGGGGCCTATTTTCCATCATCGGAAGCGAGCCGATGTTGAGGTTGGTGGGGTATCGGACAATGTTCAAGCAGCGAATGTGTTAGCTAAAACAGTCACGGTGATTGGCCTTCCCCTCATCCTCTCTTCACTATCGAGATCTAATATCTGTTGCATACTTGTTCCTGTAGCTCCCTCTTGACCACTTTGGAGACTGTCCTGGAACATTCGAAAATAGGTATTGGGTTCTTGAAGAATTCTACCAGCCCGGGAGTCCAGTCTTCAGTTTGTGCGCCCGATCATGTGGTGCTTGGTGATAGGCTAACGGGTATCAAGTATTTGACGTCGGGGAAGGTAACGCAGAACAAGCGGTTCCGCTTAGTCTTGTCGACGAGACCTCGCCCTTTCGGCAAATGGTCCAAGAATTTAATGGGATTGGGATTGTTTGGGAACATCGGTAAGTGTTATACAATCCCAAACTATTTGATGAGTAGCAACAGCCAATGGACTAATTGTGTAGATACTACGGAGAGTCATCGCATGTTAGCATCACGCTTACCACGCCTGTGGAGGAGTTTCAGTGGCTGACCACTGCTCAAGCCCTTGCAGATATCCCGGTAGCACAGTTTATTAATCCCACCAATGGCTTTCACTGACTGATAACTAGGAATTTGCCAACAACTTCACTCTTTCCAACTTCTCCAGCATAGACTTGACACCAGCCTCTACACCCTGGGTGTTCCTCGGCGCCAGCTATCCTGGCATACGTGCAGCACTTGTTCGGGAAAAGTACCCGGAGACAATATTTGCCTCGCTTTCTTCATCCGCTCCGGTCCATGCTCAGATCGATATGTCGGTATATTGGGATCACCTATATCGTGGGCTCGGTGCGGTTGGGTTCAAAAATTGCACCAAGGACATTGTCGCAGCGATCAAGTATATCGATGACCAACTTTCCAGAGAAAACACCGCGGCGGCTATAAAGAAACAATATTTAGGAGTCGGCGCGGAGAAAAAATCTAATGAGGGCTTCGCAGGGGCCCTAGGCATTATCTATAAACAGTGGCAGGAAAACCTAGTTGAGGGAGGTAGGGTTTAGCCCCGAAGATGGGAGGTCAGGATTAATCTAATCAGAGTGGATAGGTTTGGGGTTATTCTGCGATTGGATTTCTACGAATCCTGAGACCGGAGAGGTATCTGGGGAAGAAGGGTGGGCAAAGAGCAAGGGAGCTAAATTTACCTCTGATCGCTGGGCTACATGGCCGCTATTCGGACCTCTTGTTAGTCACCTAATCTAGCACTAAAGTTAGAGATGAAATGCTCACCTGCCACTTAGGTTAATCGGGGGATGAATACCAGTTGTGCTGGATATGATGGAAACAGTACTGTAGGAATACCAAACTGTCGACTCGATGATCAATCTGCAGACCCGACCATGATATCTTGGATGTACCAAATTTGTACAGAATGGGGTAAAAGCCTGTACTTGCATGATGGGAAGCATTATCTAACGAGCTGATTAGGGTTCTTCCAATCGGCTAATCTTGGGCCAAATCAAATAATATCATCTTATAATAGTCTCGGGGGTCAACAAGATAGCTGTTACAAGCTATTTCCACAAGGACTTTCCAGCGGCCTGCTACCTCAGCAGCCGAATGTGGACGAAACTAATCTAGAATACGGTGGTTGGGACCTTCGACCCTCGAACGTGTTTACCACCGGTATTACTCAAACCCCGTGTCTTGTTCGTGGCTAACCAAGCATTAGGTGGTGAATACGACCCGTGGCTGACCCTATCGCTGTTATCCGAGGAGCCATGGGCGCCAAAAGGTGTTAAATTGACACAGGATATTCCGGAGGAGGGGGTTTCAACGGGTCAAGGAGAGGTGTTCGGATACCTTCTCAAAGGTGGAGCCCACGGCTGGGATCTCGGGACCCAACTGCCGGAGAGCGTGAAGGCGAGAAAGATTTTCACCACCGCCCTGAGGAAGTGGTTGGGAAACTTTAAGAAGAGAAATTGATTGATTCGGCGGTTGAATTTGGGGGTATGATATAAGGAGGGTTAATTTGATGTACTCTAGGCAGCAGTATAAAAAAGTTAGACACACGGATCTTGTTAAAAGTGCCGGTTTTAGTATGATGTATTAATGTGATTCATATGTGAATGGTACGATGCGGAAGCATTTTCAAACCACCCTCACGCAACCCAGTCCTTGGTGGTAGTGTCAATCCATTCAAGGGAAATATCTCGGCCAGACAGCCAGGCCTGGATACAGGTTCTGGCGGCTGGCACAGTTGTGCTACGATATCATACTGTAGCCCAACGTCGAGTTCTATCATACCGGTATAACAGTCACGTGGATCTGATAAGAAAATTTAGTGAACCTGGCGGTTGCAGTGCCCCTAGACAAGGCACGTGACCGCTTTGTCCATAGGCCGCTCGTAGCCTACCGCATGAGTCGCTACGGGTACAAGGTATGGCCAGAAAAGAGTGGTACGCTGCATATGTAATATTTCAGTAGAAGTGGTACACCTGGGAGAAAAACATTCACAGAATAAGTGTTTCCTCTCATGCTATGCAACCACTAAAGGAAAATCTTAGTGGGTAATATAGATGATCTCTCTTCCAGCACATTTGCCATCAAATTAAACACTTACAAGTACATTATAAGGGTGTTTCTCAAACCTTTAAACTGGTATTCTGTTTAATGCTGTCCAGATTTTAACCAAGTTTGAAGGCCTCATGACTTATTTTCAAAATCAATGTTCTCTTGTATCTCCATGCTGAAATTATGCCTATCTGTTATAGTATTCTATATTTTTTTCTCATCTATTAGTGATGGTCAAAAAACTCAGCATTTGAACTTGAAGACCATATGGTAAAGGTTGTGGTTTAAGGGGTATTTCACTATTGCAACATATTTTCTGTAAGAGGGTGGTTTGGTTGCAGTGTACCACAATTTTTTCCAAAACCAACCCAACCTACCCTGCACCGTACCACTTTTTTATGGCCATACCTTGTACGGTGCGATCCTATTTAATACATTACTACGATAGCTACTCGTACTAATTTACGAAAACTCCTAGTTACTGATCGCAGAACAACCCAGTGATTTCTATGAGCCTCGGTGGTCTACACTCTAAGAGAATCTTAATGTTATAAGCACTCGATCGGAGGAAGACTGATGGAAGAAGGACAAAGTAGCTTTTCACTGGGCAAAGGATATCAAGGACGGGCTTGTATTGTTATGACCTCCCGAGTTACAATTGAGGCCGTTGTCGACCCTTTAAATACATGAATCTTTTCCTGCTCTTCCGGAAGTCTCTAGAACCAAGTCGCCCTATTTTCCCACTTTATCACCCAATTGCTTTACCCCGCTTGGGTACCCCTCTTACCCCTCTTGCCCCTCTTTTCCTACCCCGCTTTCCCCTCACTTCGCATCCTTCACCGAATACCTGAGTCCGGTGAATCCTCCGGTGTTGTTCTCGCATCTTCTAAGACTGTAAGGATCGTGTAAGCAGGGCGCCGGTGATTAATAACAAATCTTTCGAACGAAACTACGAGCACCATCTGTAGCGATATCGTCGTGTGTTTCGGGTTGTGGTATCGCAAGTTTTCCCACTTAATTTGGCGGAGGTTCTACCATCAGATACCTGGCTACTCCCTCTATCGCCACTACAGTCACAAGGGGGTCGCGGTATTGCTCGCAAAAAACCGGAGGTCCTAGGCAAATTAACACCCCCTACGCCGACCAAGCGATGGTGATTTTTTCAGTAAAAGGGATTCTGATAGTCTTCACAAGCGACACACGGGGGATTCTCGAATAATACCTATGATACCCAATATTCCGCCTTAAGGGAGGTTTCCGCGCTAATACCGGTGGTCTTGTCAAATTTAGAGCTGCGAATGGGACTCCACAAATGGTTTATGCGCCCTCGGTTATGATACTTAGTTTGCCATGAGAAGACCTTCCGGGGATGCGAAGACCCGCAGGACTACAGAATTCTTTTGCCGAGCATGTCCCAAACTTGGAGAGCTCCTGCCTACTGATGGGAGGTTCTGCAGCCTCTCCCGCGCTCACTAGCAAAATTGGTGGGATCAATTACGCGTGATTTTTTTTATAACCCTAACCTTGACAATTTAGTTTTTGCCAATCAAATAAAGTTACCCTTGTGCGCCGCATGCCTAGTTTCCTCGCGGGTATGGGTTGAGATTCTGTAATCGCTTGCCGCGTGGCGTTAGTCCCGCTTTCGATGTCAGCAACCTACGGAGTAACAAGGCGTGAGTTTTGTGAGTTCCACGGGGGTGAAGGCAGCAAACCTCGCTTGTAGAACCTGCAAAACTTAGGCCTTGTACCTCGGTACTCGAGTACTAGGGGGTAGGCAAAAGTCGGGCCCACCTTTATTACGCGGCGCGGAATTTGTATGGGGACTACGCCGGATTAGGGAATTCGAGTGATAGCATGTGAGGATTTTTTGGTGGTAGCAAAAAGTCGGGATTGGTGACACAAGCACCTCCGCTGCGTTTTCTCGAGCAATACGCTGCGCGAGTGTGTTCGTGTTACCGGGCTCCTACCCTTGTACTAGTACTCGAGTACCCGAGTACATCGACACAGCCCAAGCAGCAGCTATGCGGGTGAGCCCACCAAATCCTAGCCCGGCTCCCAATTCACCTTCGACGGGTAACAGTAGCTGAGCTGTCGGCTCGCTAACTCGGGATCTAACTCAATTTCTACCGTATTCGAATCATTACATCTGAACAAAAGAAAGCCACAATTCATCCCACTTTCGCTCCCCCTCTAAGCCACCTGTCGACCAATCAGTACTGTCAGGTGATCTTTACCCCTCCTAACACCTAACCCTGATAGGGTCGCGGGCGCAGAAGTCAGCATGACCGGTATCGCGTTTCCACAACACCCCCTTATCATATCATAACCAGGCAAGAGCGCTGTTATTGCTAAGTAGCCTTTCGGCAAGGGGTCCGGAGGTATTCTTTCCGGTCTATTTCGTGGCGAATACTCTTGCGCTGTTCGGCATCAGGCGGTCTTGGGGGCTTCTGCTAGGAGGGAACAATGGTTTCTTGGTACCCGCTATTGTATTTTATTGGTTTCTCTACTAAGATACTCCATGTTATCAAGTTGATCCCGATGCGAGTGAGATTTATGAGTAATATAAGTAGAACAAGCGTTGGCCTCCCTCCATCCTCGATACTCACGTCCATAGCGGGGGTAACTATTAACTACCCGCCAAGTGTGCTCTCATACCACCGATTCAATCATGTGACTAATCATAACCGGTGACCTATTGTATTAAGGTCGGGGTATAGTCCCCAGTTGCCTTAGGAATCGCTGCCTTATCGTATACCTCTTCTCTATTTATAAAAATGCTATATAGAGTTTATAAATTACATACGAATTCTAGCACAGGGGAAGAGAGAGGGGAGAAGGAGATGGAAGGAGTGAGGGGGGCAGGATAAGATAAAAAGGTGCAAGTAGGAATTTTTAATTAAGGGAACCTGAACAGGACAGGATGGAACCCACGAGCCACAAGCTGGCCATTCTCACAATACTAAAACCATTTATCCCCACCGAGCAGAACCTACTGTGCTCTGTAAACGAAAACTCGCGCCCTCATACGAAAAGGTTAAGCACCAGGCTTCGGATGGGTGGGATAACAACGATTGAATATCCGTTCCCATTACTAGGGATGTGAATCCCCCACGAAGGATATCTAAGAGCTACCATGAGGAACGTGGGCTGAAAGGGCAGGGATGTCGATCGCATCTAAGGAGCGGTGTCTCCTAGAACTGAGAGCGTGCCCTAGGTTACCGGTTCGTGAGGTTGTAGCAGCCTAACTACCCTCTGATGACCATGCCTAGCTGCATGCGTGAGAGGTGTTAAGCCGTCATTACCCGCCGCGTTGGGGTTGACCTCTTCCTGATCTAATAGTATTTTCACAAGCCCATCACGTCCATTCTGAGCAGCAATGGAGAGCGGTGTTTGGCCCGCATCATTTCGGTTGTCGGGGTTAACCCCTTCCCTCTCAAGCAGTATTCTCGCTACACCCTCATGTCCATCATAGGCAGCACATGAGAGCGGTGTGTCGCCATCATTATCTCGCCTCTCGGGATTAACGTCTGCTATCCTAAGCAGCATTTTCACCACACCATCGTGTCCACACTGAGCAGCAGCTGAGAGTGGTGCATTTCCGTGATGGTCTGGTTTGTCGGGGTTGACCTCTTCCTGCTCCAGTAGTATATTTACTACTCCTTCATTTCCTCCACAGGCAGCGTACAGGAGCGGTGTTCGGCCGGCATGATTTGAATAGTCGGGGTTAACCTCTTCCTGCTCGAGGAGTATTTTTACTACTTCCTCATGTCCAGCGAAGGCAGCACATAGAAGCGGTGTGTCCCCATCATAATCTGGCAGTTCGGGGTTGACTTCTTCTCTCGCAAGTAGTATTTTCACTACACCCTCATATCCTTCCTGAGCAGCAACCGAGAGCGGTGAACTGCCGTGGTTATCTGGCTTGTCGGGGTTGAGCTCTTTCCGCCCCAGTAGTATTTTTACTACTTCCTCATATCCACCCCCAGCGGCATACCAGAGCGGTGCTCGGCCACTATTATCTGGTTTGTCGGGGTCGATCCCCCCGTGCCCTAATAGTATTTTCACCATGCCTTCAAGCCCACACCAAGTGGCAAACAGGAGCGGTGTTCGGCCGTTGATATCTGGCTTGTCTGGATTGACCTGTTCCTGCCCGAGTAGCATTTTCACCACTCTCTCACATCCACCCATAGCGGAATACAAGAGCGGTGTTCGGCCATAATCATCTGGCTTGTCAGGATTGACCCCTTCGTGTCCCAGTAATATTTTCACCACACCCTCATGTCCTTTCTGAGCAGCATGCGAGAGCGGCGTTCGGCCATCGTTACCATGCTTGTCGGGGTTGACCTCTTTGTTTCCCAGTAATATTTTCACCACTCCTTCAAATCCACACCAAGTGGCAAACAGGAGCGGTGTTCGGCCATCGATATCTGGCTTGTCTGGATCGACCTGTTCCTGCCCGAGTAGCATTTTCACCACGCTCTCACATCCACCCCAGGCGGAATACAAGAGCGGTGTTCGGCCATAATCATCTGGCCTGTCGGGATTGACCCCTTCGTGTTCCAGTAGTATTTTCACCACACCCTCATGTCCTTCCTGAGCTGCATGCGAGAGCGGTGTTCGGCCATCGTTATCTGGCTTGTCAGGGTTGGTCTCTTCTCTCGCAAGTAGTATTTGCACCACGCCCTCATGTTCTTCCTGAGCAGCAAACGAGAGCGGTGAATTGCCGTGGTTATCTAGCCTGTCGGGGTTGACCCCTTCCTGCTCGAGTAGTAATTTCACCGCTCCCTCGTATCCATTCCGAGCAGCATGCGAAAGCGGTGCTTGGCCAGCATTATCTGGTTTGTCGGGGATGACCTCTTCCCGCCCAAGCAGTATTTCCATCACTATCTGATGTCCGTATCGAGCGGCATAAGAGAGCGGTGTTTCGCCGTGATCATTTGGCATGTCAGGGTTGACTCCTCCCCGGTCGAGTAGTATTTTCACCACTTGCTCATGTCCGCGTGCAGCAGCACGTAGAAGCGGTGTCTCGCCGTAATTATTAGGCTTGTCAGGGTTGACCTCTTCCCGCCCGAGGAGTATTTTCACCACTCCCTCATGTCCACCCCCAGCCGCATACATGAGCGGTGTGCCGCCGTAGTTATTAGGCTTGTCAGGGCTGACCTCTTCCCGCCCAAGTAGTACTTTCACCACTCCCTCATGTCCACCCCAAGCCGCATACATGAGCGGTGTATCGCCGTAATTATTAGGCTTGTCAGGGCTCACCTCTTCCCGCCCAAGTAGTATTTTCACCACTTCCTCATGCCCACCGAGAGAAGCACGTAAAAGCGGTGACTCGCCATGACTACTTGGTTTGTCTGGGTTGACCTCTTCCCGCCCGAGCAGCATTTTCACCACCACCCCATTACAAGCAGCCCAAGAAAGTGGAGAGTACCCTCCGAAATCCCCTTCGTTGAGATCATAACATTCCATCTCTATCAGAGCCGCCACAACCTCAACGATTCCAAAAAACGATGCACAGTGGAGTCCGCCAAATGGAGAATAGGAATCAAAACGCCGACCCAGACTCTCTACTCCATCTAAGAGCAATTCAGTCGATATGTGACCGGGGCCATTACATACCTGAAAGAGCTCCAGTGCAAGTGACTTGGCACGGTCCCAGAGTCCTTTCTTGGCGTGGACTCCCCAATATAGTGAGCAATATCGTAGAAAGGTCGTGTCTTTGGCATCAGGAGCATAGCGTGAAAGGGTCTTGACCTTTTTGGAATTCAGATAAGTGAGGCATACCTCTGCCATTACCGAGTGAGGTCTGCTGAAAATATTGGAATGGGCGGAAAGATACTCTTTCAGAGTAAAATGGATAAGTCGCACAGTTGATGCCTCCTTGTCCACGGTAATGAGTCCTTGACAGCAGTTCACTAATGTCGATATCGAAGGGACGTTCTCGGCATTGAAATCCTTGGACTCCAACTCAACTGCTAGGGCGTAGCATAGCTCATCCGCACTTAACGGCCGTTCCGCATGACTAATCCACATCAAAGCTTCTATTCCGAGCCGCGCGTTGCCCACACCCTGTGCCTTGATCCGCTCTATCGTGGCATCGTAAGCGCCCCCCAATCCCGATCCATCTGTCATTTTCCTAAGACGATCTCGTCTCCGATGTATCGTGGATTCTTGCAAGATTGAGTCGATATTTAGGGAAACGAGTAGAAACCTGAAGACATTTATTAGCGGATATCGTGGGATGTGATTCTCAGAATCATCGCCTGTACGCACACCTCCGATAAATTATTGGGAATCGTCTCCAAAATTTCTGCCTCCAAATTCGCATTCATGGCATCTAGCGTTTCGTCCTCGCCCATCCTGACCCTAAGGTATCCGACGATATCGCCTTTGGTGGGACATACGGGTACACTTATCAGTCGCCGGGGAAGACGCTTTTCCATCTCGGCCAGAATATGGGGTCTGCCCGTCACGAATATTCGGGTGGCTGGGGACCTCTCAAGGATTTGTTTTAATGAATCCAGGAGCCTGACTCGTTGCACTCCCACACATTCGTCGAGTGCGTCAATGCAAATAAAGGTGGGCCGTAAGGACGTGATAGTCTGTAGCATCTTCACAAGATCAGGGAGTTGCGGCCCGCATCCACCTATGGCTTTTTTCTGCTCTTGGAAAGCCCGCGATATTTCCTCCGGAATCCTCTCCATCCCGCTAATCATCTGTTTCACCAAGGAACCCAACATACTAGTTGCAGACTGCTCCTTTCGCGCCGCGAAGTCGAAGTAAAAACATGTAACAGCAGTGGTATGTCCGTTCGCCCGGGCGCATAGCCTATCCACTACTAGGGAACTGTCATAGCGTCTTGTTAGAATAGACTAACTTCCTTCTCCCCTCTGGTGATAATCCTTGTTACCTGATAAACGTCTTACCGACCCCCGGATCTCCATGGCAAAATATAACGGAGCCGTCGCCTTCATCTTCCCCACTCGATCCCATCCATCTTCTAAATTCCTCAGTTTGCATGAGCCATTCCCCGATATCGTTGACACGACGCTCCCGAATGTCGCGGTGGCGTAGGCTGGGTTCCAGTGGTGATAACCAGGTTAGGAGTTGAGATTGATCGTCGGGAATAGTAAAGTAGTTTCGCACATTAATAGAGTTCGTAGTATTGAGGCAGTTGGTATTATCGCTGATGGTATATCGAGACATCTCCGAATGTTTATTGCTTCCTCGGTTAAAGAGTTGGAGCTGCCGAGTATCGTTCGTTGATATTATCGTCAACGGAAGGAAAGCGTGGCCTGGTTAAAAAAAAGGGGTCTACTGGTGTTACGCCAACTCCGGGGGTGCTGCACAGCCCCTGATATTATACGTCCGCAAGAAAATCCCGGTTAAGCCACCCGAAATATAAGAACTACAGCAATTAATGCTGCTATTGCTGATACTGCATCAGCGCTATACGAGTAGAGTAAGGCGTCCAATAAGGCTTCCCACTCGCTGCAAGATTAAGGTCCCGTTTACCCCTGCAGTAGACGGCCGTCTAGCGGCTCAAGATGACACCGACCGTCAAGGGGGACTTGGCACTTGGAGGTGTGTGGAGGCGTGCTGGCAACTGGATGGTATTTGCCTCGAGTACTTGGCGGATTCAAAAGTATTCGGAAATCTTGGCGCCAAGTGTCCAGGCGAAAGGTGTCAGATGGCGCCAAGATTTCCGGATACTTTTGAATCCGCCAAGTAGTGTGCCACTGGTGTTTGGAATTTTCTAACTCAACTCCGAGGCAAGGTCCCGTTTTCACCGCCCAATAACCAGAATTCAGGACTATCGAAAATGAGGTATCATATGATAAAGACCTTTGCATAATCTATCGGGTGGTAATGGAGGTTGACATGCCATCGTCCAGGAGAAAACCTTTTGAATACCATGCGCTTGGCGGTCAATCCTTTCGGATACCATCGACCGGGAAATATACCATCGAGAAAGTGAAACCTTCACAGGGGCAACCCCAATTGGAACGAACAACGAAGA
>Ga0307509_10003658_pt1 | contig 23014 bp, 24 predicted proteins | sample 10_EM_MG_FD_202245 | JGI IMG/M metagenome (GOLD analysis project Ga0307509, IMG submission 202245) | Populus trichocarpa ectomycorrhiza microbial communities from riparian zone in the Pacific Northwest, United States - 10_EM | ecosystem: Host-associated > Plants > Roots > Unclassified | place... | reverse complement strand
CGCACTCTTCGAGATGTTGGCATCACTGCTTCCCGGAATCCGCAGCTGCGCACCGACAGAAGAGAGTGCGACGACGTAACCATGTGTCGACTCTAGGGCACGTACGGCAGCGCTATTAAATCGAGACATATCAGACTTTCGGTGGTGTGGATGAAACGATTTTCGGCAGCCGTCCGATCGTACCGAACAAAGTTGAACGTCCCGCGAACGTTGACCTCAAACGCGTTCCACCACGCATCCGGGTCCTTATCGGAGAGCGCTGAGGGGCAACGAGGACAGTCAGTTTAAAGACCGCCACAATTATAGTTTGTCTCCTTACGCTTCCCCAGAACGGATATGAACCCGGCGTTTGCAATAAGCACGTCGAGCTTCCCGAAGCGCTCCAGCACCCTTTGAACTGCGGCCTCAGCGCCTTTCGCTTCCCGTACGTCGGCGGCGAGCGCTAGTACCTGTGCGTCGGGTACTGCGGAGACGATCGAGTCCCGAGTCCCTGTGAGGGATTCCTCCGTGCGGGCCACAAGCGCAATGGAGGCACCCGCCCTGGCGTATTGTATGGCAGTCTCTTGCCCGATCCCTCGTGATGCACCGGTAACAAGCACGACCTTGCCTATATATGCCCGTGATGCGAACAGTGGCCCAGGGTCAATAGCGGGATAAATGCTGAGATATTATGATGCAGTTAGCATGAATAATGAGACAAAGGCGGGAAATGTTAGCGTACTCGTTGTGGTGGGTAACGGGGAGGTCTTCGTCTATTCCTATGATGTTATTGAAAGACATGGTGGTGGTGGTTTGGGAAGAGTCGGATGAGCACCCAAGTTGTTCAAAAATCTTGTATTTGTGTGCTCCTGTGATTGGATCGTACTGTATAGGTTACTGTAATACAATGCTCGAAGCTGGGACGGAAGCGAGCCGATTTCAGAGTCACGTCATGTGATCGTGAAACCTTTTTCGGAGTCGATTACTGTGCGCCTCGGACAGAACGTAAAACCTCCGCCAGTCGAACCTCCCACATGTCTCGCACCACACTGTGGTGTCGTAGCTTTCATCGCTGCGTTTTTTACGCTCAGGCCTGCCTCAGCACCGATCATTCCGATGACGTTCGAGACAGTCGCATCGGCTGCTGTCGCCACCATCTCCGCGACACCTTCCAAACTGTGGCTTTGTGAATTCCGTATCGAGTCGCCCGCGGGCACTCCCACGCCCTGAATTTGCGCAGAGACGCCGAGTAATGATGGACGTGATGTGACACGGCGCCGGAGGGTGGCGAGGAGATTATGAAGACACGCGCGCCAGAGGCGCTGCGGCTATCACCGTCGGTGGCCAAGATGTCGTGGTGTTTCCGGAGCCTATACATGAACTCGGCGTCCCTGGACCCTGCAGAGCCTGCATACGTGTGGCGTGTGCCTATAAGCGCCGTACGATCAGTGATAGTGACAAGAGGAAGACGCACCCTCGCATGATCTCGATCGCGAACACACTCATCCACCCTGGCCGAGTCTCATCAGCGTCCGCCTCACCCTCACCACTGACAGGGTTGATCGGCAGAGTGAGAAAGACTTCAGATTCTGTCGCGAGTTCGGCAGAGAATCGTTTAAGAGAAAGGCGACACGAGTCCCGCGGAACGTGAGAGGGAAAGCGGAGCGTTCAGAAAGCGTTTTGAGAGGTAGAGGGGTGAGGTGATGTTGAAATGAGAGTAAGGGTTCCGGGTGCTGTGATGACGGCAATGTAAGGATTGCTAGTGAGGAATGGGCCGGAGGAGACAGGCACCTTGCGGAAGAGTCCATGATAGCTCGTCAGTACGCCCTCAACTGTTTCAAGGGCAAACGTCTTGTCGAGACATTCGAGCTGCAGGAATCGCGGACGCTCGCCCATTCCCAGCAGTCATAGGTCTTCAACATATAGCAAACTCATCGCGCGTTGCGGGGTTGAGCGATCGCGTTGTTCAACCCGGAAGGGGAATTGATTCGAGCTTGCTGGCGAGTAGCAGATGGCAATCCTCCTTGTCAACAACCAGTTGCCACAGCGTCGGCGCCGCCGTGGACGACTGGACGGCCATTCTGGATTCGAGCAGCAACATTCATCATCCATCAGGACAAGCCACAAGAGAAGGGCAGCACGAAATGGAAATTGAAGTACGCACGTTTGCAAGCAGTCAACCGTGCACGGCGGGGAAATTAGTGACGAGGGATAGGAGGGTTTGGAGAATCTTGAGCTCGACGTGGACGTCTTACGACATGTAGTCATTCATCGTTTGAATGATATCTGGGACGGCTGGGGTGGGAGACGGTGCGGAAGGAGTTGGAGCAGCTGAGGGCGATCGTGATCACTTTGGCGGTTTTCGTCGGGAAGCCCCATGAATACAGGGCGAATGGGGTCTTGTGTGCCAGCCATCCTGCCAAGCAAAAAAAAGGTCAGTGAGTGGCGCGATGACGATGCTCGTGTGCAAACGAAAGAACGTAACGTACCTGAAGTCAAATTGGCAGTGAGCAAGAGGCTTTTCCGCGGCATATTCCTACCCGGAGCATCACTCTTCTGTGTTCTGATACTTTGTCATTGTCTTGCCTTTTGGCGTCTCCCTCCACCCTTCCGGGCTATCTACAGTGTTCCATAATCTCCTCGTACTACCGTAGATTGCTGTAAAAACATTTCGGCGCTCAGTCGACTTGCGCCCATCTACTTCAAGCGATCGGCTAATCAATCAAACACAGGCACCTCGTGTCTGCCTGCGAATATGGAATATACCGTTGGCGTAGTGCCCTGACCTTCGTTCGTCCACTCAACCCACCACGCCCCGCGGCGCTGCCTGGCGGTTGTTCTGTCACCGAGAATCAATCCTCCTCCCGTACAAGCCGTCTTTTTCCTACTCGTGATATGGCTGATCAGCCAGGATCTGTTCGTTTTCAAGCGCTTCTAGATTCTGCCTTACAGGAGTACGAGAAAAAGGCCGGCGTTATATTGGCCGGCCGGAACAATTCCCTTACTATCCAAGAACTACAGCTCTGCCACTCTATCGATGACATTACTACCTCGTTACAAGCCAAAACGCAGGCCTTCAATGATTTTAAAGAGCGTGATAGGATCTTCAAGTCTATCAGGGCCACAGTATCAATTTTAACCCCGATTTCTGCCGTTGCATCCGTCGCCGACGACGTCGGAGTGGTACGCCAAGAGGTCCTGAAGGCCTGTCTTGCATTTCTGACCTTTTTCACAGACATTACTCCCACATGCGAAAGCGATACATTCTACTCTCGGTATCATACTGAGCGTGGGTAGCATTCCTAATTTCATACGTAGATATCCTTCTGACGTCCAGGTCAATCAGGCGGCCAATGGCGTAATCACGAGTTTTGACGCCCTCGCCGAGATGCTCGAGTCGATTGAAAGTTTCATCGATCGTCTCAGAATATATGTTGAGACATCTCACTCGACGCCTGCGTTGGATAAGACAGTGGTCAAGTTGATGGTGGGGCTAATCTCCACGCTTGCTCTCGTGACGCGAAAGCTCGAGAAGCGACGTTCGCGTGAGTCCTTCCTCTCAAATATGTTGTTTTACTCAGCGCGACGCAGTCAAATGGGTAAAGAACTCTTTCGGGGTCAAGGATATCAACGTAGCACGTCGGAGGCTTGAGCGACTCCAACAAGAAGAGGTCCTGGCTGTCGGAGCTCAGATTCTCCAGGCTGTCGACGGTGAGTGAAAGCCCTCGGATTACAATCCGCCCTGTATTGAATACGTTTCCACAACGAAGCGTCCATTGACGGTGTCCGGAATGCCCTCGGTACGTTTAACGGTTTGTTGGCGATAACGAACGAGTGCCGTGTCTGACCGGGTGGTGGTAGACCGAACGACGAGTGACACGAACAAGTCGAAACGTCAGCTTTCTCTTACTCTGACATTGGCGCTGCACCTGAAATGCTGAGATAATCTGGCAGGTGACGATTTATTGCGTAATATCCAAAAGTGGCTCTCTCCACCTGATCCTCGGAAAAACTTCAACATCGCCCGCAAATCACGGCACCGCGAGACCGGGGCGTGGTTCGTTAAGGGCAACACGCTCTCAGAATGGAAGGATTCGGGACCAAGTTCGCTCCTATGGATTAACGGGAAACGTCAGTTGCCGCCCGGCGCTTATAATTTCCCAGAGACTGATGCCCTCCCCATTTCGTAGCTGGCGCCGGGAAGAGCGTTATTTGGTACGTTAAACTTCCCATATTTTTGTCTTCAGGACTTTACATTTTGGTTAGTTCCGCGGTCATCGAGGAGATCGAGACAATGCAGGAATCGGGGCTCGCATCACTTGCCATATTTTTCTACGATTTCAGGGAGGATAAAAAGAAGGACCTCAGTGGGCTACTCTCATCGGTGTTATTCCAGCTGTGCGACCAGTCCGACTCCTATTCCGATATCCTGGCCGCTTTCTATTCGACACACCGCAATGGTGCACAAAGTCCCGGGGATGACAAACTTGTCGAGTGTTTGATGGACTTATTGAAACGCCCACAACCACGACCAGTGTATCTGGTCATAGACGCCTTGGATGAATGCCCAAGCACATCTTCTCTGTCGTCACCCCGCGAAGTGCTCTTATCATTCTTGGAGGACCTTGTCGAGGCACAACTCCCGAACCTGCGTATATGCGTCACGAGCCGACCCGAGGTCGATATCAAGGTTATCCTCGAGCCTCTAGCGTTCCGTTCCGTTTCCTTACACGACGAAGGCGGACAAAAAATGGACATCATGGAGTATATCGAGTCGATTGTTCACACAAATAAAAGCATGAAAAATTGGAATCCGGGGCAGAGGCAGCTTGTGATTGATGAGCTGACAAGAAGAGCAGATGGGATGTAAGGAATTGATACCTCATCTCTTTTATCTGTCTCACCCGTACCCCCGATAGGTTTAGATGGGTAGATTGCCAGCTCGCATACCTCGCCGACTGCTTCCCAGGGAATATCCAGGATATTCTGAAGGAATTGCCGGCGACGCTTGATGAAACATATGAGCGGACTTTGCGTGAGATCAAAGAGACAAAGTGGCAATGTGCTCAGAGACTCCTCATCTGCATCACGGTGGCTTCCCGCCCTCTCCGAGTCGAGGAATTGGCGGAAGTTCTGGCACTTGATTTCAAGTCGGGGGCAATTCCGAAATTTCACAAGGATTGGCGCCTGCAAAATCCCGTCGAAGCAGTGTTATCCGCTTGCTCCACATTAATTTCCGTTGTCAACGCCAAAACGTCTCACGGGAGTTCCAGCGTGGTACAATTCACTCACTTCACTGTGCAGGAATTTTTGACGTCTAGCCGATTTGCCGAAAAACACGACAATATTTCCCGCCGTTACCATATTTCCATGTCGCGCGCTCATACCTTCGTCACCCAAACATGTCTGGGTATGCTATTGCACCTGGACAAAAAAATCACCAGCCAGGGCCTGACGGAATTTCCTCTGGCCAAATACGCAGCTCAGCACTGGTTCGAGCATGCCCGTTTTGAGGGCGTGTCGCAACATGTAGTGGAAGGGATGAAGCAGCTCTTTGACCGGAAGAAACCACACCTTTCCATCTGGCTCTGGATACATGACCCAACAGTGTCCGACCTGACGCAACCCAAACGAGCCGAAGGGCCATCTCGACCCTATGGTACCCCTTTACATTACGCCGCTTTTTGCGGACTACACGAGATTGCGAAGATCTTGGCCATTGAGCACCCAGAGGGTGTGAATTCTCGGAAGTTCGATGAGGCATCAACACCTTTGCATTTGGCATCCCAGAATGGCCATGAAGATCTTGCCCGGATGCTCGTAGAGCGCGGCGCAGACATGTCAGCCCAGAAGAAGAACGGGTGGACTGCGTTGCATTTGGCATCGTGGTATGGCCATGTAGATCTCGCCCGGATGCTTATAGAGCGCGGCGCCGACGTGTCAGCCCAGGAGCAGTACGGGTCGACTGCGCTGCATTTGGCATCCGTCTATGGCCGTGTAGATCTCGCACGGATGCTCATAGAGCGCGGCGCTGACGTGTCTGCCCAGAGGAAGGACGGGCCAACTGTGCTGCATTTGGCGTCCCTTAATGGTCATGTAGATTTCGCACGGATGCTCATAGAGCGCGGCGCCGACGTGTCTGTCCAGGAGGAGGACGGGTCGACTGCGCTGCATTCGGCGTCTCAGTATGGCCATGTGGATCCCGCACGGATGCTCCTAGAGCACGGCGCCGACGTGTCAGCCCGGAAGGACGACGGGTCAACCGCGCTGCATTTGGCGTCCCGTATTGGCCATGTTGATCTCGCACGGATGCTCGTAGAGCGCGGCGCCGACGTGTCAGCCCAGGACAAGGACGGGTCGACTTCGCTGCATCTGGCATCCCGCAATGACCATGTAGATCTCGTACGGATGCTTGTAGAGCGCGGCGCCAACGTGTCAACCCAGGACAAGGACAGGTCGACCGCGCTGCATTTGGCATCGGAGAATGGCCATGTAGATCTCGCACGAATGCTCGTAGAGCTCGGCGCCGTCGTGTCAGCCAAGAAGAAGGACGGGAGCACCGCGCTGCATTTGGCGTCGGAGTATGGCTATGTAGGTCTCGCACGGATGCTTGTAGAGCGCGGCGCCGGCGTGTCAGCCCAGCGGGAGGACGGGTCGACTGCGCTGCATTTGGCATCCCGTTATGGCCGTGGGGATCTCTCGCGGATGCTCGTAGAGCTCGGCGCAGACGTGTCTGCCCAGACGAAGGACGGGTCGACTGCGCTGCATTTGGCATCCCGCTATGACCATGTCGATCTCGCACGGATGCTCGTAGAGTGCGGTGCCGACGTGTCAGCCCACAATAAGGACGGGTCGACTGCGCTGCAATTGGCATCAGCGAATGGACATGACGGCCTCGCAAGGATGCTCGTAGGGCATAGCACCGACATGGCACCCGAGGCACCATCATAGATCACAATCACAACATGTGTTAGAGAGTCCATACTAAGTAGCATTGGTACAAGGATATTTTCCTATTGTATGCCTATTATCATCATACTGTGCAGGTTGTACAAAGGTACTACATGTGGAGGATACCCTGGAGAGATTTCAACCCGCGACCTCAATTCCTGCGTTAGTGACGTCACCGTTAAGCCATTGGGCCTGAGTTTGGGCTCCAGAATCTTTTTCCCATGATCTATGTCTAAATCTCAGACGTTGTCAAATCCGCAGCACCTGCGGTGAACACAAAACTCTGTTTATGAATAAAATATAGCCTGATGGTGTCTTCACTCCCATGTATCTTTCCTATGCTATACTTAGAACTTGCATGTGCTCGTGCTCGAAGAGATTGAGATGGGGGAACCGTAACCTTGTCGCCCCATACGTCTGCCGGCCGCTCTCTCTTCAGGAGTATCAGTCGTGCTCCTCACTCAACACCCCGTTACATAGTGCCCTACGACATACGATGCATCTTACTCACTCTAGAATGAATCTCGCACAGAGAACTATTCTAGGGAGTGCCACAAATATTACCATGAATTCTAAGTTCTGAACAATCCGTTTCGTTCCTCATATAGCGGTGAAGTCACTTCAGCGTTTGCCAAATATCTCCAGACAGAGTAAACTTTCCCCAGTGATAGATTATCCCGGCACGCCTAGCTTACGCCCAACCTCCTTCAAGCATTCTCGAGCGTCGAACGACACGACATGGCCTACGTTTGGGCACGCCCCGCTACCAGTAGTAATAATACCAGCAGTTGTAGAAGCCTGTGTCGGCCTGCCACAGTGGTTGATCTGAGCCCCTGTCAGCTCGTTCGTTCTCCTTGCCGGCGGTGGGCCCACCAGATCTGGCCACGCGCTCCGCCGCGATCCACACGTTTGGCAAATTTTGTGGTACACACGCGGTCTCGCAGAGCAAAGTGTAGAAGTGAACCATGTGCCCACGCGACTACCGCTTTGGGTCCGCGATCAGCTCGGATGGCGGTACAGACGCCTCGATGGCTTTGAGAGCGGATTGGGCGTTCCACATATCAGCCAACGAGACCTCCGAAATGTCCCAATTTGCAGAGTAATCCCTACTGTATCCGCCTATAAATACTATCTCTATTATCCAGGCCCGATGTACGCACCTTCTAGGAAGCCAGTCCGCGCGCCAGGAAGGGAGGTAGAGCATCGTCGAGGCAGGAAGGGTGAACGTATCGGGGCTTCGCCAGCCTGAGCTTCCACGACGATGGGCGTGGGAATGAAACCAGGGGGCCAGCCGCAAAGGTCCGCACACTCGGATACTCTGTGAGTCACATCGCCCCCGACACAATCAGGTTCAGGTCTCCATTTCGTTAGATAAGCATGGGTTAAAAAACACCGATCATCACGAAACTCAGCAAGCGTGATAAATTAGACGAGGCGATTCACCGCACTCTTCGAGATGTTCACATCGCGCTTCCAGGAATCCGCAGTTGCGCACCGATGGAAGAAAGTGCGACGACATAACCATGTGTCGTCTCCAGGGCGCGTACGGCAGCGCTATTAGATAGAGATATATCAGACTTTCGGTGGCGTGGATGAAACGATTTTCGGCAGCCGTCCGATCGCACCGAACAAAATTGAATGTCCCGCGAACGTTGACCTCAAACGAGTTCTACCACGCATCCGGGTCCTTCTCAGAGAGCGCTGAGGGGCAACGAGATCAGTCAGTTTAAGGACCGCCATAATTATAGTCTATCTCCTCACTCTTAACCAGAACGGATATGAACCCGGCGTTCGCGATTAGCACGTCGAGCTTTCCAAAGCGCTCCAGCACCCTCTGAAACGCCGCTTCGGCGCCTTTCGGTTCCCGTACGTCTGTGGCGAGCGATACGGTAGTACCTGTGCGCCGGGCACTGTGGAGACGATCGAGTCCCGAGTCCCTGTAAGGGATTCCTCGGTGCGCGCCACAAGCGCAATGGAGGCACCCGCCCTGGCGTATTGTGATGTGGCCAGCATGAATAATAAGCGGTAAGTCAAAGATAGGTGATGTTAGCGCACCCATTGCGATGGGTGACGGGGAGGTCTTCGCCTATTCCTGTGATGTTATTGAAAGACATGGTGGTGGTTTGGGAAGAGTCGGATGAGCCCCCAAGTAGTTCGAAAGTCCTGTATTTGCGTTGGCCATATGGGTACTGTGCTGTACAATGCTGCGGGACGCAAGCGAGCTGATTTGGAACAGAGACGTCACGTGATCCCGAAACCCGCGCCAACCTGGTATGTCTCGCAACTGTAGTGTCGTAGCCTCCATCGCTGCATTTTTCACGCTCAGGCCTGCCTTAGTACCGATCATCCCGACGATGTTCGAGTCAGTCGCACCGGCTGCTGTCGCCACCATCTCCGCGACACTGCCCAAACTGTGACTATGTGAATACGGCATCGAGTCGCTCGCGGGCACTCTCACCCCCTGGATTTGCGCAGAGATGCCGAGTAATGATGGACATGATGTGCCGAGGGGCTGGAGGGTAGTGAGAAGAGTATGAGGACACGCGTGCCAGAGGCAGTGCCGGTGTCGTTGTCGGTGGCCAAGGGATTGTAACATTGCCAGATGCTACGCATGAACCCGGCGTCCCCGCAGAGCCTGTGTGCGTGTGGCATGTGTCTGAAAGCGCCGTACGATCAGTCAGAATGACAAGAGGAAGACGCACCCTTGCATGATCTCCATCGCGAGCGGCCTCATCCACCCTGGCCGAATCTCACCAGCCTCCGCCTCACTACTGATGGGTTTGATCAGCAGAGTTCAGCATCTGACGCGAGTTCGGCGGAGGATTGTTTAAGTAAGAGAAAGATAACCCGAGCCCCACGGAGAGTGAGAGGGAAAGCAAAGCGGATCGTTCGGAGGGTGCTTTGAGAAACAACGGGGGAGAGGTGGCGTTGTAATGAGAGTAAGATTTCTGGGTTCTGTGAACATGTAAGGACTGTTAGTATATGGAACGAGGTGGATGAGACACGCGCCTTGCGGAAGACCTAATGATAGTTCGTCAGTAGCCTCTCAATTAGTTCTAGGGCGAACGTCTTGTGGGGATATTAGAGCTGCAAGAACTGCGGACACTCGACGTTTCCCAACCGGCATAGGTCCTCGAAGATTGCGAACGCGTCGCGCGCTGCGGGACCGAGCAACCGCGTCATTCCGTCCAATGAGATAAATCCGTGTCCTTGGGCCCCACGAGAGCGGCGACAAACTCCGAGTCCTTGTACACGCGCGTACCTCACCTCGAACTCACCTCCTTTACCCCATCATGATAACGCACGCACAACGTTTTCATTCGTTTCGCACATTCATCTCCCATTGCCCATGAGATTTGCTCCACACACATTTACGACGCAAGACATGAATTAAACCTGAGATCGAGACCCCACTGGCACGGCCAGCCCTCTTCTTCTCTGCTTCAGACCCCCACCGTCAGATGGCATATTGTGACCGTGTGAACGACCATTTCCAAACGACTGATCCCTGGAGAAACACAAAGGCAATTCCAAGTCCTATTGGCTCTGTAATGGTTGCCACCTTGACTTCAATTGAAGAGTTCCGACGCCCGAAGGCAGCACTGCAAACAGAGCTCAAAACACCGTTTCTGCCGGGAGTGCGATCGCCATTTCACCTCCAGCGAATAAAGGGTTCAAGACATGAAAGTGCAGTGAAAGTACTGATCATTGGTATTGCCGCATCCATGATGAGGTCAGCTTTCTCTAACCACCACTATCGTTCCCTCGAGCGTCTGCTGAGAGTCTGAGAGTGGTGCTTGTATGCGTACTGTGACCTTCAAATCCAACGCTAACCTTCAACCGCACTATGACCAGAGCCCTGATCACAAGGTCAGTCGCCTCTTCTTCCCTACCTCACAACCTATCCTATTTACGCCTCCCTGCATGGCGCGCTGACCTGGAGTGGAAATGTACCTTGTATTCCAGTCATCCAGCAGCCAACTCGAAGCAGAGCCCCAGACACCCATTGATGATGTGCAAACCTACTGCACCGACTTCAAGCGTTCCTTCTAGAGCCAGTCCAACCTCCGCCAAGACGAAGCGCTCGCTCAACGGGACCGCATATGAGTGCCCCTTGTGTCACTCGACGTTCGGCACACTTGCGCGGCTCAACCGGCACTTGCAAGCCTGCGCGCTTCGAGGACAAGATATACTGGTGCCCAAAGACGGATTGCCGCGCCGAGTTTGTAACGCTCAGTGGGTTGTGTCAACATGTTGAAGGCGGGTCTTGTGGCACAAGGATGTTTAGACAAGTCCGCGACGTGATGGACGGCTTGACGGGAGCTTCAATGCATTGACCATGTGGGGTGAATTCCAATAGCACACTAATCAGAGAGTAATTGGTTAGATGGATGAGTAGCTACGCAGTTACTATGGCTAGCGTTTCGTGCCTCTCTACACGTCACCCTTGTCGGAATCGGGAAGCACAGTATCACCCTAAACGACCAGGTAGATAAGATACCCCACGTATACGGTACGCCATCGAGGTCGCGGTGGGATACTATCAATTACGGACACCCACCTTCTCCTTTACACGCGTGCGCAGCCGCAACAACCGATTATATGATGCAATTCGCGTGACTGAGACTGAGTTCTTTCCGGGCCAGTAGATGCGGTGAGTATGTGTGCTCGCGCTGTCAAAGCCAACCTATCGGCCCTCGATTTCTCGTGCACCGAACTTAGTGTAAGTGCTACTGTCCACCCAGACGTGGCCCTACTCAAGCAGTCCTGCGAGGTCAGGCTTCTCGCGGTTGAGGCGTTCATACGGGGTAGTATCGCCCAGCATTCATTCGGGGTAGTATCGCCCAGCATTCAATTCGGGCAGAGGTCCGGTTCTTGAACCACATGGCAAAGTGGATGGCCTCAACCCGGAGTGTTTGGGGAAGGCGGCTGTGGTGGAGGATGGCGCAGACATGTTCAAGGAGACGGCGTTTGAGTGATTCCGCTACTCCATTGTGCTGTGGTCTGTCGTGTAGTAAGGCGACGCTCAATACCCTGTCATTTAAGGGATTGTCAAATTCTACCCTGGTGAACTCACCTCCACGATCAGGACGGGAGCGCTCGATGTGCGCGCCATGTTGCTTCTCAGCCCAGGTAGCAAAGGTCTTCTAGGCTTCGAGAGCCTCATCTTTGGTGCGGAGGAGGGTGTTGTGCATGTAGCGCGTGTGGTCGTGAGATAGCTCCGCTTGAGCAGGGCGAACGATGCTGAACGATACTGAGCGAGACGAGACGAGAGTGAATGCAAAAGCAATGGGGGCAATGCGAACGCAAACCGGTGACACCCGTGGCCCTGCCCGGTGGACGTTGACGTGGCGCACTCGTGGCCCTGAGAATTCGGAACGGGCGTAGGAAGTTTGAGGCGAAAGCACGCAAACGCAAAGGAAAGGAAAGGAACGGTCTATGATTGCCTGCTTGGTCGAGGCCAGGCGAGGAGGAATATATACAGGTATGCTGCCAGCGAGTTGGGTGGAGGGAAGGTGAGAAGGAGGGAAAACGGTGTGAAGTCGGTCTTGTCGGCAACAAGCGCGCGCGGCGACGTTGACAAAAGCGGTCGGTGTCCAAATTGGCGTGACGTGAGCTGTATCCTAAGGCGCGACGGAGGGCGCAGGGTCGAAGAGGAAGCGGTGACGTTCGATGGCCGATGGCTAAGGTAAAAGGGGGAAGGCTGGCAAAGGAGCGGGAGCTCTAAGACGAAAGAAAGATAAAGGAACGTACGAAAGAGGGTAAGACAGTCCCATATACAGTAAAATGCGTACCCAGCAAAGACGTGGCCCCGAACAAGGACCCGACTTGCAAGGTGTCGCGCACGTGTGTGTGACGTGGATCAACAGCTATTGAGAGGGGGTGCACTTGTAACACCCGCCGGCGCAACTAGGCCGATTTGTGTATCTTCGGCAGCAAGGTTTGAGGCACGGCGAGAGGGGAAACTCGGGCGTGAAGGGAGGAAGAATCGATCGAGGGTCAACGAAGGGGGAGAACAGAGGGTTGAGGCGAGGCATGTGAGAGTGAAGACTGGACATGTCGAGCTGGTGGGCGCATTGGGGACATCATGTGGTCGAAGGTGCTCGATTCCAAGGCTACAGCGTGTGCATACCTTACAGCGTGGTCTTTGCATGCACAAATCGTAGGTAGAGATGGGTCTGTGGAGATGTGTCGAAGTCGCGGTGCAGGGCGAGTAAGTACCTTCAGTCACTGCATTGGCTGTCTCCTAGTGTTCCACACCAGAGGCGTCAAAGGGGATCAAAGAAAACAGGCAGTCCAAAACCGCCCAATTCCACTCCACTCAACTCTCCAACTACACCTACTACCTCATGGACTTCAGTGTTTCCGTGTTTCCTCCTTTCCTAACCTAACCCTAACACCAAGTCCTGGTTCAAGTTGGCCGCACAAACTTGATCAAACATAACCAAACATAGTTATGCGCGTCAGTACTGTATCTGGATCTGCCGGGACCTACATGTTACGGTACTGGTGACTTGCCATACTTCGTATTTTTCTTAGGCATTGCTGCATCCTGTTTATTTATGCGTACGCAGTCGACGTCTAAGGTCATTTATTTTGCATCCTAATCGAAATACTATTTCCTTTCCCGTCACGCCCCCGTTGCCCCGCCCCGTTCAATCTCTCTAAGCCTTGCGCTAAGCAACTCAAAATGCAAATAGCCAGTCGGAGCATCACTCTTCTGTGTTCTCCTTCCTGCTGCCTCTCACAACCCCACTGATACCTTGTCATTGTCCCGCTTTTTTGACGTTCCCACCCTTCCGGGCTATCTACAGTGTTCCATGATTTCCTCGTACTACTGGAGACCAAAAACCTTTCGGCGCTCGACCCTGACTTGCGCCCATCTACTTCAAGCGATCAAGCGATCCATCAAACTCAATCACCTCGTGTCTGTGCGCGGATATGAAATATATCGTTGGGGCAGTGCCCTGACCTTCGCTCGTCCTTTCAACCTCTACCCACCACGCCCCGCTGTCTCGCCATTGTTCTGTCACCGAGAACCAATCCTCCTCCCACACACCCCATCCTTTTCCTACTCGTGATATGACTGATCAGCCAGGATCTGTTCGTTTCCAAGCGCTTCTAGACTCTGCCTTACAAGAGTACGAGAAAAAGGCTGGCGTCATATTGGCCGACCGGAAAGATTCCCTTGCTATCCAAGAACTACAGCTTTGCCACACCATCGATGACGTTACTAACTTGTTACAAGTCAAGACGCAGGCCTTCAATGATTTTCAAGAGCGTGATAGGATCTTCAAGTCTATCAGGGCCACAGTATCAATTTTAACCCCGATTTCTGCCGTTGCATCCGTCGCCGACGACGTCAGCGTGGTACGCCAAAACGTCCTGAAGGCCTGTCTTGCATTTCTGACCTTTTTCACAGACATTACTCCCACATGCGAAAGCGATACATTCTACTCTCGGGATCATATTGAGCGTGAGTGGCATTCCTAATTTCATACGTAGATATCCTTCTGACGTCCAGGTCAATCAGGCGGCCAATGGCGTAATCACAAGTTTTGACGCCCTCGCCGAGATGCTCGAGTCGATTGAAAGTTTCATCGATCGTCTCAGAATATATGTTGAGACGTCTCACTCGACGCCTGGATTGGATAAGACAGTGGTGAAGTTGATGGTGGGGCTAATCTCCACGCTTGCTCTCGTGACGCGAAAGCTCGAGAAGCGACGTTCGCGTAAGTCCTTCCTCGCCAATATGTTGCTTTACTCAGCGCGATGCAGTCAAATGGGTAAAGAACTTTTTCGGGGTCAAGGAGATCAACAAGGCACTTCAGAGGCTTGAGCGACTCCAACAAGAAGAGGTTCTGGCTGTCGGAGCTCAGATTCTCAAGGCTGTCCATGGTAAGTGAAAGCCCTCGGATTGTAGTCCGCCGTCTATTGAATACGTTTCCACTCCAAGACAACAAAGCGTCCACTGATGGTGTCCGGAATGTCCTCGGTACGTTTAACGTTTTGTAGGCGATAACGAGCGAGTTCCGTGTCTGACTGGGTGCTAGACCGAAAGGCATGTGACACGAACAAGTCGAAATGTTAGCTATCCTTGACTCTGATATCAATATTGCTGCTTAAAAGGCTGAGATAATCTGGCAGGTGACGATTTATTGCGTAATATCCAAAAGTGGCTCTCTCCCCCCGATCCTCGGAAAAACTTCAACATCGCCCGCAAATCACGGCACCGCGAGACCGGAGCGTGGTTCGTTAAGGGCGACACACTCTCAGAATGGAAAGATTCGGGACTAAGTTCGCTCTTATGGATCAACGGGAAACGTCAGTCGTCGCCCAGCGCTTACAATTCCGCAGAGCCTGATGCCCTCCCCCATTCGTAGCTGGCGCTGGGAAGAGCGTTCTTTGGTACGTTAAACCTCCCATATTTTTGTCTTCAGGACTTTACACTTTGGTTAGTTCCGCGGTTATCGAGGAGATCGAGACAATGCAGGAATCGGGGCTTGCATCACTTGCCATATTTTTCTACGACTTCAGAGAGGATAAAAAGAAGGACCTCACTGGACTACTCTCATCGGTGTTGTTCCAGCTGTGCAACCAGTCCGACTCCTACTCCGATATCCTGGCCACTTTCTATTCGACACACTGCAATGATGCACAAAGTCCCGGGGATGACGAACTTGTCCAGTGTTTGATGGACTTATTGAAACGCCCACAACCACGACCAGTTTATCTGGTCATAGACGCCTTGGATGAATGCCCAAGCACCTCTTCTCTGTCGTCGCCCCGCGAAAAGCTCTTATCATTTTTGGAGGACCTTGTCGAGGCACAACTCCCAAACCTGCGCATTTGCGTCACGAGCCGACCCGAGGTCGACATCAAGGATATCCTCGAGCCTCTAGCTTTCCGTTCCATTTCCTTACACGATGAAGGCGGACAAAAAAAGGACATCATGAAGTATATCGAGTCGTTTGTTAACACGAATAAAAACATGAAAAATTGGAATCCGGAGCAAAGGCAGCTTGTGATTGACATGCTGGCAAAAAGAGCAGACGAGATGTAAGGCATTTATACCTCATCTCTTTTGTCTATCTCACCCGTACCACCGATAGGTTTAGATGGGTAGATTGCCAGCTCGCATACCTCGCCGACTGCTTCCCAGAGAATATCCAGGATATCCTGAACGAATTGCCGGCGACACTTGATGAAACATATGAGCGGACTTTGCGAGAGATCAAAGAGACAAAGTGGGAATCCGCTCGAAGACTCCTCGTCTGCGTCGCCGTGGCTTCCCGCCCGCTCCAAGTTGAGGAATTGGCGGACATTCTGGCATTTGATTTCGAGTCGGGGGCAATTCCGAAATTTCACGAGGACTGGCGCATGGAAAATCCGGTCGAAGCAGTATTATCCGCTTGCTCCATATTACTTTCCGTTGTCAAGATCAAAACGTCTCACGAGAGTTCCAAGGTGGTGCAATTCGCTCACTTCACCGTGAAGGAATTCTTGGTGTCTAGCCGGTTCGCCGAAAAACACGACGATATTTCCCGCTGTTACCACATTTCTATGTCAGCTGCCAATACCTTGGTCGCCCGAGCATGTCTGGGTGTGCTATTGCACCTGGACAAACAAATCACCAGCCAGGGCCTGACGGAATTTCCTCTGGCTAAATACGCAGCTCAGCACTGGTTCGAGCATGCCCGTTTTGAGGGCGTGTCACAAGATGCAGTGGAAGGGATGAAGCAGCTCTTTGACCGGACGAAACCACACCTTTCCATCTGGCTCTGGATACATGACCCAACTGTGCCCCACTGGATGCAATCAGAAAGAGCCGAAGGGCCGTCTACACCCCTTGGTACCCCCTTACATTATGCCGCTTTTTGCGGTCTACACGACATTGCGAAGATCTTAGCCATTGAGGACCAGCAGAGTGTGAATTCTCGGGGGTTCGATGAGGGATCAACACCTTTGCATTTGGCATCCCAGAATGACCATGTAGATCTCGGACGGATGATCGTAGAGCGCGGCGCCGACGTGTCAGCCCAGGATAAGGACGGTTGGACTGTGCTCCATTTTGCGTCCCGCGATGGCCATGTAGATCTCGCACGGATGCTTGTAGATCGCGGCGCCGACTTGTCAGCCCAGGAGAAGGACGGGTGGACCGCGCTGCATTTGGCATCCCGTTACGGCCATGTTGATCTCGCACGGATGCTTGTAGAACGCGGCGCTGACATGTCAGCCCAGGAGGAGGACGGGTGGACTGCGCTGCATTTCGCATCCCGCCGTGACCATGCAGATCTCGCACAGATACTTGTAGAGCGCGGCGCCGACATGTCAGCCCGGGAGAAGGATGGGTGGACTGCGCTCCATTTGGCGTCCTACCATGACCATGTAGATCTTGCACGGATGCTCGTAGAGTGCGGCGCGGACATGTCAGCCCAGGAGAAGGATGGGTGGACCGTGCTGCATTTGGCATCCCGTTATGGCTATGTTGATCTCGCACGGATGCTTGTAGAGCGCGGCGCCGACATGTCAGCCCAGGAGGATGACGGGTGGACTGCGCTGCATTTCGCATCCCGCCATGACCATGCAGATCTCGCACAGATACTTGTAGAGCACGGCGCCGACATGTCAGTCCGGGAGAAGGACGGGTGGACCGCGCTGCATTTGGCATCCCGTTATGGCTATGTTGATCTCGCACAGATGCTTGTAGAGCGCGGCGCCGACATGTCAGCCCAGGAGGAGGACGGGTGGACTGCGCTGCATTTCGCATCCCGCCATGACCATGCAGATCTCGCACGGATACTTGTAGAGCGCGGCGCTGACATGTCAGCCCTGGAGAAGGATGGATGGACCGCGCTCCATTTGGCATCCAACCATGACCATGTAGATCTCGCACGGATGCTCGTAGAGTGCGGTGCCGACATCTCAGCCCAGAATAAGAACGGGTGGACCGCGCTGCATTTGGCATCCCGTTATGGCCATGTTGATCTTGCACGGATGCTTGTAGAGCGCGGTGCCGACATGTCAGTCCAGGAGGAGGACGGGTGGACTGCACTGCATTTCGCATCCCGTTATAACCATGCAGATCTTGCACAGATACTTGTAGAGCACGGCGCCGACATGTCAGCCCAGGAGAAGGACAGGTGGACAGCGCTCCATTTGGCATCCAACCATGACCATGTAGATCTCGCACGGATGCTTGTAGAGCACGGCGCCGACATGTCAGCCCAGGAGAAGGACGGGTGGACTGCGTTGCATTTGGCATCCCGCTATGGCCATGCAGATATCGCACGGATGCTTGTAGAGCACGGCGCCGACATGTCAGCCCAGGAGGAGGACGGGTGGACTGCGCTGCATTTCGCATCCCGCTATGACCATGCAGATCTCACACGGATGCTTGTAGAGCGCGGCGCCGACTTGTCAGCCCAGGAGAAGGACGGGTGGACCGCGCTGCATTTGTCATCTCGTTATGGATATGTAGATCTCGCACGGGTGCTCGTAGATCGCGGCGCCAACATGTCAGCCCTGGAGAAGGACGGGTGGACTGCGCTGCATTTGGCATCCCGTCGTGGCCATGTTGATCTCGCACGGATGCTTGTAGAGCGCGGTGCCGACATGTCAGCCCAGGAGGAGGACGGGTGGACTGCGCTCCATTTCGTATCCCGCTATGACTATGCAAATCTCGCACGGATACTTGTAGAGCACGGTGCAGACATGTCAGCCCAGGAGAAGGACGGGTGGACCGCGCTGCATTTGGCATCCCGTTATGGCTATGTTGATCTCGCACGGATGCTTGTAGAGCGCGGTGCCGACATGTCAGCCCAGGAGGAGGACGGGTGGACTGCGCTTCATTTGGCATCCCGCTATGGTCATGTAGATCTTGCACAGATGCTGGTAGAGTGTGGTGCCGACGTCTCAGCCCAGAATAAGAACGGGTCGACTGCGCCGCATTTGGCGTCAGCGAATGAATATCCGGGCCTTGCAAGGATGCTTGTACAGCATAGCACCGACGTGGCACCTGAGGCTAACCCATAGATTACAATCACAACATGTGTTAGAGTCCATGCTACGTAACATTGGCACGGGGATATTTTCTTACTGTATGCCTGTTGTCGTCATACTGTGCGGGTTGTAAAAAGGTACTTGGCATCATGGGTAATAGGAAAGGCCATACCATACACATGGAGGATATCCTGGAGAGATTCAACCTGCGACCTCAATCCCTGCGTTGATGACATTACCCTCAAGCCACTGGGCCTGAGTTTGGGTTCCAGAATGTTTTACCCATAAACTATGCCTTAGAATATCAGACATTGTCCAATCCTCAGCACCTGCAATGAACACAACACTCTTTATGAATAAAATATAGTCTGATGGCGTCTTTACTCCCATGTATCTTTCTTATGATATACTTAGAACTTGCATGTGCTTGAAGAGATCGAGATGGGGTAACCGTGACTTTGTCGCCCCATACGTCTTCGGGCCGCTCTCTCTTCTTAGGGAAGGAGTATCACCATCGTGCTCCTCGCTCAACACCCCGTACATACTGCCGTACGACGTACGATGCACCTATCTTACTCACTCTAGAATGTATATCGCACGGAGAACTATCCTAGGGAGTGCCACAAATAATTCCCATGAATTCCAAATTCTTATCCATCCATTTTGTTCCTCATATAGCGGTGCAGTGGGTTCAGCGTTTGCCAAGACAAAAAAAGGAAATATCTCCACACACAGAGTAAACGTTCCCTAGTGATAGATCATCGAGGTACGCATAGCTCACGCCCAACCTCCTTCAAGCATTCTCGAGCGTCGGACGACACGACATGGCCTACGTTTGAGCCCGCCCCGCTACCAGTAGTGATAGAACTAGTAGTTGTAGAAGCCCGTGTCGGCCTTCCACTGCGGTTGATCTGAGCAGCTGCAGCTCGTTCGTTCTCCTTGCCGGCTGTAGGGCCACCAGATCTGGCCAGGCAATCCGCCGCAATCCACACGTTTGGCAAATTTTGTTGTACAGATGCAGTCTTGCAGAGCAAAGTGTGAAAGTTAGACATGTGAGCGCGCGACGACGACTCGCTGTATTGCATCCGAGATCAGCTCGGAAGGCGGTAGGGACCCGTCGATGGCTTTAGGAGCGGAGTGGGCGTTCCACATATCAGCCAACGACGGGGGAAGAGAATATGTTACATACTGGGCTGCTCCGTTGCATATTGAGACGGTGATTTTGAGGGAGTTGCCCAGAGCGAACCCCGGCCATAGTTGGAGTTCTCGCAGCTTGTGCTGCACATATATCGGGTCCTCTTCTCGAATTCTGCACAGTGTAACGTCAAAACCACAAAAGATATGCATATGATTCCACAAATCAGGTAGCATACCTCGGGAATGGGAGGTTCCCGCAAATATTTTCATACGAGACGTAACCAACGAGTGCAGTGCGACATCAGCCAATGATCGCAGGTAGACACAGCGTGGCGACCCGCCTCTGCGACGGATCATGATCTAAGAAAGAGGATATACTTAAATCGCCCGCTGAAATCACTTAGGGGCCATGGGACCTTACCTTTTGACGTGTCAGCACAAATGAGAAAGAGTAAATTGAGACACCAATAAATAAACCGTTCCCTCGAGACTTCCCCGATGGGTGTCGTGCCGCCCACTATCGCGCTGTCAGTCTTGCTACTCGGTGCAGCAGACCTGGCCTTCGGCTGAGGTGGATTACTTGGCGTCGGCGAGTGACCATGTTCCTGTTCATGCTGCAAGACCTGCTCCCTGATCTGTCATCGATCACGTCTCTTGAAACCGATGTCATTCCTTGTCTCTGTGGTGACCGCGTTCCTGACCACCTCATCACCCAGCTAGCCAAGGTAAAATTCTCTTCACCGTCTTTCTCGGTGAAGAGGAGGCTATCTGTGGCGGAACTTATTCGCGCATGGCGCTTGAGCAAAGAGATGGAAACGCAGCTCGCAAAGAGTTGAATCTAGAGCGCTGTCCGCGGCTTGTGGTCTATCCCCCGCCCCCCGCCGCTCGCCTGCACCGCACCAGAGACCTCCCCAGATGAGGCCCTCAGGCACCGTCACGGTCAGCGGGATATTCGTGTCCGTTTCCCACCAGAACTGCCCAAGCGTGCTGATGCAGGGCCTCCGGTGCTCAGGAGAGAGCGCGGTGAGGCCATCGCAAACGAGTGTCATACATTGGAACGCAATTTTCATCAACGCAGAATAGCCCGTTCGCCTGGAGATACCCGAGCGGTGGTGGCTGTCCGGGCCGGGCCGCCCGCGAGGACTGGACTCGGGCGGAACGAGATACGGCGCGGGGGTCGGAAGGGACGGTCGGAAAATGCTGCCGAGTACCTCAAGGATAGTTTCCCATCCGACACGTAGGTATGATCCGACCCTTGTAGGCTCTGGTGAAGAGGTCTCAGGCCCAAGCGACGTGAGTCCATGTCAGCGCTCGACGCGGTGCTGGGCATAATCTGCTGCGTGAGGACGTCGAGAACGCGCTGCTGCATTTCCGCTTGGAGATCGCTGGGTACGGCAGTAAGGTGGTGCGGGATGATGACGAGAACGTCGTCGAGGGTGCGCGCGGCCTGCGGACAGATGGGCTGCGGCGCGACGGGATGACGGAGAACGAAGATGAGATGGGAGGTGATGGTATCCCACGCGACGTCTGGAGACCGAGGGACAAGTTGTTGAGTGTTGAGTGCGGCAATGCCGCATAGGCGCGCAATACCAAATCGCCTGATCCCCGTCCATTAGTTCGTTCCATCAATCGAGGAAGAAGTTTTGGCGATAACAGGTATAAGTCTACGCACCAATGATCGCGGCATGTGGATTCCGTTCACCCTCCTGCTAACCAGCTCCGTGCAGGGAATCACGAGACCGGTCGCACTCGGAACAGTATCGTCTTCTGCGTCTAAAGTTCGCTCCCCGGCGGTACCAGCGCCAGCGCCAGAGCCGACATCCGTACCGTTCTGCACGCTAATCATCTCCAGACTCGACTTGCACAACGGGCCGACGAAGTGATGGAACGCTGAATCTTCCGGAATGACGCTCGCATCGAAAAGTCGCTGAATCGCGGCCTGGACGCTCTCCGGGTCAAGGCCTGCCGGAAGTGGATGTGCCGTTTGTTGCCTCGATTGCTGCTGCTGTGGTGGTGGTGGTGGTGGTGGTGGTATTGCCCACCACTGGCTAGCCCATCAGCTAGCGCATCTCCACACTTGGTTGGCGTACCAGGCGTCACACCAGTCTTGGGACCCAAGGCCGCGGAACCAGGCGGGGCCGTACCGCGTGTTGTATGGACGTGACCGTTCTGGAGCGCCTCAAGCGCCGCGATCCAGCTAGAAACATCGCAGCTGCGACGAGTTCGTGCAAGCACGCTAAATTCCGCGCGCTCAGTTCTGCGCTGCCTCCACTTCCGCTGCCCCCACTGCTGCCTGCGAGGCCGAGCGTGAAGTCCTCGATGAAACGGCAGGGCGGCGCCTTCTGCGCTTGTGGTGGTTCATCGAGCGCAGCGACGATGCGCGGTGGGAAGGTGGCTTTCGCGAGCGCGGTGAGGAACGCGTCGCAGGGCGTGCGCAGTGCAAGGTACCCCGCTGCGCGGGCGAGCGCCTGCAGCGCGCCGACGACATCGCCAAATAGTGGAGCGGAAAGCTTGGTGGTGAGAAGGAAGCAAAGAGCGGCGAGTAGCGCGGGCCAGCTGGCATCAAGCATAAATGAAGCGTTGCGCGTACTGTCTGCAGGCCCACCTGGGCAGGCTTGGATTCGGGTAGCGTCGATGGGTCGAATGGACCTGGTGCGGGCACGGGCTCCGGCGATCCGGCAGGGGCCTTCTGGACTGTGATGTTCACGGTGTTGTAGAGGGGAATTGCATACCCTGCGAGGTCGTCGCAGAGCGAGACGAGGCATTGGACGCCAGGGAGGTATGTGTACGCTTCGGGGATGGGCGACGGGTCTGTCTTGTCGAGCTGGTCGATGCTGTGAAAAGTGTTAAAACCTAGACGATCCCTCAGTCATAGTAGTATATCGCAGACGGAAAGTCCGCGTGAGAGTTCGGAGATAAGGGGAATACGAACCGCGCTCCCGAG
>Ga0307509_10003657_pt1 | contig 23014 bp, 29 predicted proteins | sample 10_EM_MG_FD_202245 | JGI IMG/M metagenome (GOLD analysis project Ga0307509, IMG submission 202245) | Populus trichocarpa ectomycorrhiza microbial communities from riparian zone in the Pacific Northwest, United States - 10_EM | ecosystem: Host-associated > Plants > Roots > Unclassified | place... | reverse complement strand
GTCGTCCACACCTGAGAGATGGGTGAGGCGAGGGTGAGCCTTAGCGGAGCAGTGGAGAATCGCGTGTTGGAAGGACTCATCGTCTTCCTCACAGAACGGGCAGAGGGTGCTGGAGTCCCTGTTCCTCCAGGAAATATGCGCGGCAAGGTAGCTGGCACCCGAACGCATCTGTGTTTGTCCCTTAAACAAATGCATATGATTTAAAAAACAGAAGAAAAGAAAACAAAAGTCACTATAGTTAGAGCACAAACCCTCTCCCCTACACCTCCGGCGATTGAAATCTCAACACGAGGGAAATCATCGTGGGATCAACCACCACCCCCTCTCCTCCCCCTTGTTGGCCTCTGCCTAGGGCAGTGATGCTATTGCCCCTTCTCTCCCTTTGGGGTCTACCCCCTCCTCAATGGGGTTCTTGTTCCCGTTCATCATTGACTCTGCTCATCAAGTTCGGTTCTCCCCCTCATACCCCTCACTTCCTTTGCACCTCGCTTAGGTTTTGCACGGTTGGCATTTCGCTCTCTTCGTTCATTCCCAGTTGGCGCTTAGCTCTCCAACCCCTTTGCCAAGTACCTGTCCGTCTAGGCTACCTGAGCCTCTGGGGGAACACTTGGGTTAGTAACTTCAGCATCTAGTCCTCCTTTCGCATTCGGAAAAGCATCGGCCGCGGTTACTCTATTTGGTCGTCTCAACCGTTTGGATTGCCTACCCCTTCCCCTCCTTCCTCCACCACCCTCTTGGTCTTCGTGCCGTTGCTCAGTTACAGCTACCCCCTTTCCCCTCTCTCCACTTCCTCAGCTGGCATCTCACTGTTCCCTTTTCCGCGGTCAATTTTAGGTCCCTATACAAAAACCCGCCTCGGTTACGCCCGTCCTTCTGGCTGTCGCTTATGCCACTTTGGCACACCCTCCAGTGACCCCTCAAGAGAGTCACCTCCAACCACCTTTTCATCCTGTCATCGGGCACCGCTTCATCCCCCAGCACCGCTCTGGTGTGCAGGTCTATACTCTCACTTCCAAGCTCAGGCTGATATACGTCACTTATCAGACGTAATTTTCCTTTGTCAGAGTTTCATTCATTCCTTATGTTTTGATACTTTCGTAGTAGATGTCACTAAGGGTTCTCCTTTCTTTCCTGCTTGCTTATTTCCTTTCTGCTTCCTTCGGATGTACGAGTATGTTTGTAGGATTTGGTTGGGCGATGGGCGAGATGTGCAGTTGCTCTCATACCAGAGAGATTTGGGGGTTTGGATGTTTCCTGGGGTGAGGAGGGTACGGTTTTTGTTGGCCATTGCGTTAAAGCTGAATGCTGTCTTTGTATCTTTTTTTTTTTTTACCTTTTTTTTTACTTTCTTTTTTTGAATCATGTGATTATTGATTTAGGTACAAAGTCCTGCATGCAGCTCGCGCTATGGCATATAAAAAACCTTAATTCCAAAAACTAACAAAGGAAATAACAAAATTCAAACAAAACATGGAAAAACTCTCCAAGCGGGATCATCCGAACCCTGTCACATCGCCATCGATGACTGACAAAAGAAAAGTAAAGTAACATCCTCCTTATAACTCATAAGAAAAACACACAAGTAATAAAACCTCTCCGCCCTACCTGCCCACTGCCGCAGCCAACCAGGAACAAAGGAAACTCATAAAATATATGGAAAATACCTTGAGGAGAAACTCAAGCAGTGAAGGTTGAAGTAGAAATACCTCGAAGGCAAAGGCCAAGCCAGGGGTTTTGTGTTAAGCACTATCTAAGTCCGATCCTGGCTCAGCAGTTGCAGTACTGGCTCCAATGCGCAACATGGCCGGAGGAAAGCCCGTGCGAGTAGCGTGGAGATACTCAGATAACCCCCTAAGGAGTGGAACCGAGAGCCAGCGGGGACCATCAGGGCCAATGTCATCCACAGCTGAGAGATGGGGGAGGCGAGGCTGAGCCTTAGTGGGGCAGAGGAGAATCGCGTGTTGAAAGGACTCATCATCTTCCTCACAGAACCGGCAGAGGGTGCTGGAGTCCCTGTCCCTCCAGGAGACATGTGCGGCAAGGTAGCTGGCACCTGTACGCATCTGGTGAATGCTGCCACATATAAACCCCGGGAGGCCAGTAAAGGCGTGGTGAGTCAGGCAGGCACTATAAGGATACGAAAGGGGCACTGGCGGACTTATGTCTACCCAGTCAGCCAGGAGTGACTGTATCAGAGGAGCTCTGCGGGCTTGGTAGGTAACGGAAGGTACCCTCGACAGCGTGAGCGTTACGAGATCGGATGAGGTGAGCGGGAAGAGAGGGATTTCCTCAATAAGGTCTGAAACCACGTGACATAAGGAGTCTAGTGGTAGGTGCTGGGCGGAATTAACCGCCAGGCTAAGCAATGAAGTAAGTTGGATGGCTTTGGAGGAGCCTTGGCGGAGAAAGTGATGATCGTCCGCAGAACGACCCTGGTCCCAGGTGGGCACAGACTCGGATATAAGGGCGGTGGCAGGGTTGAATTCCGAAGGGGCGCAGACCAAACGGAGGGCAGCTGACCGACAGCGGTGTTCGCAGATGAAGAAAATGTGTGGTAGGGAGGCCTCCCAGTACAGAGCGCCGAGGGTGGTGGTGTAAAAGCAGTTAGTTGTCCACTGGAGCACTCCAGGCCAGAACGAGTTGAGTTTCTCAAGAGTGGCTGCGTCCGGAGCAAAACTCTTGCAGCCCTAGGTGAGAATACGAAGGATGGCGCTGAAGACTAACTTTCTGTGGCACCAAGAGGAGAGGGCTTTGCCAGCTGCACTGAGCTGTCGGATTGTAGTGCAGAGGCTTTGGCTAGTGCCAGCGGTCTCAGGAAATGAACAGAGGAGTGTAAAGTACGGGTGGGCCAGTAGCCAAGCCACCTCACAGTTTGAGCGGGGGGAAAAAGCATGTTGTTGATCACAATGGGGGCAAAGGAAACATCCGAGCGGTCCTTGGGAGTTCTCCAGTGACTAGGTTGAGTTTTGGGACAGAAAAAGCCGCAACCAGATCGGCACCCTGCCTTAGGATGATGCCGAAATAGTATTGAAGAGCGCGGATACTTGAACGTACAGAGTCCAAGCCGACGGTGATGGTGAGGTCGTCGACATATGAAATTCCCAGACCTTGGGGGATAGTGGGGTGGAGGCTGGCTATATAAAGGACAAAAAGAAGTGGAGAAATCGGAGAGCGCTACGGGGTGTCAACAGCGACCGGGCAGAAAACCTTAGGCGCGCCTTGGAATATGAGTCGGCACTGGCGTTTGGAGAGGAAAGACTTGATCTAGGCAACCAGGTAGGCGGAGACCCCTCCTCTGGTGAGGATGTTAGCCAGCTTGTTTGCGCAGACATTGTCAAATCCACCTTTGACATCCAGGAAGTGAGTTGATACTTTGAAGGAAGCAGCCTCAAGTAGGCAGACTTCGTGGGTGAGAGTATCGACAGCGTCAAAACAGCCCAGACCGGCCAGGGACCTACACTGATTGGGGTGTGAGAGGCCAAGGCAGCGGGCGGCGGAGGCGAGACAAAGAGCAGAAAGTCTTTCAAGGATCTTGGAGACAGTTTCGAGCAGAACAATGATGCAAAAGGAAGAAAGTGTATGGTAATCAGGTTTGCCTAGTTTATCCAGAACAATGCCGTTTGCCTTCTTCATGGGTAGGGGGTGTTGCCCGTGGGTGAGGAGCGCAGTGAACCAAGATGGAAGGAGCCGTTCGTTGGCCTTATGGACCTGCTTCCAGATAGAGTAAGGAATACCACGGGGGCCAGGGGCTGCCGTGTTGGAGGATGTTCGAAGTGCGGAGGACACTTCTGCTGGTAAAACCGGAGGGACGTCCTTAAAAGCAGGAAGGACGGGGAGGAGGAAGAGAGGGTCAAGGAGGGAAAAATGTTGTCCAAGTGTATTGTTAATTTTGGTGGGGGAGGAGGCTTTCTCGAGAGTGGGGAAACGATCCGGGGCTCTGCCGGCTGCAATCTTTCTAGCATCCCAGACTGATTGCGAGTCGACTTTGGCCAGGAACTGCAACCAGTGGACTCTTTTGGCAGATTAGATAGCCTTGAAGTACGTGTTTCGAGCAACATTTGCCAGGGCGGGCGAGGTCTGATTCTTTTTGATGAGGCGGGAGGTATGGTGATGGATGCGTCGTAGCTGTGGAAGTTCTGGAGTCCACCACGGTTTAGAGTAGGAGGACGGGCGTTTGGTTGGGGTGTTGGAGCTGATGAGGTGCGTGATCTTGGCAAGGGAGTTGTCGAACCATAGGTCGAGTGAGTGCGGAGTGGGGAGAGTGGGGGAGCTGCAAGCGTAAGACCGGCGAGAAGAAGGGAGATGTGATCCCAATCTGTGTACTTCTAGTTAGGCCCTTAGGCAGGGGCTTCAGGAGTGGAGTGGAGAGAATGATGGTGAGGGCGGTGTGATCCGAACCGGTTGGTGGGAGAGAGGGGTTCCAGGAGGACAAATCGTGGAGCAAGGCAGTGTGGGCAAAGGACAAGTCAGGAACTGCAGGGCGATGATTGGAGGTGAAAGGGAACCTAGTGTAGACCCCGGGTGTATTGAGGAGAGAAAACAACTGAGTCAATGCCCTGTCGAAATAAGGAGTACTTATAAACGGATCGTAGCTGGAGAGCAAACAAGTCGGGTCGGAAATGGGGTGATGAATGTCGAGGTCCCCAAGGACAAGTGTAGGAAAATCATGCTTGGGAAACAAATCAACAGGAGAAACTGACCTAGTGTGACCACTAGGGATAGAGTAAGCATTGTACAAACGAAACAAATTATGAGAAGTATCGAAAAGTCCCTCAGGGGAGTCAAAGTTCACCGCCATGAGGTCACCCCTTTCAAAAAACAATGGAAGAATAGAAATAACACTTAATCGCCTTTCGTGAACATATGTTGCAACTCGAGGCTTATAGCTGTCAGTTGCTGGAGGAAAAAATCATTTATAGTTGCGAAAAACAGGAGGACAATTCCTCCAGAGAGGAATATCCTGAAGAGCCACAATGTCAGGGGAACTTTCTACCAAAGGAAAAAAACTAAAAAGAATTTGAAAAACATTAGCGCTACCGAGACAATTGTTGCTGAACAATGGAAAGATTTAAACAACCACGATAATGGAATGATTGGGATGGTGAAGGACTCTGTATTGGAACTGGGCTTGTAGACATCTAAAGATCCATGGGGATGTAGGTCGGCGCAGGCTCGCTCCAGTCGGCACCGGTGCTAGCTGTGAAGAGGGTGCTGCCCCCACCAAAGCGGTTTCTGCGGGGAAGGGGAGTGGCGAGGTTAGACTGAGGTGACGCGATCCGAACCAGTCTAACGGTTTCAGGTTGGGCGGATTCGCTAGCGGAAGGGATACGAGGACCCTGCCTGGCTGTAGTAGCCAGTACAGTTGGGTGAGCAGTGGGACCCTGAGGGGTGGTTTGGGGGAGGCCCGCATCTGGGGCATCATGAATGTCTTGGTCCCTAGGAGGACGGAGAGTGCAGAGGATTTCGCGGCGGATGTGAGAGGTGCCATCGAAGGAGGCATGCTGACCACCACAATTGATACAGAGAGGAGGGGAGTTGTTGCAGCATCCCATGACAGACTTCTCAAAGCCCCCTTTCGGACAGCTTTGGTTAGCACATCTGTGGGCGGAACGGTGATGCAGGAGGGTGCAGCTTGGGCAAGCTTGTTCCTCTTCTTTGCATAGAGGAGCAGAGTACCCACAAAGCCACCACTTTCAGCACTGGGTAGATTTGGAGGCAGAGCAGGCGGGGGCGACCGTGCTGGCGTGGGAGAAGGGTCGGATCGATTCGCCAAACCTGGAAACATGAAGTGGGTCGACTGCCACAACCACCGAGGTTGTGCGCTTCTCAGCCGTGTTAGCCAGATCAGACTGTAGGAATCTAGCCCCAAATATGGGGATGTCAATAGCAATGGTGATTGATTCAAGGAGTGAAGGGAAGAGGTCAGTAGGCTCGTGTGGAAGAATACAGAGAGCAAGATTGTGAATTAGGAGCCCGACACTTCTAGGTGCCTCCCTCAAAACCTGAAATGGATTATCTCCAAAAGGGAAACTCTGATTGAGCTTCTTAGTCATTGCATCAAAAAAAGAGGAGTAAGCAGAATACAGGGTGTAGGGGTTGGCTGTGAGAGTAACAGCACCATTGCGATTGACTGAGGCAGTAAGGGAGAGGGGTAGGGAGCAGTTGGCCTCTTTCAGCACAGCGGCCATGATGTCGGGAAGGGTAGCAGTCATGATGAACGAATCGTTCGGGAGGGTTGGGGAGGTGCATGGGGCAAAGAAACGACGTTGAGCAGCTGGGAGCAGTGGGGGTCCTTTGGGGACACTACTCTTGCTTGACGTAGCGACTTGTGCTGAAGTGGCACTTTTCTTGCCCTGACCGCCCTTCCTGGTAACCTGTGCCCCGGTTTCTTCTTCGGGCTGCGGGGGATCAGAAACAGTAAAACCGGGGGGAGACCGGTATGGAAGAGTGAGGTGGCCAGGTAGCGCTCAGAGGAAAGTTTGGCTTCCTCTGACTGGGAATGGAGAGAGGCGAAGAGGATAGCCACTTGGGGTGAGTCCGGCTGGCCTTTGGCATATGTGTCCGGGTTGCCATACAATTTTCCCGCAAAAACGAAGGGAAAGTCCGGGGCGGCCACCGTTCGAGACGAGAGGCGGGGGGCGAGTTTCTTCCTCTGCTGAGCCGGTTTAGCTTGGACAGCAGGGGCAGAAGGGGGTGGCGCTTGAGGCAGCGGGGGTGCCACTTGTGTAGTGTCGTGTGAGGCGAGAGCCGCAACACGAGAGGACAAATCCTTGAGGGAGGCCTCCAGGTTGGATGTGGCTGGTAGTGACTGGGTGGCTGAGGGCTCCGCCTGGGTAGAGATGAGGATTTCAACCTGCGAAGTCATGAAGGTAACAGGGGCACCAAGGCCATTAACCATGGCGATGACTTGGGCGAGAAGGGGGGCTATAGCGAGCTGACTATCGGGGAAGGTAGTGGCGGAGGCATTGTAGATAGTGGGGAACGAAGCCCTGTCAAGTTGAGCGACCCTGGCAGCAAGCCCAAGAATATTGGCGACATGGTCAGCCTCCCCGGTGAGAGAGGCATGACTGGACTGGGATGCCGACGAACGAGAGATAGGATCAGCCCTACGGGCCTGGCGCGAGGAGCCAGCGTGAGGAGGGCCAACAGCCGTGGCTTGGCCTGCACCAGTGGAAGCGAGAGGGATAGACGACATCAGGACATGGCCAACAGGCCAGGCCGGAGGACAGGGAGGAGGGGGAGAGAGAAAGTACAGTCAAACTACCTGTTTGACTTTTCAAGAATAAAAATCCTCTCAGCAAAGGTGAAATATATATTTCACTTGAAAATGAAGCCCTAGTGAAAATCTACAATAGATGTATCGCGACGAAATAAGACTAAACCCTGAGGTTTATGTTGGCCGAATGCGGAAAGTATTTTAAGCGAGAGGAAAATAGAGGGAGCTGAGCGTGGTTGTCTTTGTACCTTAAACAAATGCAATTGATTTAAAAAAAAAACAAAAAAGAAAAAGAAAAAAAGTCACAGTAGTTAGACCATCCTTGGTCTCCTCTACACCTCCGGCGATTGAAATCTCAATACCACGAGAAATCATCGTCACTTCCCTGCACCCCCCTCTCCTCAGACACGCCACATTACAGCTGTCTGAGTGAAGCCGTCCCCCTCACCTGTTCCATTCCCTTCTGATGGTCAGGCCTGGCGAGCCTGTTCCTAGGGGTTGGTTGAGTCTGCCTTCACCCCCTCTTCTCCGGGCTCGCTCAGGAAGCCCTCCACAGTCGGCAACCCCTCACCCATCAATGGTCAGTCTTTACTTTAGTCTCGGTCAATTGATAAAGTAGTTGTCCCCGGTGGAACTGCTCTCTGGTATTGCACTGTCTCCTTTGTGCTCTGCTGGTTCGGTCGGACCTTAGGAAACATCCTGACCCCGCTTCCATCGGCCTTCCTCGTACTTCTTGTGTCGGTTAGCCCTCTACCCTCCAACTCCCCGATGTTTGGATCGGCTGGCACCCTACTGCTCACAGCTCTAGGCCCACACCCAGCCTCTGTCTCCCTTCTGATGTCCTCGGACTACGGGAGTTATGTTATCCTTTCTCTCCCGGCTCCATTTCCCGGAATAGCAGACCGGGTCTTCCTCCGACTGCCCCGCGCCTTCCTCCGTTTGGCGGCATTCTCTCGAACTTGGCTGCTCTTTCTGAACCTCGGCTGGTGGGGCTATATGCCTCCTGGAGCTTTTCTCCCTTGTTGTGTCCCAAAGACCCATCATTTAGGAGTCCCTATTCCCTCGGGAGCTGGGCCCGGTTGGGTTTTACTACGGTTTAGTTTATAGGTTGTTTGGCCAGGGGGAGTGGGTTTGTTTTTTCTTTGTTGGTTGTGTCTACTGTTGGTTGGGGATCTTTTTCTTTTAGGCTAGGCTTCAGCGGGGGCTTTTGGTTCGTGGCTTTCAGGCCTGCTTTCTCATCTCCTTGTAGTTTTTACCCATAGTACTGGGCGGTGTTTTCTCTGTTGGGCAGGGTCAGAGTGTTTTAGCTTGGGGATAGCGGGATAGACTGTAGTTGAGGTTTTGGACTACGTGGCCCGTGCTTGGTTGAAAGTCCGTTGTACCTAGGACCGTGGGATGAGCACAGGGGTGCATTTGCCCCGATAGAATCAATTAATAATCGAGATTCAAAAAAAAAAAAAAAGAAAAGTCAGAGCAGTTAGACCCACAAAGCATGTCCTCTACCCCTCCGGCGATTGAAATCTCAACATCAGGGAAATCAGCGTGAGATCCACCACCACCCCCACTCCACCCACTTGGTGGCCTCTGCCTAGCGGAGTGATGCTATAGCTCCTCCTCTCCCTCTGGGGTCTGCCCCCTCCTCTATTGGGTTCTTGTTTCCGTTCATCGTTGACTCCTGCTCATGAAGTTCGGTTCTCCCCCCTTACCCCGCACTTCCTTTGCACTTCGCTTAGGTTTTGCACAGTCGGCATTCCCTTCTCTTCGCTCACGGTTGACGCTCAGCTTTCCAACCCCTTTGCGAAGTACCTTTCCGTCTCGGTTATGTGGTCCTGTCGGGGAACCCTTCAGCTAGTAACTTCAGCACTTCATCTTCGTTTCGTATTCGGAAAAGCATCAGCCGCAGTGACTCTAGTCGGTCGTCTCAAGTGTTTGGACTAGGCCTTCCTCCTCTAATCCTCCTTCCTCCACCCTCTTGGTCTTCGTCCCGTTGCTCGGTTACAGGTACACCCACCCCCCGTCTTCCCACGCCCTCAGCTGGCACCTTACTGCCCCTCTTCGGCAGTTGATCTTGGGTCGCTATAGAAAAACCCGCCTCACTTACGCCCTTCCTTTCTGCCCTTGCTAATGCCCTTTTGGCACACCCACCGGGGACCCCTCATCAGAGTCTCCTTCATCCGCTTTCCCATCCTGCCATCGGTCACTGCTTCGTTCCCCGGTACCGCTCTGGCGTGCACGTCCATACTCTCACTTCCTAGCTCAGGCTGATATACGTCACTCATCATACGTAATTTTCCTTTGTCAGGGGTTCATACATTTCCTTTGTTCACCTTTATGGTTTTCGTGGATGTCGCAAAGGATTCTCCTCTCCTTCCTGCTTGTTTCTTTCTTTTCTACTTCCTTCATATGTACGTGTATGCTCGCAGGATTTGGTTGAGCGATAGGAGTTATGTTCAGTTGGTCTCATACCTGAGGGACTTGGGGGTTTGGATGTTTCATGGGGTGAGGAGGAATAGGGTCTTTGTTGGCCATAGTGATAAGCTGCATGCTTTCTTTGTACCTTAACCAATCAACGCATATGATTCAAAAAGAAAAAGAAAAAAAGAAAGTCGCTGTAGTTAGACCACGCTTCTGCTCCCCTCTTTCCCCACCCCTACCTTTCTCAAGACCACGTCACTGTATGCACGCTTTTCTCTCACATACTTTTCTTCTCTATTGCTTGGGCTTCGCGTCACCAATGACATCCTCCAACATGGCCTCCCACCTCCATCTGGAAGACAACCCCATGAGAAACACCACCCCAGTCCCGCCCTCTCCTCTTCCCACCACTGGCAACCTTGACCAATTGATCTCGCTCTTCCATGAAACAGCGGCCAATCTAGGCCTCCCAGCCGAAGGTTTCCCTCCTATTACCCCAGCCAACATCTCCACCCTATCTATCGGCGAACAAATTGTCCTCCCTCTTTGCTCCTCCCTCCAGACGAGCGTTCATATCACTACTATCCTCGATCCCCTCTCCACAGAAGTCAACAACCTCGCCTGGTGAGTAGCCAACCTAGACCTCTCCTCCCAACCCCCCAACGTGACGCCTCTCTAGGCATCCCTTCGTGATATCGCATCCCATCTCCCGTTAGCCGCTCAGGCCCCTTTCCTCCCCCAGTGTACGAACATACCACCACCACCTCCCCCCCCCTCCGGTGTATCCCGGCCTAGGCCCACTGGCAACACCAACCCCCCTCATGATCCCAACAGGAAAGGAACAGATCCTGCAGCATCTGCCCCACCCAACACACTCTGGCCATCCCCATCAGCTGACCCCGATTTCGAAAAAAATATGACAGGTCAACCTCCCCCCAACACCCAATATCAACCCTGAGGTGTTCGCCAAGAAATACCCCCACACCTGGGAAGCCGACGAGTTCCACAATGTGATGTACCCATCTGGCTCTGCACGGGTCCCTGGTTACCTGGACCCCTCGTGGGCCCCCCCCCCAGCATGGCCCCCAAGTCTGCCCCCACCTGCACCCAAGCTGTTGCTCCTCCCACTAAGGGCAAGAAAGGTCGACAGACGAAGTCCCCTACCTCGGCTTCCTCCGTTGCGGTCACTTCGGGAGAGGTTTGCACGAAACCTCCCCCTCCCCTCCCTCAAGCCGTGCGCAGGTTCTTCTCCTCAACAACGACCTTTGAACCCCATCCGGAAGCAGTTCAAATCACAGCCCATTTCCCCGACATCGCCACCTCCATACTCAGACAAGCAAACTGCTCTCTCCCCCTCTCTTTCTCCTGTACAGTAAACGATCGAGGGTTCGTATCGCCGCTCGGAGTAGACCTGCAAACCACAGCCTCTGCCTATGCCCCTTACTTTGCCCCCCTCACCACCAGACTCAACAAAGCCTTCCTAGTAGGTAACTCCCCTTGGGAGCTCTTCAAACCTGCTCCGAACGAGACACAACTATTGATCCACTCCATCCCTCTTGCCTTCCTCTCCACAAATGAGAACCAGCTCTTTCCCTCTCTTCCCGAGTCCATCGGCAATGCCAGGGGAATCTCCATTCTCTCAGCTCACTACCTCAACCTAAATCCTGAGTGCCACGGTCAGAAGTCGGCAATCTCAGTAGTGGTCACATTTGCCCTACCCGATGCTGACTCCCTCCTCCCCTGGATCAACCTCTTCTCTCGCAACCGAAGGGTGGAACAGATGTTCTCCTCCCCCAAGACCAGAGAGTGCACCAAGTGCTGGAAATTTGGACACTCCTTCCATCGTTGCCCCAACTCGCTTCCAACCAGTCCCTTCTGCTCACTTGCCCACACCAAAGCAGAGCATCGCTGCCCTAACCCTTCCTGCCCTATGGGTGGCAACCTCGAACCCGTCCTCAGCTGCTGCCCATCCTCAGTGGTGTGCTGTCCCAACTGCCAGGAGGGGCACTCTGCGCCCAGCGGGGATTGTGCCTCCTGCCCAAAACCTGTCCCAAGTGGACCAAAGATGCCTGCTTCACAGACCCAGGACAGCATGGATCTTGCTGAAGACTGGGCTGGCCCTTCGATGATCGCTCGTCCAACCTCTGAGGCGCCTCTCTTGACCCCAAAAGCCCCGGTACTCTCCGGCGATGTGCCTCCCCCTAGGCAGAGACCTCAACAGGTCATCACCGACCTCCTCCCAAGGCAGAGCGGAGATGAATCCGTAGACTCTGACTCCTCCGTGGGCTCTGCCCAATAATGGAGAATCTTTTGACCAGATTTACCGACAGCCAGGCTTTCTTCCAATCCTTTCCAATTGTTCTACATAATTGCAGTGGGAGCTGGGGTATTTTTCTTTCACTTTTTCACAGTTTTACTGTACTACCTTACCCTCCATTGATCGTTGCAATTCAAAACCCTCCTTCAAGGCGATTTGTTCTTCTGACCTTTCTGGGTTTTATTTCACTTGCTCCCCCTCCTCCAGGTAGGTCATGTGTGGCTATCTATATCGCCCACTCACTGAATTTGCACTTATCATGCACCACTGTCTTTCACGACACCTTGGAAATAATTTACGAAGATATCTTTTCCCCGGAAGGCCTGTTCAGGTCCCCTACCGCTCCCTTAGGGTTATCTCGGTATACCTCCTCACAACCAACTGCCCCCCCTACGGTTCAATACCTCCCGAAGATGTTTTCCCCCTCCTGTACCCTCACCTTATCACAGGTGATTTTAACCTTCACTACCTGATGGCAGACCCTCTCCGCTCCCTCTCTCATAGGGAATACACTCTTTCCGCCCAATATCTCGACACCGCCTTTGACGCCCCATACCACCTCCTCAACACCCTAGGAGTTTACACCCGTTTTCTGTTTGATACCATCTCAAGACTGTCAGTGTTGGACCTGACCTTGGCAAACTCCTCTCTCTCTCCTTTTGTGTCCTCCTGGGACACGCCCATCCCCTCCACTGGCTCAGATCATGTACCTATTGTCATCACTCTGCAGCCACCGGCCATCATGCCTCCTCCCCCGACCCCACACTGGGCCCTTTTGGACTGGTCTTTAGTCAAGGGTGCTATGATTGATTTTTCATTTCCACTCTGCCTGGCCAGAGTCTCTGTCAACGCCCTTGCAAGGTGGTTCGACATCTCCTCCATCCAGCTGACCACCCTCATGACCTCACATGCCCCTTCAAGACACCTATGCCCCCACTCTAAACTGTGGTAGTCCTCCTGCCTCTCGGCCCTCAGACATGAATACCACATGATGGCCAGGCTTTCCTGTCTCGATACCGCTCCCCTCATTTGGGACTACATGAAATCTGCCAGGAGGACCTATTTTAAGGCCATCTCCTCGGCCAAAAAGACCCATTGGTCCAACTTCCTATCTAGTGCCACACCACACTCCGTCAAGATGGCGAAGACATTTGCCTTTGGCCGCCCCCGCAAAGGTTTCCGAACCAACCGACTGCCAACGGCCCTGCAGATGTTGCGGAGGCTCTTTTGACCCACTTCTTTCCACGGAGTGCCCCGCCCACTCTTCTCCTTAGTCTATCACGTCATGAGGACTACACCCCTCTCACATCAGAAGAGGTGTCTAGAGCTGTGGCCTACTCCTCAAACACCTCCACCCCCGGCCCGGATCACATCCTCTACTCTGTATGGAAACCCCTCCACTACCTCAAGAGTTCCTTCCTCCCATCACTCCTGGACCCACTCCAAGCCTATGGTTGCCACCCCCCCTCCCTGAAGATAGCCCTTGGCGTCATTCTCAATAAACCCGGAAAACCGTCCTACGACTCCCCCTCTTCCTTCTGGGTCATTGTCCTCCTCCGCACCCTCTCCAAGATTCTTGAGAGAGTAGTATCCTCCCGTCCCTCTGCCCAGGACCTGACTTGCTCCCTCATGCACCCCCTTCAGTGTGGCTCTCTCCCGGGGAGAAGCACGTCCAATGCTGCCCTAGTGTTGCAAGACCATGTCGAATCCTTCCACCACCTTCGCAACAAGGTCTCCACCCTCGTCCTTGATATGAAAGGAGGCTTCGACAATGTGGAAGCCGCAACCCTCCTCTCACTCCTCCGCAGAAAAGGGGTGAGCCCTTACCTTGTACAGTGGATCAGCTCTTTCCTCTGGAACTGTACCTGCTGTCTCATCTTCCAGGGGTCTCCCCTGACATTTGCCCCCATCTCAGGTGGTGTCCCCCAGGGTTCCCCAATCTCCCCCCTTCTGTTCGTCATATATGTGGCCTCTCTAAACTCGGATATTCCCAGGATCCTCTCCATCTCCTACGTTGATGACTTCGCCATTACTATTACATGCCCCTCCTACAGGACCAACATTCGCCTCCTCCAGATGGCTTTATCACGGCTCATGCGGAAAGTCTCCTGGTTCATTATTACCTTCTCCATCCCTAAAACCGAACTAATTCACTGGCGCACCCTCAGGGGCAATGAAGCACCATGCCACCTCCCCGGCACACCAAGATGACCAGGGCTTCTACCCTTGACCCTCCCTGAGATGGCTTGGCTTCATCTTTTCTCCCTCCTTCGACCTGAGGGCTCACTTCTTCCGAAGACTCACCCTCGCCAACGGCCCTTTTGCCACCATCCATCGCCTCTCTCCTCCAGGCATGGGCCTCCCCCCACACCTGTGCCTCACACTAGCTCGTTCTCTCCTGGCCCCCATCCTTCTCTATGGGTCCGCTGTCTGGTCCCCCACTTCAGCGGTCATGCACCCGAAGTCGGTGTTCCGGTGCCGAGTCTGCAGGTGGATCACGAACTGCTTCTCAACCACAAACACGATCTGTCTTCCCAGGGAAGCTTGCCTCTCTCTTTCCCCTGCCCAGTTCCCCATCAGCACCGCCTCCCCGGTTTAAGGCTACTCTGCTCTCCCCAGGAGCTCAACGCTGCTACGGTACGCCTCACCGCACGCCGCAAGCTGCAATGGGGAAGATCACCAACCGTCTGTATCTCTTCTTCATCCTTGATTGGTAAGTGTCCCCTGACACAGCCAAGAACCCAAGATACCGCCACAACGCCATAACTGCCTTGGCAAACTCGACTGTCGCCCTTGTCCAGGAAGCCACCACATTACCCCCATCTCCCTCCACCTAACAGATTATCTTCCCCCTATCCCCCCAATCATTCGCTCCCACAGGAGGCTCAAAATGCGAGCGAAACAACTCCTCTTGCCTGACTGTGCGTCCACCCCAGCCCGCCAATACTACCCCTACCCCCCCTTGACCCGTCCTTACCCCTTTATGCAACTTGGGAAGCTTGTCGCCGGGAGGATCCACCAGATGTGCTCAGGTATGAGCTACCTCGCCACACACCACTCTTGGGATGACCAGGATGCTGACATGACCTGCCCCCACTGCTTCATGGCCCTACAATCATCTGAGCACGCCATCCTCTCCTGCTCCTCGTCCACCCCTCTGAGATCCGGTCTCCTCCAGGGGATCTCTGACCTTGGCCCTGAGGCTCCCCTCCCCCAACCCCTTTTTTCTTCCCCTCACTCTCCCATCTGCCCCTAGCCCTCAAGACTAGTTAGCATTTCCGTATATTTCTTTTATTAGCTTCGGCTGCTCTGCGACACTTATTGGTTGCGTTGGAGGAACTGGTAACAAATATTTCCTTTGTTGATTGTTACTTGATTTCCGGTTTTGTTTTGGCCATATCGTTAAAGATGCATGTCATTTCTTGTACCGTAGGAACAATAAACATATGAGGTAAAAAAAAGAAAAAACAAAAAACAGTCACTGTAGTTAGACTATGAACCATCTCCTCTACACCTCCAGCAATTGAAATCTCAACACCAGGGAAATCATCGTGGGATCCACGACCCCCCCTCTCCTCCCCCTTGATGGCTTCTGGCTAGGGAAGTGATGCTACCACCACCCTTCTGCCTTTGGGGGCTCGTCCCTCTTCCTGTACAGGGTTCTTGTTTCTGTTCATCGTTGATTCTGCTCATCAAGTTCGGTTCTCCCGCCCCTTACCCAGCACTTCCTTTACATCTCACTTGGGTTTTGCACGGTCGGCATTCTGTTTCCTTCGTTCATGGTCGGCGCTGAGCCTTCCAAGCCCTTTGCGAAGTACCTTTCAGTCTCGGTTACGTGGTCCTGTCGGGGAAAACTTCCACTAGTGACTTTACGACCTCCTGTTCGTTTCGCATTTGGAAAAGCATCGGCCACGGTCATCCTAGTTCGTCGTCTTAAGTGTTTGGACTAGTCCTTCCTACATCCACCTCCTCTGGTCTTTGTCCCGTTGCTTGGTTTCAGCTACATCCCCTTCCTCAGCTGGCACCCTACTGCCCCATCCCCGCCTGGCTCACATATTTCTGGTGCCCCACCCCTCAGGGTTGATCTTCAGTCGCCATACAAAAACCCGCCTCGGTTACGCCCGTCCTTTTGGCCATCACTAATGCCATTTTGGCACGCCCTCTAGGGACTCTTTCGGCTGTCCAATCCATCCTCCATCTCTCTCCTGCTGCCACTGAGCAACGCTTTGTTCCCTGGCACCGCTCCGGTGTGCAGGTCCATACTTTCATTTCCTAGCCTTGGCTGATCAATGTCATCCATGAGACGTAATTTTCCTTTTTCAGGGGTTCATACATTTCTTTTGTTCACCCTTTGGTTTTGCAGATGGCACTATGGGTTCTCATCTGCTTCGTGCTTGCTTCTATCCTGTTTGTTTCCTTCGTATGTACGAGTATCTTCATAGGGATTAGATGGGCAATGGGCGGGATGTGCAGTTGGTCTCATACCATAGGGACTTGGGGGTTTGGATGTTTCCATGGGTGAGGAGGAAGGGGATTTTGTTGGCCATAGCGATAAGCTGCATGCTTTCTTTGTACCTTAATAAAACAAAAGCAATTGATGCAAAAAAAAAAGAAAAAAAGAGAAAAAGCCCCAGTAGTTAGACCTTTTCCCTCCTTTTTCCGATCCTCTCCTTCAGTGCCGACCTCTTTGTTCCCTCCAAGGGCCTGCTCACCAAAATGGATACCCATTGGAGACAGATACAGCAGTGAGTTTCGAATTATTTCCTGGCAACGCCCCTTCCGACCCTGCCGCCCACCCCTCCTGGTCGTCCTCTTGCGCCTCTGGACTCTGCCCCCTTTGTGGCGAAGAACAAGAGACCTTCAGCCAAGCTATACTACGCTGCCCGGCGAAAGCTGCCCCCAGGTCCTGCCACCTCCAAGGCTTGACCACGGTTGGCCCTGACACCCCTCTCTGGTCCTCAGTCTGCATCCTCTCCCCCCTTGCTGCCTACATCAAGGCTACTGCTACATACAACCCTCCGGACATGTTCTCCTCCTTGCCGCCGTCACTGGCCTCTATGGTCTTTCCCTTATCTACTGCCCCCCCTCTCCCTGGGGGCCTCCTCTCCACTCCTCCGCCTCGCCAAGTTTAGGTTTTCTACCATGGTGGATGCCAGGGTATTTTTCTTCTGTAGCGAGTTATTTGTTTAGCTAGTATCGTGTTTTTACTTTTCTTTGTTAACTATATGTTGGTGCCCTGTCGAGTACTTGACATACATGGAGATGTTGGTGTGGTTTTTCTTTTGTTACTAGCTTTTGGAATTAAGGTTTTGTTTCCACCAGAGCTAGGGCTGCATGCGAGTTCTTGTACCTTTTTTTCTTTTTTTTTCTTTTTTGTTTAGAATCATGCGATTATTGTTTAAGGTACAAAATCCTGTATGCAGCTCACACTATGGCATATTTCAAACCTCCAACTACCCCTGGGAAAAAGCCCACACCGCAACCAACTCCCTCTGGTGTGGAACCAACTGCACATCTCGCACCCAACAAGAAACCCTTGACTAGCTAAGAAGACAAACGAAAGAAATCAAATCAAAGAACAAGCAGCAAGAGTCAGGAAAACCCATGGTACGATCATGCGAACAAAGGAAAAACATAATTCAAACAACAAAGGTAACCACATATTGATTTCCCGTATATTTTCAGCGGGGGTGACCAGGCTCAACAGAGAGACTGGGAGGCAGCTTGGCTCTCTTCCTTGGCCTACAACTCACAAAAGGAAGAAAGAGATAGTGCAATACCATCCCTCCAGGAGTGAGCCAGATGGACCATGGTTTGAGTCCGACTGTTAAAGACCTAGTTCAGGATACCAGCCAGGTAGTTGTAGGTATCAGGCAAAAAGGTGTAGAAGCAGTAGGATGCCAGCCCATCCGACCGTGAGAGGAGAAGAAGAAGGATGGGTAGACCCAACTCTGTGTTGTAGAAACTATTGGAAAATGTGTTCATGTCTTGACTAGGCAGTCTATTAAAGAGAAAGAGAGTAGTGAAATCGACTGTGGTCTGTTGAAATGTTATCTCTTACTGCAGACTGTGTACCCGGCCATCTGTAACATGGGCGTTGAGGAGAGTGTTGCCGACCGTGCAAATGCTCTATACGCGGCTGAATGCAAAAGCTGCATAGGAACAGGAAACATCATCAAAAGCAGACAAAATCCATTAACCTAGAGAGAAGAAAGCCAAAAGGGGTAAATCTAAGGGAAGGGAAGTGTAGAGGAGGTATGCTTCAACCCTCTAGAGCAAGCTCATACCGGGAGGTGGAGTTTGGAAAAGTGGTGATAATCTCATGGTGTTGAGATTTCAATCACCTGGTGTGTAGAGGAGATGGAGGATGGAGTTTGTGTACCTTTTTTTATTTTTTTATTTTTGGTTTTACTTTTTTTTGAATTATCTGATAATTGATTTAGGTACAAAATCCTGCATGCAGCTCGCGCTGTCATATATAAAACCTTAATTCCAAAAACTACAAAAGAAATAACTAACCTCAAACAACATGTGCAAAATCTCTCTGAGTGGGATCATCAGAACCCTGTCGCATCGCCCTCGATGACTAACCAAAAAAGTACAGTAAAATCCTCCTTATAACTTATAAGAAAGACATTCACAAGTGATGGTCAACCCTCCCAGCCCCATTTGCTCACCGCCGCAAACAATCAAGAACGAGGGAAAATTATAAACTAAAACGAAAATACCCTGAAGAAAATCAAGCAGGGGAGTTTGAGTAGTCATATATAGAAGGCCAAGGCCAAGCTAGGCAGTTTAAACTATGATGAATTGTCTGGGACTGACTCAGTCTGATGGGAAGCAGTACTGGCCCGAATAGTAATACCAAGCATGGCTAGAGGGGAGGCCGTCCAAGTAGTGTAGAGATATTCAGCAAACCCTCAAAGGAGAGGAACTGAGAGCCAGAGAGGAGCGTCGGGGCCAATGTCATCCACACATGAGAGATGAGTGAGGCCACGGTGGACCTTAGCGGAGCAGAGGAGGATCGCGTGATGGAAGAACTCTTTGTCTTCCTCACCGAAAGGGCAAAGGGTGCTCGAGTGTCTACTCTTCCAGGAGATATGTGCAGCAAGGTGGCTAGCACCTGGGCGCATCTGGTCAACGTGGCCACATATAAAATAAGGAAGGCCAGTGAAGGCGGAAGGAGTGAGACAGGCAGTGTACGGATAGGGCAGGGGTACTGCAGGGCTCATATCGAGCCTGTCGGCAAGGAGTAATCATTCCAGCGAGGGTCTGCAGGCTTCGTAGGTGACTAAGGGCTCCCTCCTTAAGGGCAGGGACACGAGGTCGGTCGAGCCAAGCGTGAGGATTGGGACTTCCGCAATAAGATTGGAAATATTGTGACACATATAGTCCAGAGGAAGGTGCTTGGTAGAGTTAATCACCGGGTGGTTCCATAAGGTGTGATGAATAGTGTTCGAAGACTCGTGAAGAACAAAACGGTGATTGTCCGCAGAACAGACCTGGTCCCAAGTGGGTACAGAGTCAGGTATCTGGGCAGTAGCATGATTAAATTGTGAAGGAGTGCAGACCAAGCGGAGGGCGGCTGACTGCTGGCGATGTTTGCAGATTGAGGAAATGGGTGGTAGAGAGGCTTCAAGGTATAGAGTACCACGGGGGGTGGTGTAAAAACAGTTAGTTGTCGACCGAAGCACTATATGCCTGAAAGAGTTGAGTTTCTTAGCATAGCTGAGTCTGGAATAAAACGGTTGCAGGCATAGGTAAGGATTGGGAGGATGGCGCCGAAAACTAGTTTCCTATTCAACCAGCAGGAGAGGCCTTTCCCTGCTGCACTAAGCTGGCGGATTGTTGTGCAAGAGGCATGAGCAAGTGCAAGCCATCTTCATAAGTGGATGGAGGATTGAATTGTAGGTGTAAGCAAGTAGCCAAGCCACCTTACAGCTTGAGAGGGTGGGAAAAGCATGTTGTTGATCACAATAGGGGCAAAGGATACATCTAAGCGGTTCGTCAGAGTTCTCCAGTGAATGAGTTCAGTTTTGCGGACGGGAAGGGCGACTCCTAGGTCGGCACCATGTCACTGGATGACACTGAAAAGCGATTTAAGGGTGGGGATATTCGAACCTTCAGAGTCCGAGCCAACTGTTAGAGTGAGTTCATCAACATATGAAATTGCAAGACCTTATGGAATCGTCGGGTGGAGGCTAGCAATATAAAGCACAAAGCGAAGAGGAGAAATTGGAGAGCCCTGAGGGGTACAAAAGGCGACCAGGAGGAAAACCTTAGGGGTGCCTTGGAAGATGAGTCGGCATTGGCGTTTAGAGAGGAAAGACTTAATCCATGCCACAGGATGGGCGGAGACCCCCTCCTTGGTGACAATGCCAGCATGCTTGTTGGCACAGTTATTGTCAAAACCACCTTTGACATCCAGGAAGAGAGTTGACACTTTAAAGGAAGGAGCTTGAAGTAGGCATACTTCATTGGTGAGTGTAGCAAGAGCGTCGAAATAGCCACGACCAGCGAGAGACCTGCACTGGTTGGGATGTAAGAGGCCAAGGGAGCTGACAGCAGCGATGAGACACAGGGCAGCAACTCTTTCGAGGATTATAGAGATGGGTTCAAGTAGCACTATGATCTGAAAGGAAGCAGGAGTGCGGTAATCCAGTTGGCCTTGTTTGTCCAGGACGATGCCGTTTGCGTTCTTCATGGCTAGGGCGTGGTACCCGTGGGTGAGAAGAGGAGTAAACCGAGACAGGAGGAGCCGCTCATTGGCCTTATTGACTCGCTTCCAGATATGGTAGGGGATGCCACTTGGGCGAGGGGAAGAAGTATTAGAGGATTTTCGAAGTGCTGAGGACACTTCTGATGGTTAGACAAGACGAACATCCCTAAAATGAGGAAGGATGAGGGGTGGGGGAGGCGAGGGCCTGGGAGGAAACAAATGTTATGGAAGTGTATTGTTGATTTCAGTAGGGGAGGAGGCATTTTCAAGTACGGGGAAGTGGACCGGGGCTCTGCCGGCTGCAATCTTTCTGGCATCTAATACCCACTGCCAGTCGACATCTGCGAGGAACTGGGACCAGTGAATGCTGTTGGCAGATTGAATAGTCTTGAAATACGTGTTCCATCTTAAAGGTGCCTGGGCGGGGGAGGCCTGATTCTATCTCATGAGGTGTGTAATAGGGTGATAGATGCGGGATAACTGTGTAAGTTCTGGAGTCCACCTCGGTTTAGAATGGGAGGACGGGCATCTGGAGGGGTATATGAGGTAATGAGGTGGGTGATCTTGGCAAGGGTGTTGTCGAACCAGAGGCCAAGGGTGTGTGGTGTGGGGAGAGTTGGAGGGGAAGGCCAGCGTTATTGAGGCGAGAAGAGGAGAGCTCTGATACCAGTCTGTATGCTTCCAGTTAAGGCCCCTAGGCAGGGGCTTCAGGAGCTGAGTGGAAAGCAGGATTCAGAGGGTGGTGCAGTCTGAACCTGTTGGCAGGAGCAAGGGGTTCCATGAGGAAAAATACTAAACCAAAGCAGAGTTGGCAAAGGACAGGTCAAGGACTGCTGGGCGGTGGTTCGTGGTGATGGGGAACCTAGTATAGACCCCTGGTGGGTGGAGGGGAGAAAATGAGTCAGCTGAAGCCAGGTTGAAATAGGGAGAGCTTATGAACTAATTAATATCGGAAAGAAAATGAGTTGGGTCTGAGGTAGGGTGATGAATGTTGCGGTCCCCAAGGACAAGTATCGGAAAGTCATGTTGGGGGAACACCTCAGAGGGAGAAACAGTCCTGGGGTGGCCGCTAGAGATACAGTACGTATTTGTTCAAACGAAACAAATTGTCAGCAGTTTCAAAACGTCCCTTCTGGGAGTGAAAATTTACTGCCATGAGGTCACCCCTTTCAAAAAAAAAATGGAACAATTGAAACAACACTTAATAACCTTTGGTGAACATAAGTTGCAACCTAAGATTTATAACCGTCAGTTGCGGGGGGAAAAAAACATTTATAGTTGCGAAAAACAGGAGGACAATTCTTCCAAAGAGGAAGGTTCTGAAGGGCGACAATATGAGGAGAACTTTCAACCTAGGTAAAAAAACTAAAAAGATTTTGAAAAACATTACTGCTACCAAGACAATTCTGCTGAACGATGGAAATATTTAAACAATGAGGGTAATGAACGGATAGGGATGGTGAAGAACTGTGTCTTAGATCTATGTTCGACGACATCTCAAGTTCCATATTGTCAGCGGTCGGCCCAGGTTCACTCTAGTCAGCACTGGTGCTAGCCTGGAGGAGGGTGCTGCGAGTATTAAAGAGATTCTAGCGGGGGAGGAGGGCGGCGAGATTGGGCTGGGAAGATGGGCTGCGTACGAGTTTAACAATCTCAGGTTGGGTGGATGCGCTAGAGTGAGGGAAACGAGGGCTTTGCCTTGCTGGAGTGGCCGGAACAGTGGGAGAAGCAGTTAGACCCTGACGGGTGGTTTGCGGATGGTCCCTATCAGGGGCATCCGATATGTCCTGGTCCCTTGGTGGGCAGAGAGAGGTAAGGATTTGGCGGCAGACAGGGCAGGTGCCATCAAAGAAGCCGTGCTGACCACAGCAGTTGATGCAGCGATGAGGAGAAGCATTGTGTAACAAACCAGCCTTCTGTGAGGTGTTCGTAACGGGAAATGACTATCTTGATTATCATATACTATGCTCATATGTAAACGAGATAACATAAAGATAAGAGTAGTAGGTATATCGAACATTTTGCACCTATGGATGGTCAGTGTTAATGGGCTTGGGCCATGCCCCAGTATCTGAGTGGTGTATTACTTAGATGGTTGCATGAAGAGCTCTAACTATTGTGACGTTTTTATTCTTTTTTTTCTTTTTTTCTATTGTTAAAACATATGCATTTGTTTAAGGTAGAAAGACAGCACGCTCCGCGCCCTCTATTTTCCTCTCGCTTAAAATACTTTCCGCATTCGGCCACCATAAACCTCAGGGTTTGGTCTTTATTTCTTCACGATACATCTATTTTGGCTTTTCACTTGGGCTTCATTTTCAAGTGAAATATATATTTCACCTTTGCT
>Ga0307509_10003656_pt1 | contig 23026 bp, 15 predicted proteins | sample 10_EM_MG_FD_202245 | JGI IMG/M metagenome (GOLD analysis project Ga0307509, IMG submission 202245) | Populus trichocarpa ectomycorrhiza microbial communities from riparian zone in the Pacific Northwest, United States - 10_EM | ecosystem: Host-associated > Plants > Roots > Unclassified | place... | reverse complement strand
TCAAGTTTTTTTTTTTTTGAAATTAGGGTTGGTAAAGTGTGATGAAGTAATTTGACATTTAATTAATATTTTTTTATTCAAAAAACTGTTGATACATGTTGTTCACGCGTGGGAGGCGCCTCACACTTTGAGCAGCGTGTGCAGCGCCTCCTGATGGTGGAAAATTGTCTTCCATTATCTTGTTTTGTGCTCCAACATGTACTTTTTTTTTTATGGCCGACACGTGTTATCTAAAGGTGGTCGTATACTATTACTAATAAATAATGATAATGATAATAACACTACTAACAATGATAATAGTGATAAAAAAAATATATTTAAAAAACTTATATATTTATTATTTTTTATAAAAACTTTTTATCCCACCTGCAACAAAGCACAAGTTAGAAAACTAGCAAATCACCATAGTATCAAGGCATAGACTCTTCTCTCTCCCCCCTTCTTCTTCTTCTTAATTTTGAACTTAAGTCTAAATTACCACCAAGTCTAGCCTGCAATAGAATTTGGCTCGTTTTTCCTGTCCCATACTTGATCTCTTCTTAATTAATTTTGTGTATAGCTTAAGTTCTATCATCCCAATTTTTCTAACTCAATTAAAAATTTTAAACACAAGAATTCTTCTAAATGAATTAAAAGTTTCAAAATAAATATGTGCAAATTTCAATTTAGAAGGTGTAATATATACAGCCCTATGACTTTCTTTTTTTATATAATTAAATTAAGATTTTCAATACAATTTGCGTTCAAAGAATTTTCATTTTAAAAAATACTTTAAATAATTATTATAAAAAAAATCTTATATCGTAATTAATAAATTAAAATTTTTTATTTACATTATAGAGAAAATAATTTCCTTTAACAATATTCTACTCGAGAAGATTATTCACCAACTTTTATAAACACCACTTTTTACTCTTAAAAGTTAAACAATTTATTTTTAATTTTTTACCAATCACTTTCTTTGTATTTTCTTTTTAGAGCATAAAGTAGTAAAAGTTTTTTTTTTTTTAAAAAAAAAGAAGGAGCAAGAGACGAAAAAGACTTTATTATAACTATTTAACCTTTTATTGGATCTGGAAGCTCTTAATTAAAAGCTAGCTAGCATTTTAAAATTCTTTATTAACATGCCATGTCAGCAACATTATTTAAGATTGGATTCAATAAACTAATTTTGAGGGTTACATCATTTAGAAAAGCGACATGATCTCCTATCCCATAAAAAAAAAAAAAAACTCCATCAATTTTTTTTCTTTTTCTTTTTTAACTTGAAAGACCTTTCTATTAGACTTTTTTCTAATCTATAAATTGAAAGACCTCTTAAGTCCATATAATTAAAAGATTTTCCCTTTCTATTAGACTTTTGCAACATCCTCTTCTCTTGTTGAAAACTCTTTTCCCCTACTAATTAAATAGTGTTTGGAAACGCGGTGCAAACTGTATTCTCTAAAAATTTATTTTTTTATTAAAAAATAATTTTTTTGTGTGTTTTGGATCATTTTGATGCGCTGATCTCAAAAATAATTTTTAAAAAATAAAAAAATTATTTTAATGCATTTCAGCACAGAAAACACTTTAAAAACCAAGCACAACCACACTCCCAAACATCATTAATAAAATCTTCACCGCTATATATATATATATATATAAACATTAAGTTGATTTTTACTTACCATCATTGTATCCCATCAAACGTGTCAATTTTTATGTCATCAACTAAATGTTCTTCGGCTTGTCTTTATCTTCTTTAGTCCTTCATATTATTTGAAGTTTTAGATTTGGTCTTTGAACTAAAAAGCCCATCAATTTGGCCCAATACTGATATCATGATAGGAGAAAGGACAACCATCTGTATTCGTTTGTAATAACACTGAATATGCCTTTGGAGTTAATTATAGCTTAGTTCATATGTATTAAAAAAAAACTAAATATTTAATTTATGAAGTATAAAAAATAATAAAATAGTCCCTTGACCGAGTAGTATTTATTTCAAAAAAATATTTTATTTTCTCATCAACCTTTCCATTTCATCTACTTTCTTTTCCTTTTCTATTTCTTAAAATAAAACAAAATAAATTGAAATGGAACATGGAAAGAATAAATTATAAATGGATTTAAAACCATACAAGGGGTTAAATATATAGTTTCTAAAAATACCATAGGGACTGAAATACCTTGGAGAACAAAGACTCGGAAATACAGATTTATTGGCTAAACATTGATCTCCCAAACATGGAAAACATGGATGAGCAAAATAACTAGATTATCTTGAATATCTATAATTGTTTTGAAAAACTGAAAAAAGTAATAAAATTAAATTTGTTGGATAGTTTGATTAGAAGAAAAAAAATACAATTTGGTTTGGTTTTAGATTTTAAAAATTGACCTGAAATCAAACCGAAAAAGTTGATAATATAAATAATCAAATTGAACCAAACAACCTATTTTTTATGTAAAAAAATCAAGCCTAATTTTTATTTTTTTTGCTCATTTAGCTTTAACAAAAGCAAAACTGATACAAACCAAATTAAAACCAATTAATTTTTATTTTTGTTCTAATTTGATTAGATTTAAAATGTTGAATTTTTTTTTTTTAATTTGGTTAGATTTTTTTAATCCAACCCACACCTTTGAATTGATACCCACCCTTGCACCAAGATAGGTTGACACCTACTAGATGATATCCTAAAATCCAAGATATGTTACTATAAGGTTATTTAGTGTTCAGGATAATGGATAATTAATATATTCAAGTGTTTATATTTCTTCGCTTTAATCTAAGGAACTCCAAGCTAATAATAGAAGCTTGAATATCTGCAAAAACAGTCTCAATCAGAGAGACTTAAAGACTCTCTGATGATAAAGTCAGCATATTTATGAGAAAAATATAAAATAACTTAAGACAATAAATGATTTTAAAAAGCTTTAGATTCAAGGAACAAAAATGTTTGTTCTTGAATTTTAAGTTGGTTAATGTTATAAAATCTATGTATTTTTTTATCTTAAGAGATGAAAAGTTATCAACCTTTTACCTGGATGGTTTATGCAGTATTTATACATCTCTGAACCTTGTTGTTTTCAGAGAAAAGAAAGACTGGAAAGTCCTATGTTTTTGGCGATATTAATGGGAGGCAAATATCTCTTATATATCATTAATGAGATAGTAAATATGGTAGGTGACCTTATATATACCTTTAAGTATAGAAAAATTATTACCTTAATATGAACGATTATTCTAGATGGAGAGACATGACGGTTTATCACGTCTTTAATATTTATATTCTAGAGGATCGTCCAGGATCATGTTTATAACCTTAGAACTATGTAATGTCCAAGTTCTTTGGGTCTTGAATATTTGTCAGACCCACGTTTCCTTGGACTTGTCTGACTATGAAGTCCAAGTTCTTTGAGTTTGAAATGTTTGCTAGACCTACGTTACCTTGGGTTTGACTAATTACCAAGTCCAAGTTCATTGGGCTTGACATGTTCACCAAACCTATGTTACATTGAGCTTGACTGACTGCAAAGTCCAAGTTCTTTGAGTGTGACATGTTTACCAGACCCATATTACTTTGAGCTTAACTGACTGCTAAGTCCAAGTTCTTTTGGCCTGACAATGTTTACCAAACCCACATTACCTTGGGCTTGGCTGACTGCCAAGTCCAAGTTCTTTAGGTTTGGTATGTTTGCCAAACCCAAGTTATCTTGGGTCTGGCTTACTGCAAAGTCCAAGTTCTTTGGGTCTGACATGTTTGCCAGATCTAAGTTATCTTGGGCCTAACATGTTTGGCTTATTGCAATGTCTAAGTTCTTTGGATCTGACATGTTTACCAGACCCAAGTTATATTGGGCTTGACTGACTGCCAAGTCCAAGAACATGTCAGACCCACATTTCCTTGGACTTGGATGACTGCCAAGTCCAAGTTCTTTGGATCTCACATTCACCATACCAACGTTACCTTAGGTTTATGAGACCCATTTTATTTAAAAAGACTTTTTATAAATAAAAATCTTAACCAAAAACTAACTTATTAGTTGCCCATCCAAGCCTTTAATGTGTAATCTTGCATTAAAGGCTTAAGAGATTTTGAGAGAGACAATCGGTCATTAAACATTTTGTTTTTTTTTTGGGAAGAGGCAATAGGGTTTTGTAGATCTAAAATGATTTCTAGAAAAAAGAAAAATGTTTTTGGGAAGACCACGCAACGACATGCAATAAATATTTCAGGCTATTGACTTTTCTAGGGTTATAGATGAAATGTCATCTGTCTTGCATTCCTATCTTTTTTTTCTTGTACTTTTCTTAAATCTTTTTTCCAGGATCTCCTAACTTAGGTTCTTCCAATATTTATAAAAAGAGAGCAATTTAAAAACAGAGAGGGATTTATTAACTAGGTAAACCATATCTTATTTCCTTGTGCTTTCATAAAATCTTCTTTAGTCTTTTCTTCCTTTTATCCTTATGACTTCTAGAAAAAGAAAAAGAAAATATTCCTAGAATGTGATTTCTAGAAAGAAAAAAAAAAGGTTTTAGGAAAACCACCCAAAAGCATGCAATAAATATTGCAGGCTATTTATTGGCCTTCATATGGTTATAGATGAGGTGCTACCTATCTTCCCTCTTTTCTTATACTTTTCTTAAACCTTTTTTCTATAATCTCCGGACTTAGGTTCTTCCAATATTTTACAAAAAGAGAGCAATTTAACAGTATAGAGGAATTTATTGACTAGGTAAACCAAATCTTATTTCCTTGTGCTTTCGTAAAACCTTCTTTAATATTTTCTTCCTTCTACCCTTATGACTTTTAGAAAAGGAAAAGGAAATATATCCCCTGAATGTGATTTCTAGAAAAAAAATGGGAAAAAGTTTTTAGAAAAACCACTCGAAGGTATGCAATAAATATTGCAGACTATTGGCCTTTCTAGGGTTATAGATGAGGTGCTATCTGTCTTCCATTCCTATCTTCCCCCTTTTCTTATACATTTCTTAAACTTTTTTCTAGGATCTCCTAACTTAGGTTCTTCTAATATTTTACAAAAAAAGAGCAATTTGACAGTAGAGAGGAATTTATTGATTAGGTAAACCAGATCTTCTTTCTTTATGCTTTCATAAAACCTTTCTCAATCTTTTCTTTCTTACACCCTTATGACTTCTAGAAAAGAAAAAGGAAATATATCCTTTAAAGGTGATTTTAGTTTCAGGCCTAAAATTAAAACCACTCATCGAAGATCTCCGGCCATAAGAATTAGCCCTAGATCATAAAGGGATGGCGCCCAACCTTTTTCTACTAGAAGAAAAGATGAAGATGTTGTCTAGGAGGTTTCAAACCTAAGAGGACAACTAAGACTGCCCAAGACTCATGGGGACGACAAACAGAGTTCAGTGACTTGAGACTAAGTATCCCAGGCCAGTGCTAGTCAGCTATTAGATCACTACTAAATATAGTGGAAGTAATATTATCATTACAACCCCCATATGTTTATACGAGTTTGAAAACTCATTTCCTTCACAAGGATTTGTAATGGATGTTTTAAGGTACTATAACTTCAGTCCTGCTCAAATTCATTCCAATGGATGGATTATTCTATTCTCATTTGAAATATTATTGAGAATTTTAAACGAGGAGTCTTCGGTCAGGGTATTTAGACAATGTTATACCTTGATCAGTAGCATTGAAGGGGGGCCTTTAATGCCTTGGTTTTTTTTTACTTTCATCAATAAACAACATAGACCAATGGAAAATATCATAAAGAGAAAGTCTTCTCGATAAAAAAAAGTGGAGAGATCAATGAGTAATTGTGAGGTATACTGGCTTAGCAGACCTCAAGATGAGTATATCTCAATCTAGAGCTATACTTATTATTGAAGGACACCCCTTGTTATAACCTAATTTTGGGCTCGTTGGCTTTTAATTTAATTTTACAGGGTTAAAATGTAAAATTAAAATATCAGGGATTTATTTCGATGAAAAGTGTGATTTGTCAACTTGCGTGAAAACTAGGGACTTTAATGTGCTTTTTTTATTCTATCCTTATCATCAAGATAATTATAGTTATCCGTTTTCGAATTTGATTCTTAATCAAATTCAAAATTCAAAGAAGATAATGAATTTGTCTAGGACTTTGTTTCCTGTTCGCAATGAGACTCTTGCATTATAAATACAGATCGCCATGCATGCACAAGCAATAGGGGAGGGCATTACAAGAAATCATAGGAGGGACATTACAAAAAAAAATCAGAGGAAGACATTACAAGAAAAAAAAACATTACTAAAAAGAAGAAAAAAACATAAAAAAGGGTGGGGCGGCGAACCCTATACTAGCCTCCGCTGCCCTTTTTTTTTCTCTTCTTCCCCGGCCTCCAGATCTTCACAGAGCAAGGGCTCCCTCATTTTCACCATTTTTCCTTGGCTTGAAACCGCAGAAGGCGGGCCTCCCTCAGCTTATCCTCGTAACCTATATCGAGCAGAACACAAAAAGAAAGGCCATCTTCCTCAACCAAAGCACACCCTTCCATCCTCACTATCACCGTCCACCGTGGTCACTTGCAAAACTAGTAGCCCTCACTTCCTTTTTTTTTTTTTTTTTCCTTCGGCCAATACTGCCACCATCTTGACCAACCTGTGACAGCCCCCTGCAATAACAACTTCTCCTTACACCAGCCACTCTCTGCAAGACTGCACCCATTGTAAACATCGCACAAACCAGCAACCTACACTCCTGCTCCCCAGCAGCAAGCTTCCTCTCTGCGGACTAGCATTGTACGCCTCCTCCAACTCCATCAACATCCAGCAACCACCACTATGCACCGTGAGCATGCACCAGCCATAGCAGCAGGCAACATCAACCTTCTCTTCTCAGTAGAGACAAGATAGACACAAACACAGGGACACGAAGCAGGAGACCAGGGTAATGAAGCCAACACTGAAGACTAAGAAAACAGAACGACTAGAACAAGTGAAGATAAGAAGAAACATGAGGAGTGTTTGTTCAGCCAGCAGCATCACGTCTCAATCGCCATCGTCCTCGTCTCTGGTTGCACCACCCCTCCCTGAACAGACGAATGCGAAGGAGAACAGAAGAAGCACATGAAGAACTGGGAGGAGGGAATACTAGTGGAGAAAAAGAAGAAACGAAAGAGAAGGAGAAAACAGTTGGCCAGTCTTCTTTCACCAGCATCTCCATGGCTAGCATCAGGTAAGTTCTTTGCCTTCCCTCCATTTTGCATTATAATTCACTTGCTACTGTAGCAGTGAATTATAATTCATTTGGTTCTGTATTAGACGTGCATTGACGAATGCCTGCTACTCGGTCGGGTCACTGGTTTAGGCCAGTGACTAGGCTCGACCAGGTGGTTCAGACCCAACCCCCCTCTAAAAAATAAATTTATGTATATATGCATTTATTTAAATTTATTTTATTGGTTTATTCATTGACATTAGAGTCAGAAATACCATATGTTTTCTTTTTCACTACGTAATATTTACCAATGCTAGAGTGAGAAGTATTTGTAGTTGAATATTCACTGACGCCAAAGTCAGGAGTACCACATCTTTTGGGTTATGCAATATTTACCAACAACATGGTTGGAAATATTCGTAGGTGAATATTCATTTATGCTAGAATTAGGAACATTGTAAAAAAAAAAAAAAGAGGAAAACAAATTCGTAGCAATTTAAGACAAAACCGACAATGCAGTCTGCCTCAGGTAGGACTCTTAAGGGGTGATAGTATCTTTCTTTTAGCGTAACCAGTCCCGTGCCAAAGAATCTCTATTGACCAGTTAGGGTTTCTAATGACCATAACACTAGGTGACGACTCTTTAAACAAGACTGTTTCCTTAAAGAATAAGATACCAGATATTTGTTTTTTTTCCAAGATAAATTTTTAATTGGCAGCCACGATATTTGGGTGTGACACCCTAAGCGAGTATAAATGAAAAATCATTCTTGGGCCCAAAGAAGAAGAGGGTTTGTACTAGGTTGGATAACCTCCATACTGAATATGACATCAGTTGTATGCCTAAAGGGCTATATGGCGTTTCAGGTAATTTTGCTCCCATATGTTTTTTTTTTATTTCAATACCTTTCATTCCTTTACTATTTCTTTATGCAGGGTCTTTACCTAGGACCGCTGGATCCGAATTCAGTGGGTCTACCCCGTCTATACTTTATCATGTTTCTACGCCCTCTTCTTTTAAAGAAAATCAACCATTGAAGTGATGATGAAATGTTAGGTCTTCCATTCAAATTAACATTGAGGAGATTTCAACAGTCTAAGTCCAAGCTGAGGATTTCCTGAAGATATCTATGTAACTAATCTTCTTGTTGATGAGGTTTGTCAAGAGGCAGCGGAGGGTCTCGCTCTCCCCTATCAGGAGGTCCCGAGGTGCCAACTCCAACCTCATTCATTCTAGAGGTCACTTCTCATTGGAAGGGAAGGAAAGTCTCTATCCATTTAGATTATGATGTGGAGATTATTTCCCCTCTACATAGCGGTCTTACTCCCACAAGTCTAGTTTACTTGTTTCTTGTGTCTTCTAGTCAAACTCCTTCACCTTTCAATATGGAGGATATCTTCTTCAATCTCAAGTTGGACCATGACCTCATTCATTTCCCTACTTTAAGTGAATAAGAAAAAGGGATAATAGAGACTATTCTCCAGGGAAGGTCCACGCTAGGACCTGGTGGGTGGGATATGATTAAGACAATGGAAAAACTCCTCACCTTTCCTTAAGATATGGAAGGAATGATCGACCCCAGCTTTCAGTGTATTCTGGCCATTATTGGACATATGACTTTTCAAGTAAGATAGAAATTTAATTTAATTTTGTTTTTATGCTATTATGAAAGATAACTTATATTATCTATGTTGTTTTTAGACATTTATGATGTGTGCCCACACCAATAGTAGGCGGGTTGAAGAGAGAAGGGTCATGAAGGAAGCCAAATAGTAGTATCATGCAGAGAGACCATGTTCATCCCTTGGAGAGTGCCTATGAAGAGAACACATACTATCCCCTAGGATTTTGTAAGCCATACACAATGATAAAGAAATGAAAATATCCATATATGAAAATACACATTCCTATTCATTATGATATGTTTTTAGATGGTGTAAATGCTAGGTATAAGAGAGACTCTTTCCTTTCATATCTTGTAGATGGTAAGTATTGGCTTTGATAATTCTTATAACTTTGAAGGATCATCCCATTTTGGAGCTAGTTTACACCTACTCTCTTTATTTCCCATAACCTCTAGTTATCTAAGTATGAGGTCTCCAAATTTGAATATTCTATTCTTGACCTTGGCGTTGTGATATTAAATAGTTCTAAGCTTATAGACTTCATCCTAACTACAGCTGTTAGACGTGACTCTTTTAGGAAGTCGAGGTTGGTCTTAAGACCTTATTCATTGCCTTCTGAGGTATAATGAACAACTCGATGGCCTGGATATCCAATTTCAGTGGGGATCATGGCTTTTGTCCTATATGTGAGAAGGAATAGTGTTTCACCAATATATGTTTTTTGAGTTGTTCTGTAGGCCTATAAGATTTCACTCAACAATTTTGCCTATTATGACCTGGTTTCCTTTATCTTTTTCTCAAGTCCATTGAGCAAAATTATGTTAGTCAACTCAGCTTGACCATTTATCTGAGGGTATGATACTAAAGAGAAATGATGATTTATATGAAGCCTCTGACAATGTTCTCTCATCTTGTGATTGTCAAATTACGTTCCATTATTAGTGATCAAAATTCTAGGTAGCCCAAAGCGACATATTATATTTTTCTAAAAGAAAGAAAACATTTTTTTGGTGGTTATCTTTGCTAGAGCTTATGCTTTAACTTACTTGGTAAAATAGTCGCGATTACTAGCACAAATTGTCTCATGCTGGTGGCCTTAGGGAATGGACCTAGAATGTTCATTTCCTATTGTTTAAATGGCTAAGGGGAAGTTATAACTATCATTTATGCAGATGGTTATCGAGGAACTGAAGTAAATCTCTGACACTTGTCATACCTATTTATTAGGCTCATGACATCCTGGAGTATGGTTGACAAATAAAATTTTACCCGTGTTGTTTGAGATGCAAGAGCTATGGAGCCTGTTTGTAGACCACATATGCTTTCATGTATTTTTTGTAAAATATAAGAGCTCTCCTCTAGGGACAAACATTTCAGTAATAGGCCGAGATAGATCTTCTGATAAGACATTGTTAATTATATAATATCCTGTTGCTTGCCCTATCAAGTGAATGCCTTCATTTCTGTTTGAGGGTAGCTCTTTTATCTACAAATAATTTCTAATAGGGATCCTTTTATTATATTGATGAGAGCAACTACCCGATCATCTTTACCAATATTAGGTTCTCTAAGACTTCTACCCAAGCATTGACAAGAAATTCCACAAAATTAGAACTTGCTAATTTAAAAAAGAGGTTTGCTCGTTGATTGTCTTCTCTAGGAATACGAGTGATTGGAATAATTCTGGCTTGTAAAGAATCAGCCTTAGTGGTTGGTCTGCAATATAGTTATTTGATGAGCTTGAAATTATGATTTCAAGTTTCTAGATGTGTTTGCCAGCGCTAATGCTATTTTTTCTATCTTTAAGTATTTTATTTCTGCATCATAAAGAGTTCAACTAGAATAATACATAAGTTATTGTATGCCATCTTGAGTTGACACAGGCTCAATTTTGCCATACTAGGTAAAAGTGATGAAGAGAAGGTTGTAAAATTTTGGAATGGCTCTTTCAGCTAGTTTTTACCAAATAGCTTCAAAAGAATAGCCTTCCACTATGTATTGTAGTCTAGAAGCACACAATTTGATCACCAGGCCCTTTCTTGTCACTTTCATTCCTTGATTCTATTTACAAGAGTTTGATTTTGCTTCTTGTATGTTTCTGCTTTCCTTTTTCTTTCCTAAAAAGTAAATATATGCTCTCCATCAATATTTTAAAAATACCTATATGCTCTCATTACAAAGACAATTATACCTTTAATTATTAGCCTAAAACTTTTTTTTAAGGGTAAAATAATAAATTTATTATTTTCATCCACAATAAAATATAAAATATATAGAGTAGAACGGTGAATTAAGAGCCCCTTTCAATTTTTTTTAATAAAATAAAATTTCTTCTATTCTACTATTCCTAGGTTAAAAAAATAAAAATAAAAATAAAAATAAAAGATAAGCCAAGAAAAATGACGCGAATACGAAGTAGTTTTATTAATTTAAAAAACACACGAGCCCTAGAAGTTGTTTGTTACTTTTGAAAGCAAAAGGAGGGACGTGAAGAGCATGGGCAGAATTTTAGAATAGAATCGAAAGAAGGAAAGAAAAGGGTAGGGCAGACCTAACTCTAACTTAGCTCAGCTCAGCTCCCTCCCCCATCAAAACCAAACCAAACCAATCATGGCTAACCAAGAAGAAGACATTCACCACCAAAACCAACAGTCATGGGGCACGTGGGAAGAGCTGTTGTTAGCAAGTGCCGTCAAGCGTCATGGTTTCAAGAACTGGGATTCCGTTGCTTTAGAACTTCAAACCAAAACCTGCCTTCCTCATCTCTTAACCACTGCTCAAATTTGCCAGCAGAAATACCTTGACCTCAACCGCAGATTCAATACCACCACCATCAACAACCTCCATCACAACCATACACCGGAGGAGGATAATCAAGATGACGAACAAAACAACATTAACACTGATATTATTAATAATAATATTGTAAGCGTTCCATGGCTCGAAGAACTTCGTAAACTCCGTGTTGCGGAGTTGAAACAAGAGGTCCAACGATACGATGTTTCCATCCTGTAAAAAAGAATATTCTTTGTTGTTTTTTTTTGTATTTTGTACTTTGTTTTTTGGTTTGCTCAGATCTGAAACAAAAATTCGTATTTGTTGACAGTACTTTGCAATTGAAGGTGAAAAAATTGGAGGAAGAGCGAGAGATAAGCGTTCAAGAAGGAGATGGCAATACAGAAAAACCAGATCTGAAGGCAGATAGATTGATAAACGAGGATGAACCGGGGAAACCGGGTTCGGTTTCAGGTGAGGAGTCGGACCCGGAGGACCGGTCGGTGAATGAATCGAATTCGACTGCCTCGGGTGGGGGAGAAGATGCGGTGGCGAAATTAGAGGAAGTCGAACCGGTTCAGGGAGGGTCTGGTGAACCGGACCCGGTTGTGAGCGGGTCGAATCGGAAAGCGCTGGATGAGGGTGGTGGTGGTGGAGGGGAGGAGTCGTGCGAGTTTGGCGACTCGGTGACTCAGTTGAGTTGTGAGTCGTTGAATTCGGGGAGGAAGAGGAAAGGGAGCGAGAGAAAGGAGGAGGTTTCAGTAACAGGCGGTGAGGAAACGGTGGCGGTGAAATCTGAACCGGTGGTTGGGTTTTTAGAGATGATTAGGGCCCACAGAAATGGTTCTCTTTTTGAAAGCCTGCTTGAGAGCCAGGTATGTACGGTGTGGGCTTTTCTCTTAATATTTTCTGTTTTTGTTTTTAATAAATAATATTTCTTTTATGGTTTTTACTATATATTTAAACAATCTTATTTTTTTAAGAAAAATTTGTTGAATTTATTATATTTATTATTATTATTTTATTTAAATAATCTAATTTTGTAAAATAGTAAGTTGCTATTTTTATTGGTCTAAAAGCAGGACACGTGGATTAATTTCATGTTTAGCATTATTATTTACTCGAGTTTTTTAAAATTTTATAATTGTTTTAATATATTTTAAAATAAAAATATTAAAAAAAAACAATATTTTTAAACAGGCAATAAATCCGCATGTGTGTACAAAATCTTGATACAAATTATTATTAAAAAGATATTTTTTTTTCACCTTTCTGTTTCCTTGTCGTTTCCCTTAATCATATATATTCGCTTGTTCTTCCCTCTCGTCTTTATACAGTCACACAGCTCAATTCTCTCCCCAAAATTAGCCCAAAGATTATCGATTAGATGATCATTAAGTATTGATATCAGCGATTTTTCAAAGATTAAACCTGAATTCATGCAACGTGTTCCTTCAGCGGGTTGTTCGTTAATAAATCAGCACCAATCCTAATAATAATAGATAAAGCCATCATCTCCTACTTTTTCTTGCCTTTTTTTTGAAGTGAAATAAGCTGCCACCACATTATCCTAATTCCTTATCCATTTGGGTCCCACCTCTAAAAGAAAAGATTATAGCTTGGCCTGGTTCATTGAGCCTAAAACAATTCCAAGCTTTCATGTAGGCAGTTGGCTCGTTCTTTTCTCGGTTCTCATGAATTGGCTTGTGCAATAATTTTGCCCAGACCATTTAATAATGCCTCTGACTTTAAAAAATTAGGTGACAGTTGAATTCGATCTTTTTTTTAAATGATGATATTTTAATTTTAAAAAAATGGAAACAATGATATTTTATTTGACCTTGATCAACCTAAGCTGCTTATCTGACTGCGTGGTAATTGACTTGGTAAAACCGTTTTGATTTTTAATTTTTTTTCAATGTTTTAACTTGTTTTTTATTTGAAATGATTTAATCTAATAAGTTAACTTGCTCAACTTGTTATTTGAGTATTAGGCTGAGTTTAATAATTTTGAAAAGAATAAGATTAAAATTGCGAAGCTTCTTTGTTTGTGTGATTGCTAGTCATCTTTTCTATCATTGATAATTCAGTAAATAATCAGAAATTCATAATCATATATTTAAAACTCCAGGAAATGGGTGTGTATAAAGACATGATCCGGCAGCATATGGATTTGGAAGCAATACAAGCAAAGCTAGAACAAGGCTCCTACTCTCCTTCAAAACTTTTGTTCTTCCGAGATCTTTTGCTTCTCTTCAACAATGCTTTAGTTTTCTTTCCCAAACACTCTGTCGAATCACTCACCGCCCACAAAATCCGATCCCTTGTCATGGATGAAATGAGAAAAGATACCCAAAAATCTGATTCTACTGTGGTGCCAGAAAATATTCCTTCCCAACCCAAACGTGAACTTGAAAGATCAGATTCATTGCTCGCTAAACACAAGTCTTCCATCCCTATTATAGTTTGTCGTAAACGCAGTTCAATATCGGCTAAGCCTTCCTCTTCTAGCCTAGGGCCAAAGATTGAGCAGCAGCAGCAGCAAAGCAATGAGAACAAACCAGTTAATGATCTGAAACCGCCTGCTGTTGAGCAGGGTTTGCTAAAGATGAAATCTGAAGAGAAGCCTGTAACTGGTGCAAGAAGTACCAGGAGAGGTAATAAGAATCTTGCGAAGGGTTCTACTTCTCCGAGCAAGAAGCAAAATACAAGCCCTGACACAAAAGTTGCTGCACCTGACAAGTCTGAAACTCCTAAAACCGAAAAGAAGAAAAATGAGGCATTGCCATTGGAGAAGAAAAAAAGTGCGGTTGATTTCTTGAAGAGAATAAAGAAGAATTCTCCTGCAGAGACACCAAAGAATAATAATAGAGGAGCTAGTAGTGGTGGAGAGCGAAAAATGGAAGGAAGTGGTGGGAAAGGAGAGAGAGGGAAAGAAAGAGTGTTGAAGAATAGTGATAAAAAACAAGGAAAGCAGGAGAGTAGTCCATCAAAGAAGAATGTTGGGAGGCCATCGAAGAAGGCAGCAGAGGAGAGTAGGGTTTCAGGAAAGCGTGGCAGGGACAGTGGCGGCAAGGAGGTGGCAAAGAGGCCAAGAAAGCGGTCTAGGAGGTAAACACCACTCATAAATGGCTGCTATGGCTTCTGTATATTATGTATGTAGTGTAGAGTAGTGTTTGATCACCCAATCAGTTAGCAATTCGTTGATCTTTTAGTCACTGTAACATTGTATCAGCTCTAATTCTTTTTACACTTGGTAGTTTTGCTACCATTTCTTCTTTGCTTGTCATTTACTTCCCCCGCTACTCGAGTGTAATCGTTATTTTATTGAGGATCTTACAAGACTTGACCCTTGATTAACTGATAGGTTTGCTCGTGATTCATGGGCTAATGATAATTAGTGAGGGAAATAAGTGTAGTACTGTACAAAACGAAGAATGTTGTGGCAATCAAGCCTTCTGTTTAATTTGAATGACTCAACTAATAATTATACGTTGATGACATTCCTGATGTTCTTGTTACATCTGCTCTTACTTGAGTCCGATTTCCATTGCAGGAAGTAGGCATTTTCTAAGAACCGACAGATTTCGAAGACAAAGGCGATGCCCTTGAATGCCAAACCTCCAAGAATAGAATGACGGTGAGTTATGAAGTATGTAGCTTGCAGAACAGCTGTCCCTCTTCTTCCCAAATAAAATATGTCTATGCCCCCACCAGCAATCATGATCCCAGGCAGGCCTCCTCTTCTCATTCCTCTCCACACTTGAATGGTCCTGATTGCAACTTGCCCTTTTCACATCTGACAACATATCTTCCTCATCTTTTGAATCTAAACTCAACAAAACTATATTGCAACTCTTGTTTTGGCCGTGGTTCAAAAATTGTGTTTGAAATTGTAATAATTTTTATTTAAAAATATATTAAAAAATATTTTTTTAAAATTTTATATTAGTACATCAACAACCTATAAATATTAAAAATAAATTTAAATATTACCAAAATAAAACAAATAAAATGTTACCATTAATACTAATAAATACCACCACCTTCATTTCTATTACCACTACCACGAGCTATTAATATCATTATCATTATTATTTCTTCATCATAACACATCATTATTATTTTACATTACTTTTATATTATTATACATAATTATTTATAAAATATCATAAAATTAAGTTGTTTTAATGTTTCTTGAAAAAAGTTTATTTTAAGTGGTGCCACATGGATTTCAATAAATCACACATAATTACTTGTCAAATATCACGATAAATGACCAAAAAAGATTATTATTGTCGTACAAAAAATAAAATAACGGAAAGATGCTAGATAGGTGTAATAATAAATCGCGAAATTCAAGATTGAACAGGACAAATATTTTTATTTGGCATCTTGTATCGTGCGTATCGGAAACTGGTACAATGGCATGCACTTTAAAATTCCCCTTTTTATGTTTTTAAAAAAGAATGGAGGCTGGCACATATATCATCGGGAACTTTTTATTGCACCTATAATAAAGCTAGGGATTAGGGCAGCGAAGCTAATCGATTATACATAAACACTTCATTTCTTCTTCTTCTTCTTTTTATTATTTATTATTTTTATTTTTATAAACGATAACAATAACCACTCGTGAGATACATTGTTTATTTTTATAAACGACACTTGAATCTATCAGATACATTGTTTGATAGATCAAGTACTTCTATCACTTCTCAATCATACATGTAGTAAAAATTATAAAATAAAATTTATTGCAGAGTTTTTAAAATCTTATTAGTTTGATTTAGAATCATTTTTTATAGTTTTAAATAAATCTTTAAAGACTGAGTTATTATAAATTATAAGTCATTTATTTGTCTGGCCTTTAACAGTAATCAACATAAATTATTTGTGAGAAATCTTCTAAATCCTTATTTTGGAGAGAAGGATTGTTATGTCTAGAGTGTTAGCTTTAATTCTGTATTTTTATAGTTTTTTTGTCTAACAAACAATTTCTAAAAAATAAAATACGTAACTTATTATTTATAGAAAAATCTAAAAAACACTATAAATTGGTAAAATATCAAATTGCCCTCTGAGTGATATCCATATATTAATTCAGGATAATTTTAAAAATTAACTTAATCAAGTCCTTACTTGATTTTTCTAGGTCTAGAAATATAATCCATGTGTTAATTATATTCTAGTCCTTAATTTCTAAAATATATTTTAATCAAGTCATACTTAATTAAATTATCTCAGTTTAATTTATGATTAATGGTTCTTAATGTGTGTGACCCATCATGTTTTTAATATGTAGACCAAAATATAAATTTTAATTTTAATTAAATAAAATTAAATAAATTAATTTATTAACAATTAATTAATTTATATTTGAAGATCAAGTACATCGTTTAACAACGTGTCATGATCCCAAATATTAGAAAAGTCATTGGTAGTTTGACTTAACCTTTTATTGACCAGTTTTTCAGGGTAATTAATATCATTTAATCAATAATGTTTGATTTAACATTAAAGCATGTAGTATGTCTATCATGTCAAATCATGTTTGTTCGCTACATAATAGTCATTGATTGTTTGAATAAGATTTGAAACTCTTTTTAAATCTCATTCTACCTTGTCCAAGGATTTCTCAGTCAATACTATTTAAGAACAAATGAAACATTTTTCCTAATTCACCTAGGGTGATGAATTATCTCTTGATCACTCAAGTACTTTCATATAGTTTATGTTATACTTAATGTCAGTCCTTTCGTTATCTCCATTAAGATAACATGTAACTTGATCAAAGCATAATATTCTCTATATAAGACAACTTAGTGATCTCAAATCTAAAGATCACTTATACTACCATCATGTGAGCCTTTCCATAGATATAAGTGATCTCTCCATACGAAATTATCATACGGTTCAGTTCAATATACATGTCATATGACAAGTACATACATATTAGTTCTAGGTATTCCTTACACCTCAGCTTATGAGAACAACTGCTTCATTTCATAAAGAAAAGAACATTATATATATTCGTGTTTACGACTCTAATGAATGCCCAGTATATAAGAGAGTATTGATTATGAACATTTTAGGAACAATACTTTGATGCAATAGAAATATTATAATTATAATAATTTTATAATTTTTTTACAAAATATTTTTATATTATTGACTTTATCTTTTTATATATATATATATATATATATTCATTAATCTATACATGAATATTAAAGATAAGAGGTAACTTGCCTTTTTCATGTTAATTTGTCCAAGTGTTTTTGTTGGCTGCCTAACCAACTTCTATATCTATTTATGCAAAAATATCCTTGAAAGTGTTTTAAGTGTTTGAGTGTTTAAGTGAAGAAAGAAAGTAGAAGAGAATTAAATTAGCAAATTATTATTACTGTTTTATTTAGAATGAAAGGAATGGATTGCTTATCGTTCATAACAATCTTTACAAATATATAGAAACAAAAGAAACTGAAATGGTAACTTATAGCAACATATCATGCCATGATTTGTTAACAAACTAACAGATTAACAAGCTCTTAGAGACTAGGACAACTATTTATTATTGTAGAGAAATTATAACAGAAAAAACAGAGTCTTTGACAGTAAATTGAAGCAAACTTTAACACTCCTCCTTGCTTTAAGAGCTGCAGACTCCTATCATTTGTTTTAGAAACTCAAATATGCTTACTGGAAGTGCTTTAGTAAACAAATCAGCAAATTGATCTTCAGAGTTGCAATAAATCAACTTAACATCACCATTTCTCTGTACCTCACGTAAAAAATAAAGTTTAATGTTAAAGTGTTTTGTTTTTCCATAAAACACCGGATTATGAGAGATTTCAATGGCTGCTTGATTATCAATTGAGATCTTTGTTGCTTCTTTTTCCTCCATGTGCGAATCACACAGAATCTTCTGAAGCCATAATGCTTGATTTACTGTTGTTGTGGCTGCAATGAACTCTGCCTCTGCAGTAAATTGTGCTACAATTGTTTGTTGGATGACCACGAAAATATTATTGATCCTAGATTGAAACAGAATCCAGAAGTGCTTTTCATGTCATCAATGAATCCACCACAATCACTATAAGAGAAACCATGCAATCTTAACTCTTGATACTTTAAAAATTTAACACCAAAATTGTATGTCCCTTTGATGTATCTCAGAATTCTTTTGGCTGCTCTTATATGTATTTCATGTGGACAATGCATAAAAAGAGATAAAAGGCTCGTTGCGTTAAGTATATCAGGTATGGTTGCTGTTAAATACAACAAACAACCAATCAAGCTTCTGAATTTCTCTTCATCAACTCTAGTAATTCCATCTTCTTTGTTGAATTTGTCTTTTTGATTCATGGGTGTGGTTGTTGGTTTGCAGTATTCTATATGAAATTTCTTTAGGATTTCCTTAGCATATTTCTTCTGGCAGATGAATATTTCTTCTTTACTTTGCATGATTCCCATTTCTAGAAAAAATCTCATGAGACCAATATCGGTCATTTCAAACACTTGCATCATTTTCTGCTTGAATTCTCCAACCTGCTGTATATTACTTCCTGTCACTAAAAGATCATCAACATAGAGTGATATTATGAGAACATCATTGTTAATCTTCTTTACATAGATAGTTGCTTCAGATAAGCTTTTTTGAAAGCCAGAACCTATCAAATAGTCATCAATTTTGCCATACCAGGCTCTAAGTGCTTGCTTCAACCCATAGAGAACCTTATTTAGCAGATAAACTTTATCTTCTTTCCTTGAATTACAAACCCAGCTGACTGTTCAACATAAATTTATTCTTGCAGAATGCCATTTAAGAAGGCTGATTTAACATCTAACTGGTATACTTTCTAGTTCTTATGTGCACCAACAACAAACAATAATCTGATGGTATCCATCTTTGCTACAAGAGCAAATGTATCAGAATAATCAATACCATAAATCTGAGCATACCCCTTAACAACTAGCGTAGCTTTATATTTGTTGATGGTGCTATTTGCATTTAGTTTGGTCCTGAATACCCACTTCACATAAATGATATTTTTGTTTGATGGTTTATCAACTAGTTCCCATGTGCAGTTCTTTTCAATCATAGATATCTCCTCTTGCATTGCTTTCTGTCATTCTGGGTTCTGCTGAGCTTCTTCATAGCATTCTGGTTCACAGTCTGCTACATTACTCCTTTGGTAAATGTCTTCAAGAGATCTGGTGCCTCTGATTGGTGAATCATCAATTGATTCATCCTGCAATTGAGGTTTGATTTTATCTTCAAGCAGCTTATTTATTTGTGAGTCTCCTTAGTCCCATTGTTCTTCTTCATGGAAATGAATATCCCTGGTAATGGCCATCTTCTGAGTCTGAGGATGATAGACTCTGCAGGCTTTAGAAACAGTACTATAGCCAACAAAGATACCTAGCATAGCCTTCTTGTCAAGCTTGTCCCTATTGATCTGTGGAACATGAACAAAACATATATTGCCAAAGATTTTAAGAAAGCTTAGTGAAGGTTTGTAATTATACCAAACTTCAAAAGGTGTCTTTTCTTCCAACAATTTTATTGGAAGTCGGTTTTGAAGAAAAACAACTGTGTTAGCTGTTTCTGCCCAAAACATCTCTAGCAAATTCTTTTCATGTAGCATGCATCTAACCATCTCTATTATATATATGTTTCTTCTCTCACCAACTCCATTATGTTCTGGAGTGTAAGGAGCAATGAGTTGATGTTCAATGCCAACATCTTCACAGTAGAGATTGAATTATGATGAAGTATATTCTTTACCATTGTCTGAACGAATGGTTTGAATTCTGCAGTTGCTTTGATTTTTAACCTTCTTCTTGAATCTCCAAAACATCCCAGTTACTTCTGACTTATATTTCATAAAAAAAAATCCAACACATTCTAGTGAAATCATCAATAAAGAGAATGCAATATCGACTACCTTTTAGTGAAGGTGTGTTTAGATGAACAGTAACATTAGTATGAATTAATTGAGTTTCCGTGTAGACCTCCAAGTTGATTTTGGAAATGGTTTCCTGCTTTGCTTACCAAACGGACAAGCATTATAATTTGGTAAATGATATGTGAATGAAGGCACACCTTTTACAACATCATACTTCTTTATACTGAGCATCCATTGTTGATAACAGTGTCCCAACCTCTTATGCCATACTTCTATGTCATTTAGCTTTGTTGAAAAAGTTGTGTGCTCCTCCTCAAATGGTAGAAATGAGAAACTTTTGCCTTTCATCTTGGCTTGCAATATTTTTTATCCAACATCATCAAATATATAGCAAGATTTAGCTAGTGATCTGAAGAGGTTTGAACTGAAAAACACGTGGCTACAAACATCTGATCTTCATCATCTTGACTAGCGACTTGAGCATCTTCTTCTTGTTTCTAAGGTTTTGTCCTGTAGATAATTGCTTCATGTCCAAGTTGGTTACATTTGCTACACCTTGCATTAAGTCTCTTCCAGCGCTTGAATGGTGGATGACCCATCTTGTTGCAGTGTTGACATGGTGAAAAATTTCTTTTAAGAAATTTTCCTTAGTTATGAAATTGACTGGTAGTAGTCTTACTGCTGCTTGAAGCCTAATTTTTTTTTTCTAAAGAACTTCTTCTTATCAGAATCTGGATACTTGGCTTGTAAAGCACCTTCTATAACATGGTCTTGCCTCATAAGTCTTCTTTTCTCCTGAGCTTGTAAGGCATTTAAAAGTTCTGCCAATGTAATCTTTGACAAATCTTTTGTATTCTCCAATGTAGTAATTAAAGCTTTATATTTTTCTGGTACTGTAACCAGATTTTTTTCAATAATTCTAAAGTCTGTAAATGATATTCCCAGCAACTTGACTCTGTTAACTATTCCAAGCAACCTATCTGAGTATTCCTTTATGGTCTCGGATTCTTTCATTCTTTGTAGCTCAAACTCTTGTTTCAAGTTTAGGTTTTGCATTCCACGAATTTTTTCATCTCCTACATATTCCTTCTTCAGATAATCCCAAACATCTTTTGCTGATTTAAGAGACATGTTTCTTGTGAAAATGGTTGTTGAAATAGCAGCAAATAGACATACTTTTGCTTTTGATTGCTTGGTTTTCCTTTCTTTGTGACTCTTGATCTGGGCTATAGTTGGATTATTCGGTAATGGAGGAACATCATAATCCTTTTCAATTGCTTCCCAAAGATCTAAAGCCTCCAAATAAGTCTTCATTCTCACTGCCCAGAGTTGATAGTTTTCTCTATCAAAGATAGGAGAAGAAATATGAGAAAAACTTGCTTCAACCTCCATTACAAGTCCCTCAAGAAAATTGCTCTGATACCAATTGAAAGTGTTTTAAGTGTTTGAGTGTTTAAGTGAAGAAAGAAAGTACAAGAAAATTAAACCAACAAATTATTACTACTATTTTATTTAGAATGAAAGGAATAGATTGCTTATTGTTCATAACAATCTTTACAAATATATAGAAACAAAAGAAACTGAAATGCTAACTTATAGCAACATATCATGCCATGATCTGTTAACAAACTAACAGATTAACAAGTTCTTAGAGACTAGGGCAACTCTTTATTATTGTAGAAAAATCATAACAGAAAAAACAGTTTTTGACAGTTTCAACAGTCCTGATAGTATCTACCAATTTAATATTTCTCATTATTAACAACTTCTACACTCCACTGACCCTTCACCATTCCTGTTGCTGCCTTCCATCTCTCTCTCTCATTCTTTCACTGTTACATATGACAACCTGTGTCGCACGTCCCCCAGGCGGCGTCGACTAGTGATTTTTTGTTATCTTTGTTTGATTTGGTTCTTGGGAGTCGCTACCTAGTATTTGATTGAGAGTTACTAGAACACCCGGATATACTGGTCGTTGTTAGAGATTCGAGGGTAAGGGACTGGTTGTGGCTAGGGAAGATATTAGCACCCCTAGCGCACCCTACCGAGGTAAGCTGCTTTGAGGTTTGATGTGATTTTAAAAGCGTGTTTGTTTACAGGAAAGTGAATTCCTAGAATTCACTTTCCTTGTTTTCCCATGTTTGGCAACAATATGGAAAAGTAGTTAAAGGAAACTGAATTCCAGTCAAACTAAAAAAAGCAACATTAGCAAAGGAAAGTGTTTTCCTTCTGTTAAAGAAAGGAAAACACTCTCCTTTTTTTTTCAACTCCTTTCATTTTCTCATACACAGTCTCTTTTTCTTCAAAATCAATTGGAAGCTGAGTAGGAACAAGAGCATTTTTCTGGACTAATTAATTTCAGGTATTTTTTTTCCTTTATGTTTTTATCTTTTTCTTCGTAGATCTGTAAAAATAATGGCATAAATTCTTTGATATTCTTGATAAATCTGCTACTGTCATATTTTTTCCATAACATTTCCATAACTCTTCATCTTATCTCATCACATTCCACAATTAAAACTAATCAAGCAACCCAA
>Ga0307509_10003655_pt1 | contig 23027 bp, 17 predicted proteins | sample 10_EM_MG_FD_202245 | JGI IMG/M metagenome (GOLD analysis project Ga0307509, IMG submission 202245) | Populus trichocarpa ectomycorrhiza microbial communities from riparian zone in the Pacific Northwest, United States - 10_EM | ecosystem: Host-associated > Plants > Roots > Unclassified | place... | reverse complement strand
TGAACCTGCGCGGCTAGGACGACGGCGGACAGACGATGGACCCGGGCGAGGCGCTCCGCGGTTTCCTGCACGCGCTGGGCGTGGCCGCCGAGCGGATCCCGGAGGGCGTGCAGGCCCAGGCCGGGCTCTACCGCAGCGTGCTGGCCGGCCGGCGGATGCTGGTGGTGCTGGACAACGCCCGCGATGCCGAGCAGGTACGCCCGCTGCTGCCGGGCGACGCCGGCGTCGTGGTGGTGACCAGCCGCAGCCAGCTGACCGGCCTGGTCGCCGTGGACGGCGCCCGCCCGCTCACCCTCGACGTGTTGTCCGCCGGGGAGGCTCGCGAGCTGCTGACGGCCCGGCTGGGAGCCGCGGCCGCCGACACCGACCGGGCCGCGGTCGCCCGGATCGTCGGCGCCTGCGCCCGGCTGCCCCTCGCGCTGACCCTCGCGGCAGCCCGCGTACAGGTGACCGGCTTTCCGCTGGCCGCGGTCGCCGCCGAGCTCGCGGACGCGAGCCGCCTGCTGGACGTGCTGGACGCCGGCGACCGGATGGGTCAGATCCGCGCCGTGTTCTCCTGCTCGTACGCGGCGCTCGGCCCGGCGGCGGCGCGGATGTTCCTGCTGCTCGGCCTGCATCCCGGCCCGGAGATCTCGGCTGCCGCGGCGGCCAGCCTGGCCGCCCGGACGGCGCCCGAGGCCCTCGCGCTGCTGGCCGAGCTGACCCGCGCCAGTCTGCTCAGCGAGCCCTACCCCGGCCGGTTCGCCATTCACGACCTGCTGCGCGCGTACGCCCACGAGCAGGCCCGGACCCGGCTCGCCGACGGCGACCGGAACGAGACCGTCCGCCGTCTGCTGGCGCATTACCTGCACACCGCGCACGCCGCGGACCGGCAGATCAACCCGTACCGGGATCCGGTCGTCCTGCCGGCGCCGCCGCCGGCGGTGGTGACGGAGCATCACGCCGATCCGGCGGCCGCGCTGGCCTGGTTCGGCCGGGAGCACGCCGGCCTGCTCGCCGCGATCCGGTACGCGGCCGACCACGACCGGCCCACCGCCTGCTGGCAGCTCGCCTGGGCCATCGCCACCTATCTCGACCGGCGTGGGCACTGGCAGGACTGGACCGTTGTCGCGCGGCTGGCCCTCGACGCCGCCGACGCGCACGGCGACCGGCTCGGGCGGGCACACGCGTCGGCCGGGCTGGGCCGCGCCCACGGATGGCTCGGCCGCCACGACGACGCCATCGCCGAGCTCGAGCGCGCCCTGGCGGGCTTCACCGAGATCGGCGACCGGGTCGGTCAGGCCACCGTCCACGGCCACCTGGCCTGGCTGCTGGACAGGTGGGACCGGCACCAGGAGGCGTACGACCACATCCGGCAGGCGCTGCACTGCTACGAGGAGGCCGGCGTCCGGCCCGGCGTGGCCGACGCGCTCGCCCGGCTGGGCTATCACGAGGCCAAGGTTGGCCGGCCTCGGGCGGCGCTCGACAAGTCCCTGCACGGGTTGGCGCTGCATCGGCTGCTGGGCAACCAGCGTGGGGAGGCCATCACGCTGGCAATGGTCGCCAACATCTACCAGTACCTCGACCAGGTCGAGACCGCCGTGTCCTACTACGAGCGCTCCGCCGACCTGCTGCACCGCGCCGGCGAGCGCTACTACGAGGGCAGGTGTCTCGCCGCGCTGGGCGACACCTACCGGGACAGCGGCCGCCTGACTGACGCCCGGGTCGCCTGGCAACGGGCCCTGGACATCCTCACCGACCTACGCCATCCCGAAGGGGATGTCGTACGCGCCAAACTCCGGCACTCCATCCATCTCTGATCGGGGGAAGAAATGTCACGTGTCATCCGCAGTCGCATGGTCAGGTTGCTGGCCGTCGTCCTCGCGCTCACCGGGCTCGCCGTGGTACCGGCCACGGCGGCGCAGGCGGCTACCAGCTGCAGCAGCTACGGCTCGTACTGGAACCGCGGCCCCTACTTCTACGCGGGTCTCCTCGCCAGCACCGACCAGCGGCGGACGGTGGTGCTCGACCAGGCGTCCCCCTACCAGACCGTCGCACCCGGCTACGTCCACATGTGGCACTCCAACGGGCCGACGAACAACCAGCGGTGGTGCCTCGGACGCTACGAGAATGGCGACGGCTCGTACTCGTATCAGGTGCGCAACCTCCAAACCGGACTGTGCCTGGACGTGCAGGACGACAACCAGTACGCCGGCGACCCGGTGTGGATGTGGACGTGCAAGTCGCTGTCCGACCCCACGGTCTGGAGCCAGATGTGGGGAATCAAGAGCAACGGCACCGCCGGTACGCCGGACGGCACCAAGACGGTCTACTACTTCCGCACCCACAGTGACGCCTACTGCCTCGACGTGAAGGACAAGGGGACCGCCGACGGCACCGGCCTGCAGATCTGGACCTGCTCGTACGCGGGCAACCAGCTGTTCTACTGACCGCCAGCGCTGTGCACGCCGTTGCTCCCGGAGCGGCGGCGTGCACACGCTGTGCGATGGCCGGACGCTCGACGGTCACACCCGGGAACTCATCTACCGGCCGGTTCAGCACGGGTGAAACGTCACCCGCGGCGCATGGGCCGTCCGCGCCGCCGCATCCGGAACAGCAGGAACCCGGCGCCGAACAGGCCGATCAGGCCGACAGAGATCACTAGGACGATGGTCGCCGGACTGCGTCGCCGGCAGTCGTTCAGCGGATCGTCGTGCGTGAGCGCACAGATCATGAGGGACGCCTTCTGCCTGCCGTAGCCGGCCTCCAGCGCCGTCCGGAGCTCTTGCCATTGGTGCCGCGTTTCCACGATGGCCCCCGCGACGGCCTTGGCGAAGTTGTTGCCAACCTTGCCTCGCGGTGTCGTCGGCTCCCTGGTGCTGCCGGTGCCGGGATCGATGAGCCCGTTGTCCTTGTTGAGGCCGGCGTGGGTGATGCGCCCTTCGCAGGCCTCGACGCCGGGAACACGGTCTCGCAGGACGAAGCAGCCGGTCGACAAGGCGACGGGAACGGCCGGCGCACCGGTGCCACGAAGGTCCAGGACCGCGCTCGGCGCGGGCAGATCCAGGCCCGGTGGGTTGTCGGCGCCGATCGCCCGGGACGGGTCCGCGGCATCGCTCCAGTTGCTGTGCGAATAGAAGTCCTGCGCACCGTGCAGGGCCCGGCCGAAGGCCTCGATGGTCCGGCATTTGGCCCGCTGCTCGGAGCCGGGGTCCAGTACGCAGTCGGTACCGAGATCCACCTCGGCGCCGACAAGGTCACCTTGATCGTCGAGCAGATCCGCGGCATTGGCGACGGCCTCGCGGAAGCGTCCGCGCAGATGGTTGACGCAATCAAGAAGATTTCCGGTGGCCTGCGCACGCGTCCGCGGATAGCCGCCGTCGAGGTAGTCGGCGTCATCGCAGTGCGCGCTCGGGTCGGACACCTCGGTTTTGTCGGGCGCCCCGACCGCGCCGAACGAGTTCCCGTGGCCCGCGAGCTGGTCCAACGACTTCGGCTCGAAGCAGTCGCCGTCTGATTCGACACCGGCCGGGCAGATGACCGCGGCACGTGTGATCCGCTCATGCTCCCGGTGCTGTCCCCCGCCCTCGATCGTGCCGAACGCCGCGGCCCGGCTCGGCACCCACGCGACCCAGCTCGCGAGGAGCACCGCCACGACAGCGTGAACGAAGCCGGCCTGCCCTCCGACGTCGAAATCAGAGCAGGCTGGGACGCCTGCATGACCTCCCTGAAGCGGCCCGCGGCGCAGGACGGAATCAAGGCCCTCCTGGAGCAAGGCCGGCAGGAGCCTGGAGACGCCGAGAATCGACTCGGATCCTACGTGGGACAGCTGCGCCTCAACGGCGAGCGCTGATATCCGAACGGCCTATATCAATTCTGGAAGGAAGCTCACGACCATGGATTTACTCGCCGTCGCCAAAGAAATCGCCGACCGCGTCGAAGCCGAATCGCTCACACAGCACGTACCCGTCGCTGTTTGCGTCATCGACGTCCACGGCAACGTCGTTCTCACCCACCGCATGACCGGAGCGCCCGCGTTCTCCCTCGAGCTCTCCGAGCGAAAGGCGTACACGGCCGCCCTCGTCCGCATGCGCACCGCTGACCTCGTCCCGCTCGTGCAACCAGGCGCGGAACTCTATCCACTCCTCGCCGTCTCCGGCGGTCGATACTCCGCGATGGGCGGTGGCGTGCCAGTCATCCGCGACGGCCAGGTAATCGCTGGTGTGGGAGTCAGCGGAGGAACGACGGAGCAGGACATTGCCGTCGTCGAAGCGGCGATGAAATAGGTCAGACACCGAGCGGGCCAGCTCGACAGCAGCGGGCCGACGGTATTCGGACCGTACACCTCGGTCTGTTCGGTAAATTGAAATTCCGTTCCATGAAACGGAAATGCTTCTTTTCCAAGCGCCATGAGGAGCCTGCCATGGAGTACCTCGTCAACATGACCACCCGCGTCCCGGATGGGACGCCGGAACAGGCCGTGGACGACATCCGTGCCCGCGAAACCGCCCACTCGCACGACCTGGCGGCAGCGGGGCACCTGCTGCGATTGTGGCGCCCACCATTGCAACCGGGTGAATGGCGCTCGCTCGGGTTGTTCGCCGCCGCGGACGGCGGCCAGCTTGAGGAGGTCCTGGCCTCCATGCCGCTGCGGGTGTGGCGCACCGACGAGGTCACGCCGCTCACGCCGCACCCGAACGACCCGGCGCCGGCGGCCAGGAACGACGGTACGGAGTTCCTGACCACCTTCACCATCAGCGTCCCGGAAGGCACGCCCGCCCAGGCCGTGGACGACACCGAGGCGCGCGAGGCGCAGCGCACGAAGGAACTGGCCGGCCAGGGGCACCTGCTGCGGCTGTGGAGGTTGCCCAGCAAGTCGCGCGCGTTGGGCCTATGGAACGCCGGCGACCCTGCCGAGATGCAGGCGATCTTGGAGTCGCTGCCCATGGACCCGTGGATGACGGTCGAGACCATGCCGCTCAACCGGCACCCGAGCGACCCGGCGATGATCATCCGATGACCGGGAACGACCGGTGGGTCGCCGATCAGGTGGCGCGTTGCGGCTCGTCGACGGGGGCGGGTAGCGTGCAACCGGAAGCACCTCCGCGAGTCCTCATTCCGGATGGTGGGCGTGACAGTGCACCATCTGCCCCGGTTGTTCGGCAGGACCGGCGAGCTGGAGATCCTGAGACGGCTTATCGCGAACGTGCGGAGCGGTCAGAGCGCCGTCTTGGCCGTGCGTGGAGAGTCGGGGATCGGCAAGACGGAACTCCTACGGCACCTGGTCGCCGAGGCGTCCGGTTTCCGGGTGGCCCGCGTGGCCGGCGTCGAGTCGGAGATGGAGCTGCCCTTCGCCGGGCTGCACCAGCTGTGCGCGCCGATGCTCGACCGGCTCGGGTCGCTGGCCGAGCCCCAGCGTCGCGGGCTCAGCGTCGCGCTGGGGCTTGCCTCGGGAGATAGCCCCGACCGGTTCCTGGTCGCCCTCGCGGCGCTCAGCCTCATGGCGGAGATCTCCGAGGAGCAGCCGATGTTGTGCGTCGTGGACGACGCGCAGTGGCTCGACCAGGCCTCGGCCCAGGTCCTCGGATTCGTCGGGCGCCGCCTGCTGGCGGAGTCGATAGCGCTGGTGTTCGCGGTCCGGACGTTGGCCCCACGAGATCCCCTGCCGAATTACCTGGCGGGTCTGCCCGAGCTCCGGCTGGGCGGACTGGATGAACAGTCGGCGCGGGCGTTGCTGGCGACGGTCACCGCGGGTCCGCTCGACGAGAGCGTCCGCGCCCGGATTCTCGAGGAGACACACGGCCATCCTCTGGCCCTGCTCGAGCTCTACCGGGGCCGGAGCGCCGCCGACCTCGCCGGCGGGTTCGCTCTTCCCGACGCGGGAGATCTGCCCAGGCGCATCGAAGATCAGTACGTAGCGCGCCTGGACGAGCTGCCGGACGAGGTCCAGCGCCTGGTCCTGCTCGCGGCGGCCGATCCGGTCGGGGACCCGGCTCTGATCCTGCGGGCGGCTCGGGTACCCGGCCTCGACACCGGACCTGTGAACCTGGCCACCGCGGCTGACCTGGTGGGGTTCGGTGTGAAGGTGCGCTTCCAGCATCCGCTGGTGCGGTCTGCCGCCTACCGGGCCGCCGCCGCCAATGACCGGCGAGCCGCACACGCGGCACTGGCGGCGGTGACCGATCCGCTGGCCGACCCCGACCGCCGGGCGTGGCACCGAGCCCACGCGACGGCCGGGCCGGACGAGGCGGTGGCCGAGGAGCTCATCAACTCGGCCGGCCGTGCCCTGCGCCGAGGCGGGGTAGCCGCCGCCGCGGCGTTCTGGGAGCGAGCCGTGATGCTCACTCCGGACCCGGGGGAGCGTGCCTCACGGGCTCTGGCGGCAGCCGAGGCGAAGTACGCGGCCGGGGATTTTGAGGCCGCCCAGACCCTCTTGGTAACGGCTGAGCTCGGACCGCTCGGCGAACTCGGCGACGCACGCGTGCAACGGATGCGGGCGCAGATCGCGTTCGCGCTGAGACGGGGCGGCGACGCGCCATCGCTCATTCTGCGGGCAGCGCAGCGGCTGGAGAGCCTGGACGCCGAGCTGGCCCGGCAGACCTGTCTCGAGGCCCTGGCAGCCGCGATTTACGCCGGTCGGCTCGCCCACGGACAGGACGTGAGGCACATCGCGCGCGCCGCGAGATCCGCAACGCTGGGGCCGTCCGGGTCGGAGCCTGTGCCACACTCGCAGCTGCTCATCCATGGCCTCGCCGTACGCCTGACCGATGGGTACGTGGCCGCCGCCCCCACGCTCAAGGAGGCACTGCGCCGTTACCGGGCGCAACCGTACGAGCTGGACTGGCTGTCCGTCTCGTACAACATGGTCGCCATGGACCTGTGGGACGACGAAGCGTGGTTCGAGCTCGCGGACGGGCAGGTCCGGCTGGCGCGGGCGAACGGCACCCTCAGCTGGCTTCCGTTCGCGCTGGACTATCTCGCCGAGATCCACATCCAGGCCGGCGAGCTGTCCAAGGCGGCGACCCTACTGATGGAGCGTGAGCGCGTCGACCCGGGGACCAGAGAGGCCACCCTGCCCTACGTCCCGCTGCTGCTCGCCGCGTGGCGCGGGGACGCGCCGGCCGCGGCCGATCTGGCCGAGGAGATGGTCCGTGGCGCCTCGGACCGGGGCGAAGGCGCCGCGCTGACCTCCGCGGACTACGCGCAGGCGGTGTTGTACAACGGCCTCGGCGACTACGGGCTCGCCGCCGAGGCGGCGCACGGTGCCAGCGCTGTCAACGAGATCGTCATCTCGCCGTGGGCCCTGTATGAGCTGGTGGAAGCCGCGGCACGAAGCGATCAGCAGGAACGTGCCCGGGTGGCGGCCGATCAGCTGTCGCAGCTGGCCGAGGCGAGCGCCACCAACTGGGCTCGCGAGGCGGCGGCGCGTTCCCGGGCGCTGGTGTCCGGGGGACGCGCCGCCGAAGAGGAGTACCGCGAGGCGATCGACCTGCTGGGCAAAACCCGGATGGCGACCCACCGCGCCCGCGCCCGCCTGGTCTACGGCGAATGGCTGCGCCGGGAGAACCGGCGGATCGATGCCCGCAACCAGCTGCGGTCCGCGTTCGACGAGCTCGCGTCCCTGGGCGCCGAGGCCTTCGCCGAGCGCGCGCGGCGAGAGCTCCAGGCGACCGGCGAGAAGGTGCGCAAGCGCGGCGAAAACACCCGCGCCGACCTGACTCCGCAGGAGGAGGAGATCGCCCAGCTGGCCCGCGAGGGACGAACCAACGCGGAGATCGGCGCGCAGCTGTTCATCGGCGGCCGCACCGTGGAGTGGCACCTGCGCAAGGTGTTCGCCAAGCTGGACATCAACTCCCGCCGCGAGCTCGACCGCGCCCTGAGAAAGCGGAGCGTTCGGTCATGACGGAACAGATACCCGGACGAGTTGATCTCGCTCGGGCTCCGAGTAAAGCAGTCTCGACAGCGCAGTCGTTGATCGTCTCGCGTAACTGATCGGGGCACACGGACCACCCCGGTCGGCCTTATCGTCTTCGATGGACGATGCGTAGGCGCGCCGACAGGAGACAGATCATGGCTGCAGGGCAGGGCAGGTTCAGCCGGCGCTTCGTGTTGACCGGCTCGTTCGCCTCGGTGGGCGGTCTGGTGACCATGGCGGCCCCCGGCGCCGCTCAGGCGGGCGGGCAGCCCGGCCCGGATTTTTCGCTCACGCTGGCCGCGGGAACGTACAGCGGCGCCGGCCGCGCCTTCGTGATCATCGCCCGCCCGTCGGATCTGAGCCCCGACGCGCCGGAACCCCGGGATTACCTGCAGAACCTTGAGCCGATCACCGTGCCGTTCTTCGGCCAGGACGTGGCGCACGCCGTGCCCGGCCGGCCGATCCTGCTACGTTCCGGCGCCACGGTGGTCGGCTACCCGCTCGCCCGGTTCGAGGACATCCCGGCCGGCGACTACGTGGTACAGGCGTTCTTCTGCACCTACGAAACCAACCATCGCTCGGACGGATCGGTCGTCCAGGTGCACTGGCCGCAAGGCGACGCCGGCGACATCTGGCACTCGCCGGGCAACGTCTACTCCACACCACGCATCGTGCACCTGACCGGCCACGCGCAGACCGTGCACCTCGCGCTCGACCAGGTCATCGAGCCGATCGGTACGATCCCGCCCGGCGGCACCGGCCAGCAGGGCAACCCGACCGACTCGGCGCACGTCAAACACCTGAAGATCCGCTCCGCGCTGCTGAGCCGCTTCTGGGGCCGCGACGTCTATCTCGGCGCCGACATCCTGCTGCCGGCCGGCTACGACCTGGCCGCCAACCGCCACGTCCGCTATCCCATGGAGCTGATCGCGCGCCACTTCCCGCGCGCCAACCCGCACCGCTTCGATGAGGCGCTGGGTGATGACTTCTCGCGGTGGTGGGTGTCGGCGGACGCGGCCCGGTTCATCTCCGTGCAGGTGCGCAGCGAGAATCCGTTCTATGACGACTCCTATCACGCGAATTCCGCCAATCTCGGCCCGTACGGCGACGCGATCAACAGAGAGCTCATCCCGGCCATTGACAAGTCGTTCCGGACGATCGGGCAGCGCTGGGGCCGGGTCGTCGCCGGCGGGTCGACCGGCGGGTGGATCGCCGCGGCGTCGCTCGTGCTCTACCCCGACACCTACGCCGGCGCCTGGGCCGGCTTCCCCGACTCGATGGACTTCCGCGCCCATCAGGTGATCGACATCTACACCGACGCCAACGCGTACGTCACCGGCAGCTCGTGGGTGCCGGTGCCGCGGCCGGCTGCCCGCGGGAACAGCGGCGACACCTGGTGGACCAACGAGCAGGAGAACGCGTACGAGCGGGCGGTCGCCTCGCGCGGGCGCAGCCAAGGACAGTGGGACATCTGGCAGGCGGTGTTCGGTCCGCAGGCCAAGGATGGATACCCGGCGCCGATCTGGGACAAGCGCACCGGCGCCATCGACCACACCGTGGCCGCCTACTGGAAGAAGCATTTCGACCTTTCGTCGATCGTCGCGACCGACTGGACGAGGCTGGGACCGAAGATCGCCGGTCGGTTGAACGTCTACGTCGGCACCGAGGACACCTACTTCCTCAACAACGGTGTGGCGTACTTCGAGCAGCGAACCAACGCCCTCACCTCGCCGGCGCCCGACTTCCAGTTCCTCTACGGCGTGGGCCAACCGCACGGGTGGACCCCGTTCACCGACCAGCAACTGCTGACCACGATGGCCGACTTCATCGCCCGGCACGCGCCGCAGGGCACCGACGTCAGCGGCTGGCGCGGCCAGGAGCAGCCGCCGCAGCTCATGCTCACCCGTGGCCGGCAGGTCGTGGACGAAGGCTTCGACGCCATCCTGGCCAACGGTGACGGGTCACCAGCCTTGGCCGCGAAGAGTCCGCCCGAGGAGGGCGTGACCGGCCAGATCACCCGCTCCGCGTGATCATCCTCGCGGACGGCAGGCCGCTGAGCTGGCACGAGTTCGGAGACCCGGCCGGATCCCCGGTTATCTACACGGCCGGGACGCCGGTATCGGGCCTGGGCGGAGCCTGCTACGACGAGACCGCGCGGGCAGCCGGCCTGCGGTGGATCTCGCCGGACAAACCCGGCTACGGCGCCTCGGGTTACCAGCGGAGGCGCAGCCTGGCCAGCTGGAGTGATGACCTCCGCGCGTTGGCTGGTCATCTCGGCCTGTACCGGTTCGCGCTGGCGGGCGAGTCCGGCGGCGTCCCGTTCACCTTGGCCGCTGCGCATCAGCTTGCCGACCGGGTCAGCGTCGTCGCTCTCATCGCAGCGGGCGGACCGATGGGCCCGGCCGAGCGAGTAGGTATGAAGGCGAGCGCCCGAGTCATGAATTGGCTCGCCAGGAATGCGCCTGCGCTCAACATGTTCCGTGTCGCAGCGATGCGCCGGGAGCTGGTCAACCCGAAGAACCGGCGGCGCGCCCTGCACGATGCAATGGCTGCAGCACCGGATGCCGCGCACGCCGCTGCCACACGCATCGAGTTCGAATCCGTTGCTGACGCGTTGCGGCAGGGTACACGCGCCACAGTGCAGGAGCTCGCCCTGATCAAACGCGAGTGGACGTTTCCGCTCAGCGAGATCGCAACGCCGGTGCATCTGTGGCACGGCGCTCGCGACCGTAACGCGCCGATCGCCTTCGCCCGTCGGCTCGCGCAGGAACTACCGGACGCCACCCTGCACGTCAGTGAATCGTCGGGGCACGACGTCGGCGTGGATTGCAGCGGCGAGGTCATGTCTGTGCTTGCCTCGTGCGTCAAACATCGCCCAGGTCAGGAGCTCGGATGAGTTTTCGGCACTCACACGGTCGGCGATGATTTCTGTTATGCCGCGTCCAGGAATGGTCCCTCCCTTTACGTGAACCCTTACGAGCGAGCGGCGGCGGCCCGCGCCGGTGACCTTCGGGCCCTCGACGAGCTGGTGGCCGAATATCTGCCGCTGGTCTACAACATCGTGGGCCGGGCACTGGACAATCCGGCCGACACCGACGACGTTGTGCAGAACGTCTTCGTCGAGGCGCTGCGCGATCTGCGGAAGCTACGCGATCCGGCGGCCTTCCGGTCCTGGCTGGTCGCGATCACCATGCGGGAGGTCAGGCGGCACTGGCGGCTGCGGCATACCGCGCCGGCCGGTCCGGTCGAGGCCGAGGCGACCGCCGATCCGGGCGCCGACTTCGTCGATCTCACGATCACCACTCTGCAGCTGTCCGGCCAGCGGCGCGAGGTCAGCGAGGCGACCCGTTGGCTGGAACCGGACGATCGGGAACTGCTGGCGCTGTGGTGGCTCGAGGTCGCCGGCCGGCTGACCCGGTCCGAACTGGCCGAGGCGCTGGGCCTGTCGGCGGCCTCGGCCGCGGTGCGGGTCCAGCGGATGCGGGTCCGGCTCGACACCGCGCGGTTCGTGGTGCGGGCATTGCGCGCAGCCCCGAGCTGCTCGGAACTGTCTGCCGAGACGGCGCGGTGGGACGGCCGCCCGTCCGGGCTCTGGCGCAAGCGCCTGGCCCGGCACGTACGCGAGTGCGACTGGTGCGCGCGGACGCAGGGGGACGTGATCCCGGCTGAGCGCCTGCTGGCCGGGTTGCCGTTGGTGATTCCCCCACACGCGCTGGCATCGGCCGTCCGCTCCGCCGCGGCGACCCACTCCGCCGCGACGACACCTTCGGTCGTTGCGCGGGCCGCAAAGGCTCTGCTCGCCGGGAAGGCGGCCGCGCTCAGCGGTGCGGCCGTCGTGGTGCTGGCGGTCGCGGGCGGCGTTGTCGTGACCCATCGACCCGACAGGCCGCCGCCGGCGGCGGCCGCCGCTCGGGTCGTCCCCGCGCCCGTTCTGGCCGCCCCGTCGCCGTCCTTGTCGCCGGTCCCGGCGAAGACGGCACCGACGTCGCGCCCACCGTCGAAATCGGCGCCGAAAAGGGCCGTCGTCGCCGACAGCAAGCTTCCGATCCGCGGTGCCTTCTACTACCCGTGGTACGCGGAAAACTTCCAGGGCGCCGACGGCGGTTCGCACTGGCATCCGTCGGCCGGCAAGTACTCGGTCGACAACCCGGTCACTGTCGATCGGCAGATCAGGGACATGAAGTACGGCGGCCTGAACGCCGGCATCTCGTCCTGGTGGGGCCGGGGCAAGCGCGAGGACAAGCGTTTCCCGCTGCTGCTCAAGGAGGCCGACAAACTCGGCTTCACGTGGAGCCTCTACTACGAGCCGGAGGGCTACGGCAATCCGAGCAGCGCCCAGATCCTGTCCGACCTCCGCTACCTCGGGAAATACACCGACGATCCGGCTTTCCTGCACCTCAAAGGCAAACCGGTGATCTTCGTCTGGGCCGACGGCACGGACGCCTGCGGCATGGCCGGCCGCTGGGCGGCGGCGAGCAAGACGTTCTACGTGGTCCTGAAGGTCTTCGGCGAATATCAGAAATGCGCACAACAGCCCGACGGCTGGCACCAGTACGGCGTCGGCCAGGACATCCAGCGCGGCTACTCGGCGCTGGCCGGACCCGGCTTCTGGCACGTCGGAGACGCGGCATCCCGGCTGGCCCGCGACCCGGCCCGCTTCCGCAAGGACGTGACCGCGGTAGCCCGGTCGGGAGAACCGTTCCAGCTGATCACCAGCTACAACGAATGGGGCGAGGGCACCGCGGTCGAGTCGGCTACCGAATGGACCAGCCCGAGCGGCCACGGCATCTACATGGACATCCTGCACGACGCCTTCGGGGGTAGCTGAGCGTTGTCCGAGAACAAGTTTCGCCCTTCTGGGCGGCCGGGCCTATCAATGCTCGGGCGCCAGATAACGGCTGAGGTGCAACTCGAAGTCCGTGCCGGCGGCCCGGGCGCGTTCGCGGAGCTGTGCCCGGCGCGCTGCGGTTGCCGCGGCCAGCGCGGGCAGCGCGCTGACGGTCTCGGCCAAGTCGCCGGCGGCCGGCAATCCGTGCCTGTTCAGCAGTCGCTTCGCCGTCGACACGGCCTGCGGATCGAAGGACGCGATCCGCCGCGCCAGCGTATCGACGTAGCCGTCGAGTTCGTGGTCCGGAAGGGCCCGGTTGATCCAGCCGTACTGCTGTGCGGTGTCGGCGTCGTAGTCGTTGCTGCTGACGATGATCTCCGTTGCGCGCGCCCGGCCGACGAGCGCGGCGAGCCGTTCGATGCCACCACCCGCGGGCAGCAAACCGGAGCCGACCTCAGGCTGGCCCAACATCGCGTTTTCCCGGCTCGCGAAGCGCATGTCACAGGCAATGGCGAACTCGTTGCCACCGCCTCGAACCCGGCCTCTGATGCTTGCGATGCTGATCGCGTCGGACTCGGCCACGCCGGCGGTGGCCTCCGCGAATAGTCGAAGCCCGGCCTCCGGCGAGACCGCGCTGTCGGCGGCGGCCGCCAAGTCGTAACGAGCCAGGAAGAACTCCGGGTTGACGCTGTCGAAAACGACGACCCGAGTCGTGCCGTCGTTCATCTCGCTGAGCACCTCGCGCAGCTCGAGGATGGTGTCCGGGGTCAGGAGATTCATCGGCGGGTTATCGAAGGTCGCCCGCAGGTAGCCAGGCGCCGGTCGGGTGAGGGTGAATTGGTTCAATGTGATCAGCCTCGGTTGTGATCGCGGTCCCGTGACCGCTGGCGGGGCGTTGGTAACGGGGTCTGCGGATCTGCCGGGCCCGCGTGCGGTCAGCTGCCGGACTGGAGTTTCGCGATCTCTTGCCGGGCGACGACCGCGAGTTCTTCATTCTTCCGGTGGGCCGGAGGCGTCGGTGGCCCGGTGGCCCCAACAGCAATACTATGACGGTCATCATAGATCAGGATACCCGGCCCATGGAGCCGAGCCGCCTACTTGCTGGTCGACCTGCGCCGCATCCGGCGGCTCGCCTACCGGCTCACCCCGCCAAGCAGGCGAACGCCGAGCTGGGAGGGCCCGCTACCTTCCGCGGGGTCGGACGATCGGCACGTGCTCGAGTCCACACTCGGCTAACCCGCGGCGTACCGTGGCAGCCGCGCGATGCGCCTTCGCCCGGCGGCGTTTCAGGCCCTCCACGTATTCGGCCCTTATCCCCGCAGGGACGTCGAGCGCGGCAGCCCGTTCAAGGGCGAACACGACAAAACCCCATTGCCGACCGGTAAGTTTCACCCTTTGCGGTCGGCCCGCGCAGCGCGCCGACCATTGCGAGACGCCTTCGGGGTCGCGTGGCCAGTCCGGGATTTGCTCCCAACCTGCCCGGCGCACGCTGTGGCCCAACTCGCTCAGGTCGGCCCAGTACGGATCACGCGTCGGCTCTCCCCAGTCGTCCTCACCCCATCCTTGTTGGGACAGCAGATCGAGCTCGTCGTCCATGGTCGCATCGATCACCAGCCAATCGCCAAGATCCATCACCACGAAGTACTCGGTTGCCTCAGCAGGATCGGCCACGCCACAACTGTTCGCTCCGCGCCCGGACAAGAACACGGAAACGTCGAAACGGGCATCGCCCTCGGAGGCTCCGGGCAGGCTATCGACGACACGTCCACCGGGCCGTACAAGATCCGCGGAGCACGGCTTTAACGCAATGCCGCGGAAAGAGGGCATTCCGGCTCGCGTGAATGCAACCTTGCCGGGCGCTCATCTGCCGCATTTCGCTCGCCACAGTGTTACTGCGCGGTGAGTTTCCGTCGCCCACCTCTGGCAGGATTCGGCGGTGAGCATGATGACACTCGATGAGATCGACGGCGACGGGGCCGTCGTGGTGGTCAATGGTCTCCAGTTGTTCGTGCGCCGTCTCGGCGACCGGGCGCTGCCGGCGCTGGTCGTCATCCACGGCGGTCCGACCTGGGACCACAGCTACCTCCTCCCGGCAGCTACCCACCTGGCCCACATCGCGCACGTCGTGCTGTTCGACCTGCCCGGCTGCGGCCGCAGCCACCGCACTGCGCCGCACGGCGACCTGCCCGAGAACCGCCTGCAGCCCGATTCACTCGCCGACGACATCGCCGCCCTGATCCACAACCTGGGCACCCCGGTCGTCGACGTCCTCGGCTTCTCCTACGGCGGCCGGCTCGCGATGCGCCTGATCGAACAGCACCCGCACCTGGTACGCCGGGCCGTGCTGGCCTCCACGACGGCGTACACCGCCTTCGACGACGAGTTGCGCGCACTGGCCGAGTACCGGCAACGCGCCGCGCTGTGCACCACCGTCCCCTTCGACGATCCCGACCTCAGCGGCCCGCACGCGCCCGACGGCGCGCTCAGCCGGGCCATGGCCTTCGGCAACGCGCCCCTGCAGATCTGGCGGCTGGACCGGCTCGACGCCTGGCATCGCGTCCTGGACCAGATCCGCTTCACCAACGACTACAACCAGCCGTACGCCACCGGAGCACTGCGCCCAGCCGCCGCCGACAACGCCGCGGCGATCCTGCGCACCTGGGCCCACCCAGTACTGATCCTGCACGGCGCCCACGACACCGCCTTCCCGGTCACCGTGGCCCGCCGCCTGCACACCGACCTACCCGCCAGCACCCTCGCCGAGATCCCTGACGCCGGCCACATGACCCACTTCGACAACCCCACCCCATGGCTCACCGCGATACGCCAGTTCCTACGAGCATGACCATCGACCCCAGCGGGGCTGTACCACAAGGGTCTGGACGGCACGACGTCCGCACGACGCCACGAGACCACATCGCGGGCATGGGGGTCCCGGTCGCTAGTACGCGATGTGCAGGCCGCTCACGGCGTGGACATCGGTGAGCCGGCCGGTGGCGCCGGAAAACCCGACCAGGCTGGTTGCCGGAAGCCCGGTTACCGGGGTGGTGAACAGCGCCGACCCGTCGATGGTTACCACGAGGCCGCCGCCGGTGACGGCCACACTCACCTCGTGGGTTCCGCTCCGTAGGTCGGGTACCGCGATGGAGGTGGTGACGAAGGTCGCGCCGGTGGCGGTGCCGGTCAAGATGCCGGCGAAGTTGTTCGACGCGACGCCGCTCTGGGCGTACGTGACGAAGGCGACCGCCACGCCGGTGAGCCCGGCGAAGCCCAGACCGGCGCCATTGCGGCCGACCGAGGACGGGGCGTTCAGAGCCGGATCGAGCAGCAGGAAGGTGAGGCCGTCCGCGCCGTTGCCGCCGCCGATCGCAATGGTGAAGTTCGCCTGCAGATGGGCGATCGGCACCGGCGTGGCGTAGATGGCCGTACCGGCCTGGCCGGCGACCGCGGCGGTCAACTGCATCGTGCCGCCGGACAGCGTCGTCGACCCGTTCAGCGACCAGCCGGTGCCGGGCACCGGCATGGCGGTGCGGCCGCTCACCACTTGGGCGTCAGTGATCCCGTGGACGTCGGTCAGGGTGCCGCTTCCGGCTGAGAAGCCGACGAGCGCGGTCGGCTTGAGCGCCGGAACCGCCTCGCTGAGCACGTCCGTTCCGTCCATGGCGATGCTGATCGTGCTGCCGCTGACCGAGACCACCACATCATGGCTGCGCGTACGCAGGTCCGGGACGTCGGTGGTAGACGCCAGGAACGAGGCGGCGCCGCCGGCCGTACCGGTCTCGATCCCGACGAAGTTGTGCGAGTCGATGCCGCCCTGCGGGTAGGTCAGGAACGACACGGCCACACCGGCCAACCCGGCGAACCCGAGGCCGCCGCCCACCTCTCCCACACTGGTAGGGATCGCTTTCGCCGGGTCCAGCAGGACGAGCGCGGCGCCGTCGGCGCCGGTTCCCCCACCGATGGACAGGTTGAAGGAGGCGGTCAACCCGTCGGTGGCGATGGGGTTGGTGTACAGGGCCGTGCCGGCCCGCGATGTCGCCGCCGGCGTGAGGATCACCTGGGATCCGGCGACGTCGGCCGAGCCGTTGAACCGCCAGCCGGTTCCCGGCGGAGGCAGCTTCGTTCCGCCGGAGCTGATCGAGATGTCCTGCACCGCGTGCAGGTCGGTGGCCGTGCCGGTGCCGCCGGTGAACGCCGGCAGGATGGCCGGGGCGAGGCCGGGCACGTTGACCGACAGCCGCTGCGCACCGTCGAGGAAGACGGTGATCGTCGTGCCGGAGACGGTCACGGTGACGCCGTGCGGGCCGCCGCGCAGGTTCGGGATGCTCGTCGAGGTGGCGACATAGGTCAGCGCCCCGCCGGTGGCGCCGGTGCTGATGCCTATGAAGTTGTTCGATGGATCCGCCCCGTTGCTGTACGTGTCGAGGGCGACGGCGACGCCCGGAAGGCCGGCGACGCCGAGGCCGCCACCGCCGCCGCCCAGACTGCGGCTGTTGTTGCCGGACGCGGAAAGCAGGGCGAATGTCATGCCGTCACCGCCCGACCCGCCGCCGATCTGCGCGGTGAACGATGCGGTCAGGCCGTCGCTGGGCACCGGCGTCGAGTACACCGCGGATCCGGCCAGACCCGCCGCGTTCGGAGTGAGGACCACGTTCGTACCGGAGATCTGGGCGGACCCGTTGACGAACCAGCCGCCCTGGGTGATCGGCGGCAACGGCGTTCCGCCGGGCAGGCCGGCGGCGGTGCCGATGACCGGAATGCTGTGCGCCCCGTGGCCATCATCTGAGCTGATCACGTACATGTTGCTGAAGCTGCCGGAGCCGGCCGGAGCGAAGGTGACGTCGACATGCGCGGTGTCCGCGGGGTTGAGGACCAATCCCTCCGGCAGCGGCGTGTTCACGACGAACGGCAGTGCGGGTGGCGCCGCCTTGGTGATGGTGACCGGAAGGTTGCCGGTGTTCGCCACGGCCAGCGTCTTGGTGGTGGATCCACCGACCGGCACGGCGCCGAAGCCGAGCGACTCTGGCGTGATGGAGAGTTGGGCCAGGCCGATGGCGCCGGTGCCGGTCAGCCGTGCGGTGGCGTCGCCCTGCGGGCCGGTGACCGTGATCGACGACGTGTCGGCGCCGGCCGCTTCGGGCCGGTAGGTCACCGACACGCCGATGGACTGCCCAGGCCGCAGGACCGTGCCGACGGTGGGCAGCCCAGTGACGGTGAACGGCGCCGCCGGGCCGGTCACCGCGGTGACGGTCTCGTCCGTCGTGCCGGTGTTGGTGACGTTGACCGTCAGGTACTTGTCGGTGCCCACGGCGATGTCGCCGAAGTCCAGGGTCGCCGGCGTCGCGGTCAGGCCGGGCTTGATGGCGTTGCCCTGCAGGCCCGCCCCGAGCGTCTGGCTGACGCCGGCCTCGATGATGGAGAACCGCAGCGCGCCGGTGAATGAGCCCGGCGAGGTGGGTGAGAATGAGACGGGAACGGAGATCGTCTGACCGGCGGTCAGGGTGACCGGAAGCGCCGGTACGGTCGCCCCGAACGGCGGCCCGGTGGTGCCGACGGCGTTGACGGTGACGGTGCGGGTGGCGGTCGCGGTCACCGTCGCGGTGCCGGTCTGCGAGACGAGCACGTCGCCGAAGGGCGTCTGTGTGGTTTGCAGCGCGGCGGTGGTGGGTTGCCCGAAGCCGTAGACGAACCCGTCGCGTGTCCCGGTGTAGACACGCCCATCGGCCGAGGCCGGCGTGGAGAACTTCGCGCCCGTCCCGATCGGGAAGGAGCGCAGCAGCGTGAGGTGACCGTTCGCCGGTACCGCGTCGTAGGCGCACAGCCGCCCGTTCGCGCCGGACGACCCGTCCACATTGGTCGCCCACACCACGGCAGTGCCCGGCGCAGTGTCGTCCGAGGTGACGATCGGCGATCCGGAGCTGTAGCCGAAGCTTTCCGAGCTGTTCCCGGCAAGGGACAACGTCGGCCTGTTCGATCCGTCAACACCGTACTTGAAGGCCAGCATGCTGCCGCTGTTCTGCACGACGTACACGTAGCCGCCCTCGCCGCCGTACACCGCGGGATGTCCCCAGACACCCAGGTACGGGCCGACCACCCGGACCACGTCGTCGCCGCCACCGGCCTTCTGGTTCTTCCCGCCGAGGCGGTCCCGGTCGAGAAGGAACAACCGGCCGTCCTTGCCGATCTGCACCATCAGGTTCGGCGTGGTCGTCGTGCCGAAGTACGGCGCGGGCAGCGCGACCGGGCCGCCCGAGCCGAGGTCCTGGTCGTTGCGGTCAAGCTGGGCGGCGTTGGCCGGGCTGAAGAAGTCCTTCGCGGAGATCGTGCCGTCGGCCGCGACGCCGAGGCGTACGACGGACTCGGACAGCTGCTGTGGAGGGTTGCTGCCGGGCCCGTCCGGAGCGGTCACACCGTTGCCGGTGGTCAGGAAAATACGGCCGGGGCCGTCCGAGACAAGGCCACCGCCCGCCTGCCAGATACCGGCCTCGCTGCTGGTGGCACCGACCTCGTCGGACCACATGCTGATCGCCCCGGTGCCGGTGTTCACGCCGGCCACCCAACCGACGTAGTGGCCGTGGTCGCACATCGAGCCGAACGCCATGTAGACGCTGCCGTCCATCAGCAGCAGACCAGGCCGCTGATTCACGTCGTACGGCTGGAACGGGTGAGCAGGGTCGTTGGACGGCGTGCCAACGATCTTCACCGGCCAGCCGGCACGCTCCGCTCCGGATCCGACCTCGACCGCGTGGAGGTACCAGTTGGGATGCAGCACGTCGGGTCCGTCGTTGACCTTCGTGGTCAGATAGACGTGGCCGGTCGCCGCGTCGTAGACGCCGGTGGCCGTGTTGCCGATGTTGGGTGCGATGTCCGCGCAGCCGATAGCGCTGGCCGGCCAGGTCGGCCCCAGGTTGCGCTGCCATCTCACCGCCCCGGTCACCGCGTCCAGGCCGTAGACGTAGTTGTCCTCGGTACCGACGACAACGGTGGCGCCGATGACGAGCGGCTGTGCGTACACCTGGCCCTGAACCTTGGTCGCGAACAGCTGGCCAAAGGTCGTGCTCGTGATCGTGCTCGGCGCGAGCGCCGGCTCACCCCGATCCCAGCCGGTGCGCAGGTTGTCGTGCGAGGCGGTGATGTCGTCGGCGAAGGCGGGCGTCACCGTCGGTGGTCCACCGTCGACGGCGACCACGACGGCGGACGCCGGCAAGGCGTACGCAGCCAGCCGGCTCCGAGTGGGCGCCAATCACAGAGATCGACACCGTACGCGTCCTCCCACCGACGAGCCCGCATCCCAAGAGCGTAAGGGCTCATCCCCCCGGCGTCGATGGCGCCGGCCAGCCAGTCACGTTTTGGACACGAGGCGGCGCCTGCTGTCGCGACGCCGCCGAAATACCCAGGTTAGAAGGCCGAAGGCCTTTCATCGCAAAGCCTTGGCATTCAAAGCCATATGCAGGAAACTTCTTCAGCTTCTCGCAGGCGTATCCCCAACCGGGGAACGTACCCAAACCACACCAAACCTACCGGAAATGGAACACAATATGGTCAGTCCTGAGCCCTTCCCCGGGTCGCCCGGCGACGAGCCGGCTCCCTCGGCACCCCCCGTAGCTCCGCCCCCGCCGCCTGCCTACGGTGCTCCGCCGCCGGCGACCGGTTACACACCGCCACCCTTCGCCCCGCCGATGAGTGGCGCTCCGGGAACGCCCCTGAACGCAGTTGGCCAACCGGGCAACTTGACCGACCGGTTCGTGGCGAGGTTCATCGACGGTGTCATCGTCGGCGTCGCTGTCGTGATCCTCAACTACGTGCTCGCGGCTATCTCGAATTCCTGGCTGCTCACCGGGTTCATCTCTGCGGTGGCGACCGCAGCCCTGTATCTCGGCTACTTCACCTACTTCGAGTCCAGCCGGGGCCAGACGATCGGTAAGCAGGTGATGAAGCTCAAGGTGGTCGGCCCAGATCACGTCAGCAACCCGACGCTGGAGCAGGCCGCCCGCCGGAACATCTTCACGGCGTTCGGCATCGCCGGCGTCGTTCCGATCGTCGGCAGCCTCCTGGGCGGGCTGGCCCAGCTGGCCGCAGTGATCTTGATCGCGATCAACATCAACAGCGACCCGCAGCGTCAACACTGGTTCGACAAGTTCGCCGGTGGCACACAGGTCCTCAAGATCGGCTGACCGGGTGTCACGCTCACATCGGTGACATGTTCACGCCCGGCGGCCCTTGCTCAAGCAGTAGGCAACTTGAGCAAGGGCCGCCGATGCCGGCATGGGCTCAACCAGCCTCAACCGACCAGCCGCGCCAAGCGCAAACCCATCCGCTGCCGGGCGGCGGCTACGAGCCCGGTAGCGACCACGCACGCCGCACCAATCGACCGCGGTGCCGTTGTCCAGTGGACCGGAGTCCTGCTCACGCGTAAGGACCCGATCACAAGATCGGGCCAGGGTCGCAATTGTCTGACGCGCATTGTTCTGCCGCTGGTGTGTGCGGCGCTCGGCGTGGCCGTCACGCTTCGTAGGTGGGCGGATGAGGCTGGCGTGCTTGTGCCGATGACTGGTCACGCGGTGGGAGTCAACGAGCGGGTAAGTTCTGCACGCCTGCGGCGAGGCGTACGGGAGAATCTTGGTATGTCCTACGATCTGGCTGTCTGGGAAGGCGACAGGCCGGCGAACGACGCTGCCGCCGGGGCGCAGTTCGAGGTCCTGTACGGCCGATACATCGAGTCGCAGGAGCACGTCGAGCCCACCACCCGCATCGCCGCCTACGTGACAGCCTTGCTGGAGCGCTATCCGGATATCGACACGGATGCCGGCGACAACAGTCCCTGGTCGACACGGCATCGTCACGTCGGCGGCTGACGCCGCGGCCGGCGAAGGCCAGCGGGGGTTTCGGCAGCTGCGCTCCGAACTGAAGATGATCCCGGCGCTGCCGGTGGCCGACCTGCGACGCCAGGCCGACGACCTCGCCCGGCAGCTACGTGAGGTCGACACACTGATCCAGCGGACCAACTGGGAGGCCGACCTGCTCGATTGAAAGGCGCGGAGCAGGTAGCCGACGTGGAGGCGTGCACAACCCGAGAGCCGGCGGGTAAATCGGCTCCTTCCTTGGCGCGCCGAGGGCAGGCGCAGGGGTTCGATTCCCTGACACACATCGCATGCCCAGCACGGAGCACAAGTGACGGCGCACCGGGCACGGCACACTACCGGGTGCAGATCCACGACGGTGAGGGCGGGAATGGGGAACTCCGCGGCCCGCTGCATAGACGTCCACTCGGTTTAGCTACGGTTTCGGCGCCGAGGAGCGGACCTTCACGTAGATCGTCGCGTGCTCCGTTTCATCGGAGCCGGCGCCTGCTGACTGGCGTCGAGAGGGAGACACGGCAATGGCCTATTTGACCGTTGGTGGCGTGGGTCTGCCGCGGACGAACGGTCGAGGGAGGTAACACCAGAACCTCCCTGACCCGCCGCAAGGGCGCATACCGTCGTTACGGCGGGCAGCCCATCAGTTCCAGTTCCCGCTCTCAGCGGAAGGAATCGTGATGGCAGCACGCACGTGGTTGATCACCGGGGTGAGCAGCGGTTTCGGCCGTGAGCTGACCCGGCAGCTGCTCGAGCGTGGCGACCGGGTCGTCGGCACAGTCCGCGGCTTGGACAAGGTCGCCGACCTGAGCAAGCAGTACCCGGGCACCTTCCGGCCGGAGAAGCTCGACGTCACCGACGCCGCCGCCGTCCGCGCGCTGGCCGATCGGGCGTTCGCCGAGCTCGGCCGGATCGACGTGATCGTCAGCAACGCCGGCTACGGCCTGTTCGGCGCGGCCGAGGAGCTCTCCGACGACCAGGTCGCGCACATCATCGCCACCAATCTCACCGGCTCCATCCAGCTCATCCGCGCATCCCTGCCGCATCTGCGGCGGCAGGGCGGCGGGCGGATCATCCAGCTGTCCTCGTACGGCGGTCAGGTCGCGTTCCCGGGGAACTCGCTGTACCACGCCACCAAGTGGGGCATCGAAGGGTTCTGCGAGGCCGTAGCGCAAGAGGTCGGCGGGTTCGGCATCGGCGTCACGATCGTGGAACCGGGCGGCGCGCGCACCGAGTTCCGCTACGGCAGCGCCCAGGTCGCCGAGCTGATGCCCGAATACGACGGCAACCCGGCGCACGCCTTCCAGAAGATGCTCGACCCGGCCAACGGCCTCGCCCCCGGCGACCCGGCCCGGATGGCTGCCGCGATGATCGACAGCGTCGACACCGAGCCCGCCCCGCTGCGGATGATCCTGGGCTCGCAGGCCCTGGACAACACGGTCAAGGTGCT
>Ga0307509_10003654_pt1 | contig 23027 bp, 24 predicted proteins | sample 10_EM_MG_FD_202245 | JGI IMG/M metagenome (GOLD analysis project Ga0307509, IMG submission 202245) | Populus trichocarpa ectomycorrhiza microbial communities from riparian zone in the Pacific Northwest, United States - 10_EM | ecosystem: Host-associated > Plants > Roots > Unclassified | place... | reverse complement strand
TTACACGATCAGCCTTGACCTGAGATTGTCATCTCCGAACCCTCACGCTAAACGAGTGTTATCGTTTAGGACCTTCCTGTCGTTGTGTGCCTTGGACTAACGTCCAGTGCCAAGACCCCGTTACAGCTGGGGCGGGCGAGAGTGCGGACTGGTATCATTTGGTGGGTCGGGTAGCGAGTTGGTGAGCAGTATAGTAGGATTTGATCACATCTGGTCTCTTGGGTGCACTGACTAGAAAATTGAATGGCGAGCAGTATGAACTTCATTGCCTCACAGAAGACGTCCTTTAAGACCAGTCAGAAGCTTAAGTAATGTCACGGACAAACAAACAAAAAACTCCCTTCATACCACTTTTAGTTTCAAACCGGTACCCCCAGGTACTCTGCAATCTGGCTCCTACGTTCCCACACGGTAGCGGCCACTGCCAACCCAGGGAGATGAAGAAGCACCGAAACAGCCTGACATTGGTTCCCTATCAACCGAAAGATATTAATAAAGTTCAGAAGAACTAATGAGGAGAGCTTACTGGTCATCTGAAAAAGAGCATGGCGGGTGGCTGGGAGCTCGGGGTCCACTTGTATCCCAACTGCTTAGCGAAGGGGTGCGTGATTGGAGATAGTCGAATTATGCAACCTGATCGGTAAGAGTTGCTGCCTGCTCGTAGTTGATATGTAAGTTATACTGCTTAGCCCAGCTGGGATCGGTGAAGATACTCATCCTGCATATCCCCTACTTGGCCCTGCATATCCCCTACTTGGCCCTGCAACTGCCCTATTCGGCCCTGCATCCCTCCTAAAAGAGCGACGGTTTGCAAGTGGTTTGCATTAATCAGCTGTTGCAGTGCATTAATTAGCTGTTGCAGTGCATTAATCAGCTGTTGCAGTGCATCGGGACCGACTAATGCAGGCATGTTGGCAATCAAGCCAACTACACCCTCGATGCCTTCAAAGTGATTTGAACGCCCTGTAGGTGACCCTGAACGTCCTGTAGGTGATTGCGAATGGCGACTCGGAAAGGGGGGGGTTCGGCCATTTTTTTGATAGTTGGTTTTCTGATGTTGGTGAAAGAGTCAGTGGTGGTCAGTCAGAAGCTTCCACAGCTTTTAAAATTCAGGAATGGATGAATATTGTTAATTACCTACCGTATTATTGTGTTGTTCTGCTTTGCACAAGGGATGGTATTGCTGTTGTGTGTTTGTTCTGTTGTGAGGTTGAAGAAACTTCGTGGAGCATACATGCCTACGTATCAAAAAATTAAAAAGAATTAGTGGTTGCCAAGCCTCAGAAAGCAACATGTCAGACCCGACTGCTATTAGTGTGAGGCTCAAGACAAGGAATAGTTAAATTGTTGTGCCGAGCCAGATGCCGCACTGACGGATGTTCTCCAGTTACCGGCGTTCTTTCCTGGGTATTTGGCAGAAGGGTTTGTCGATCTCACATTAGGCAGAAAGATCAAAGGAAAACAAAGATAAAAAGAACTCTCTGATCGAGTCCCACCGTCAGGACAATTCCGGACCTCATCTTCTCCTGCTTGTACATGTCCCCAGAGCCGCCTTTTTAACTACCAAAGATGATGACCAGCTATGACAAAAACAACTGTTCAAGTTTAGAAATATCAAAGCACACTAGGTGTTTCCCAACAGTTCCCTCAACAGCACAGTACACTCGCATCCGCAAAGTCCTTGTAACACGACTGGTACCCCCATCAATTCAGACCCAGATAGCAAGACAGGGACAACTCTTTTTCGAGAAATCTTTTAAAACAAGTAATGCCAGATTGCATAGAGGATATTCAGATTGTATTTCCCTGTTAATAGCTTCAACACTCCCACAGTTTGAGGATGCCAAGACTTTGTGATACATCAGACGTTATGAGAACTATGCCGACACAAGTGTACGATGAAACTAGTGTTGTGGGGTCTTTCACTCCTGCCCCTTAGATATGAGCGCGGCCGATAGATACAGTCACTAGACAAAAGTGTTGGTGATTGCGGAATAGTGAGACACGCCCGGGTATCCAAGGGGTATTTAGAAAAAGGCTGATAATCGTATTTCGATGGTAGAACAGAGTGAAGAATTAAACAAAAAATATTAGTTTAGCAGTAAAGCTGTAAGAATACCGTAAAAACTCGTTAAATCCGCTGTCTGGGATCGGGCTTGGCTATGGCGCAAATAGGATGTGCGTCATCATGCTAAGAGATCGAGTGATCGGCCATGATGCTGGAATTAGATGTGTTTGACGTCAGCCCACATTCAATGATCAACAACAATCAACGCAAATAATAAATACAATACAATACAATTAGTTTAAAAATTCTATAACTTCATCTCCCTCTATTTCTACATCTGCCCTATCATCAAGTCAGCCTAAATCTTCTTGCCAGTTGCCAATTTCCAGGTTTTCAAATCCCTTGATATCCAATTCGTGATCCGAAGTGCAATCAATTGGAAGTGACAAGCCTAATTTGCGAAAAGAGCTAACAATTATATTTGCTTTCTCAGTATGAAACTGAGCATACGCCTCTCCAACACAGTGAGTTGTCATAACTCGTCGGTCCCCAATTGTCCATTTCTCAAAATCGGCAGCCGACTCCAACTCGAAGATCTTCTCATCTGTCAAGTCGCACATAAGCTCATTGAGTGGCTTATTGATGAAGACGTCAAGGGGCTGCACCAGGCTGGTGCATCCAGCTGGGATTAGGGAAGGTGTTATGTTGTTGTTCCGAAGTAGCTCAAGGACAGCCGGGGTCTTATGAGACCCCATCAAATCAAGTGTAAAGAGGGTTGGGCGACCACCAAGAACTGGAACGAAGTGATTGGTGATGTATCTTTCAAATAGAGAATGTTTCATTTAAGCTGTAGTATTTTACTCGATCAAAACCCCGGAATGATATCGTAGTTTTTCAGTGCCGAGCCTGGTTCCGGTCCCATGAAAAATGATCATCGGTGGTATTCTGGGAATACCATGGGCAAAGAGACACAAAACCAAGCTAGCCTGTCGCTTGTTCCATCCCGATCGACTCTCTTATACCCAAACGGTCTTGGCTTCCAGAATGTCGTAGGTCTTGCCCTGAAGGTACTCAAAGGGAATCGGAGTTTCGTCTAGATTGCAAATGTAGCAGAGCTCGTAGCGGGCAACGGGGTGCTCAATTGCCACCTCCCGGTATCAGTTACTCCGTGGCTGTGAGTTTCGTCGGTTGAAACGTAGCCAGTTAACTACAAGTATTTCATAATCCGAAGGAATCTTTTGTCCTTTTTTGGTGATACTCTGAAGGCTAATTCTATAGCGACCGAGGAACCCGCAAAACCACCCATTACTGAATTGGAAAAGTGCTGAACTGGCATTTGGATATGTTTCTCGAAATAGGAATTGGGAGTGTATTCGACATCACCCTTGCCGTACAGTTCGTCCAGCCTCTCTTCGCTCAATGAACCCACTATATAACCGCTCTTCAAGCTGTGGGTATAGAATCGGCTGGGAAAACCCTAGTGTTTCCTCCTTTCGCTTCGGTGAGTTCTTTCCTACCCCTTCGATTATCTTTTTTCTTAGTATTTAGTTACCAATTGTTCTCTGTAGAATCTGATAAAAGTCGGCCGCTTCTTACTGTGTAGGATGACGATATTCTCCAGGCCGCACAAGGGGAATCGAATGGTGTTCCAAGAAAGTAAGTACTTTAAGCTTTTGATTTTGACTATAGGTTTCTTGGGGACGCTGAATTGGCTTTAAATCAATAGAATTGAAGGTTCGCTGCTTAATTGACTTCGCTTTGGGTCTCCGCTTGCTCTTTGTTATTCGAATTGGACTCATTTTCTCTTATGCAAACTCTTTGGTATTCCTATATCATCTTCTACCGAGTCTACATACTGGACTTTATCTTCCGTGTGGCCCTTTCTACATTCTTGTCTCATACAGACTTTGACTCAAAAATCTTCCATGATTCCGAATCATTATTGTCATGACTACCTTTTACAATTTTAAAATTTACCGTCATTGCCAAACTCTATTCACCAGCTAGTGAATACGAGATACTCATTAAACTCTATTTCATCATTCCAGTTTGCTCTTCCATACGACCGGATATCATCCATCTACTGACTCATGCCTAGTTTGAAATAGTCTGTGTGAGTTTTCTAATCTCGGCATCACTGCCAGTCACTCGCTCTCTTGGCACCCGTCTTGCGGCATAGCCAAGCCCGATCCCAGATTGCGGATTTCACGAGTTTTTACCGTACATGTAGTATGATACTCCATACGTAATTTTCTACTGTGGTGAGGCTAGGGGGGTGTAGGACCAGGTATCTCGCTTAGTCCTTGCTGACTAAGCAATCACCAAGACTTTTGTCTAGTGACTGTATAATAGTCACGTGAGCCTGATAAGAAAAGTTTGGCCAGTCCATCCCACGAAATCTTTTTGTATCAGACACACGTGACTGTTATATCTATCAGCCGCGCTCGTAGATGGTGTGTTGCGCTTGCCTTATTCACCCTCCATGGTTTGACTGTGACTTCTCGTTAAACTATCCCATAGCCTGTTCAGAAGTTCAGTCCAGATTACAATATTGAACACTAAGGGGCTGTTTGGCAGGCCATTGTGTGAAAAATTGTTGATTTCAAAACATGTTTTGTAAACACGTGTACAAACAACCAATAACCATTATTTGAACACATGAGTGTGTCAAACACAACCGTCGTTTCTAAACTCGTTTTCAAAGTAATGTTTTGTTAACTGTATTTAGTCCAATTAATTTATAATTCCTATTGCTTCCCAAGACAAGCAACATGTAGATAAATGAAATAAATCATTAATTAATATTATAACTCAGGAAAATCTGCCAGTGTAAACACAATTCTCAACTACAATTATCAGTACAAGAACAGAAACAAATTTCAGCAAACTACAATCCTAGTATGTCTGCAGATTATGATTAGGACAAAATTAGCAATGTATTGCAAGTTGTGGCCATTGCCATTGAAGGTAGGAGCGAACTATCAACATTGAAGAATGAGATAGACAAGTTATATTATTATATTACTTTTCATCTAATAGTTGATGTAAAAATATTTATGTCTTCTTAATATCTAGTATATAAATTCAAATAATATTATGTATTAATTGTGGAATTAAAATTTTAGTAATCTTAGTAGACAATTTCCAGATTGTTTCAACACATGTGTTGAAACAACAATTTGTTGTGTGTACAAACAATGGCCTGCCAAACTCAATCATTGTTATATGATTTGGCCCAAAACACGTTTTGAAATCAAGAACTTTTCAAACAAGGGCCTGCCAAACAGGCCCTAAGTTTGCGCAGGAGGTGTAGGTAGCTTGGCAACCAGGTGATTGTGTGGGGTAGGGTTATATCATTGGGTAGTAGACGGTCATACTTGGTGTTGTGCCCCTCTGTGAGTCACCCACTTAGTAGATAGCTTGGCGTGCAGAATGTTCTGTATATAGCCTCCTCCACGTTGTGTAACTAGACAAGAGGGCATAACACACAAGTCAAACATACCATTGTCAATGTTTCCTTTCTCTACTTTGATTGGATCAAGCACTTCTCTCCTACTATCCTCTATCCAGTGAATTAAGTGGGTCAACATCTAGTCAACACCAACCCAACTATCTTAGGGTTTAGAAGAAGGTCACACCATGGGCTATAGTAGTGTAATACAGCATGCGTGACACACCATGAGAATGAAGGGCAGAAGTGACAGAGCCTGTCAACTGATGCTCTGAACCGGATTGGTGTTAAACCTCGTGACTGGCTCGTGCGCCTGTAATTAGCTAGTGAAGTGTGAAAGCTGTCGGTTGTGTGCCCAAGGAAAGATCAAGATTGAGGAAGAAGTAGAAAGCAGGCCGGTCACTGTTATGACCCTGACACTCTTGAGGTAGTTAAGGAAAGACGGCGACACGGATACTACCTTGTTCTTCGAGAAGAGTAGGAATTGGACTTCAGTTGAGGCTGAAAATCTGCAATACCCTGAGAGTACCAACAACAATAACACCGACAACCTGTCTATCACCTGTCAATTACTAGCCAGACAAGTCATCCCATAGAAAAGAGCAATGAGTCAAGTGCGTGCTAGTGGGATAAAGTTCACCGGGGAAGGAGGTGTGAAGGTGAAGGAGTTCTTGGATTGGATGGACCAATGGTTTACTACTCAAGATAAAGACTTGCTCTGGACAACTACTCAGTCAAACCAAGCATGCGCTGCCCAGATTCATCTCGCCTTTCCATTTCACTCTGCCGCCTAGAGGTTTGTTATGACGTTGGACAAGGCGACCCATGGAGAGGAGGAGCTACTGAGGACAGCATTGGTAAACAAGTTTCACAATATAGAGAAGGAGACAGACGCAGAGGCGGAGATGTTGTCGACAATAAATTCCCTCCGGTAAGAGGATTGTGATGTGTTTCAGTACTTGCGCCGTGTGATCAGGTTCCACCAGCGTATGCCCTGTGGTTTGAATTACTTCAATCGAATGTTCATTAGCAACTACCTCGACAGACTCTTGAGCGCACACCTATGTAAGCTGGCCATTTCTACTTTTCGTTGGCGCGACTTGAGTGAGTCACCTATGGAGGTTGTCAAAGGCATTATGCGCTTGGCTACCCAATTGAGGGTTAGAGGGTACTGCAAGCAGGGGAGTAGGCGCTATGATGATGAGGAGGAAGAGGAAAATGACTATGACGACGACGACTCTGATGAAGTTCCCAGCAGTGATGAGGATAATAATGACGACAACAACAACTATTATGGTCACAGCCAGAAGACAAGAAGGAAGGGTGAGGGAGCAAAAGGCAGAGAAGTGAGCAAGAGGAAGGGCAAGAGAGCAAAGAGTAAGGAGAGGAAGACCCGGAAGAGGAGTGGAGAGGAAGTCGCAAGCAAAGGGGAATTGGCAGAACTACAGGAAATGATGCACGACTTGGTGCAAATGCAGAAGCCAAATGCCATTGGCAAGAAAGAAAGCCGGGGAAGGTCCGAGGAAGATGTTATTCCACTTGATCCCTTTGCATTTGGAGGAGGTTACGGGAGGTACCCTTACGGGCAGCCAAACATTAGCGACCCTACTACTCGTCATTCTGAGTACCATCCGAATCGTGGTAACGAGCCTTTGCCGCCTAGCGTATACCACCAGGACTGTAGAGGGGGTTATTAGTCTGCCTATTACAACGGCGCTCAGAAAATGGAATGAATGGGTCTCTCTACATACTCTTACTTCGAAGATTTCTCATGACGTCCGACAGATCCATCACGTTTTGCTCAGGCACCAGGTCAACCAGTGCGCAGGTACCTGCAACTCAGTTCCTACGAAAATACGCAGGAAATACAAGCTGCCGTCATCCTACCTGGAGCTCCGTATTATCTGCCTCATCCGCGTATATGCTTTCACTGTCAAGAGAAAGAACATTTCCGGTACCAATGCCCAGGTTTGTACCAGCCACCAGTGATGCCTGGGAGTGAAAACATAGGACCAGAGCAGCCCGAAACCCCAGCAAGAGGAGCGGAACCACTGGCGCTGACGTGAGACAAGCGGTCAGTGTTATTGAAATTGTCTCCAGGTTATTGGCCCTTGAGGGAATGAAGGTAGGTGAGGCGACAGCCTCAGCTGTGGAGAATATGGCCGACTTGAGAATATTTGCCCAGAAGCTTAAAGTGGCTGATATTGATGATCGCTATGCGTCTGGCAGATCTGAAGAGGAGTATGGAAAAGAATGTTACGGGGTAGCTAACACGGTAGAATTCCGAGCTAACTAGGCCAAGGATATTTGAGACAATGGAATAATGGTTAGGAAGGCTCGGAGGTAATCGTTTAGTAAAGGTAAAGGTATCAAGCGTAGATAAATATCCAAGAGTTAGAATAAATCTTTCTAACTTGTTTAACTTGATATATTGGTAAGGTCTCTTCTGCGTGACGTGATACCCAATCACAGCAGGGACAATACGCAACCACCTAAGAATTATTAAAATAACCTTGATCTCAGTGGGAGTTGAACTCAGGACCTCATATCTACAGTCACAGAGTATACCAATTGAGCTTTACTATTTATACTAATGTCTATTCTACTTCGACTTCCTTAGTTAAGAAGTATCTTCTTAACAATTCAGTTTGTCAGAACAAAGTGCGAACACCGTTTGACCCTGAAATCTTGCCCAGCTCAACTCAGAGAATCTCCCGAACTGCTATTTCATCTAAGGGTGTCCCCACTCCACCAGTAGACAGTCTTCGATCTCTTCGTCATGATAGACTATATATGAATATGCGGTCCAAATGCCTACATACCCATAGTAATATGGAATATGCAGTGATTAGTTCTGATATCTAGCTATCAAAGCATTATGCAGTAATACGCATATGCGGCTAGAAAATGAGAGGAGGAGTGTTCTCTATTATCGTTCTAATTAGTTGAACATATCTTACAACGTGCCCTCATCCCCTAGTCTGAGTTGTCTTCCAGATGCCTCTAGGAAGCTCAGAACTCCGGGAACATGTATTCGGACATATGGTCATCCTATGAAGCCATATGCCTCGCGCTTAAATATTTGGTAAGCTATTCCCGCTAGGGTAATAAAGAGGATCCCGTACCTGTCATGGCAGGAGAGCGAGGATGCCGATTCAGTGATATACCACCAGAGTTTGACGGAGATACTGATCCTGCAAGCAGACATCAAAGGACTAGATATGGTGCGCATAAGGAGACAGAGGAAGCTACAACTGGAAAGAGAAAGACTAAGGTACCTATCCCTCGCGCTCCTGGCAACATCAGCAAAAGAAACACATGCATCTGATGGGTCCACCCTCCGTCTTAGCTCCAGAGATATTATTGCTACGTCCTATGCTTCCCGTGCATCTAGAGTTCAGTTGCAACTTCTGTACGCTTCCCGTGTGTCCTGAGTCCATCCCCCATGCCGGCACAGCACTATTGTGTCCTGAGTTGCACAGAAACCATCCCTTCCATCCGGACTTGACCTCCCTCCTGTGCTCTATATCCCAGTGTTCTGACGCTTTCGATTCTCCAGCTCCTTCCGGAAGCCATTAGGATTTTCATACCACTACTCCTAGTCTCCTGGCGTGAACTCTGCACCAGCCCTAGACAGCCCTGCGCCAGTCCTGCGCCCTCCAACGTCCTGTGGCGTCTTTTGAGCATAGTTATCATATTTAACTCATGCATTAATTCTATATTTTCTTCATACTAGTACATACTATATATATACGGCTTGCCATGGCACCCGATACATGCCTCCGTACATATCCATCATACCCCCATTTGGATTACTAGTAAATCTTGTTAAACCTCCTCCAGTCGATAGGGCTGTTGACGAGCCAGCACCGGTTTCCCTCTGGAATGAGATGAGCCAGGCTGAGAATTGTCCCTATGTCAACCAATGTAAACTGTCGCGCATCTTCTCTCAGCTGAACCATAACAAGACGGTATATCAGAGGGCCGACCTGAGTTCACAGGGCTCAACATCTGAATGCCTGCCAACAGCCGCATAATATCTTGGCCGCAGTCCTGGATCTTAAAGAGCGCCACAAGCTTTGCCGGGAGACGACCCCTCAGCGCACTATACATCTCCTCGCTTCCAGCCTGTACTTAAACTCAATCATTTTGACTTTCTTGATTCCAAAATCCGTGAGTTCCTGTGCATCGTGCTTCTTAGATGTTGTAAACATCTGTGTCCTGGAATGCCAAAACTGGGATTTCAAGTTGCGTTAGTAGTTCAACAGGAAGTAGTTGAAGTATGGCTGGTTCTTCGGAAAGGCGGCATTCAGTGGGCCGGTTGTGTTGGCAGTATCGAATCAATTTCAAACAGATCCAGTCAAGAGAGATTTCTAACACATTGAAAAAATCAAGGACGTCGGACACATCGTCACGACAACCTTTCAAGATTCTTGCACGAGGTGCCGTTGTGAATACCGTACCCATTGTTCTCTCTCAATAGGCAAGGATGTCGTCACAGAGATTGGCTCTGCGACGTCGGAGCAAATGCACCTTTAAAAGTCTCCTTCAGATTGCATGCTGACAACTGTAGCTGTGAAGAATTTGTTGCTTGAGATCCTTCTTATTCGAGCGTCTCCATCCATCCTTGATCTGTTTCTTATACGCTAGCTCTGCAAACTCCGTGGAATATATTGGGATATTGCCAAACTGGCATATATGATCAGAGAAGTGGCCTAGCAGATGCATTTTAAGAAAGTTGAAATGGGATTCCGTATAGATCATGTCCATACTGAGGTTATTCTCCTCATCCCGATTGTCTTCGAGGCGCCGGCCCTGCTTGGACGATGCCACTCGCTTGTTGTTTTAGGCTCACTGATATTGTAGCTCTTTGCGCTACTTGTCAACCTTGGCCTGTGTTCTTTAGAAACCCGAAACTCCAGGAAGATATCTTTCATTGTGTGAAACTGGTCGAGATATACCTCCATATAGGCTATCATCTCAGGGGTATAGCTTCGGTATTATGCCATCATATTGAAGTCGACCAGTGCCGGGACACAGTCAAGAGCATGTTTGAAAGATATTACTTGCCCACGGTTGGGCTGGCGCAGTGCTATGGCGAGAGCCTCCAAAAGACAGCGCCGAAGGGTCCTCATCTCTTTTCCTTGCCACTGAGTGACCTCGCAATAGGCCTTTTTGTGCACAAAAAACCCCAGGTAGGGTGGTAGTGTGTTCCAAGTGTCATCAAAGGGATGGAGCCGGGCGTGTTTCTTGAGATAGCCCTCGATCCAGTCCATCAAGTGCTTGAATAACCCAAGATAAACTGTAGGAAGCAAATCTGGCTTGTGTAGACCAGGCGCCGAAACAGGGTGCGGCTCGTGAAATACATTTTTCTCAAGATCGAGAGCAAGAATTTCAAACAAGGTGTGGGAGACGTCAGATTCATGCTTGCAACATTCATATCTTGCATAATCTCGGGCGTGGTGGCTGTTGGCATCGGTTCCTAATTCTCCGGGAAGCACCTCGCGTTTAGAACAAACATTCAATTTTCTCCCCTGAAGCGCAACGTTGTCCATGTGGTGAGCCATGCATGCCTACAATATTGGAAAGCATCTTTGCAATTTCCCCTCGGCACAGTGAATATTGACGCCCTCCAGCGCTGCATTCTGCAAGGGGTCAAAAAGGTGTTCGAAGAGGGTTCGGAGTGTGTGAGGATTAATTTGCCTCTGCAAGTGGTTAGTGGGGAGCATTGTAAGTTTGGAGGAAACTGGCAATAGCACAAGAAGCAGAACGGCAAAGGATGCAGGTCTATTACGCCAGGTGGCTAGAAGATTTCCGAGAGTCAAATAGACCAGCCAGGCCTTCTTGTGACCGGAAAAGGTGCGTGGATGGGTCAGATCAGTCATCCAAATGACCGGATCAACAGTTGCGCCAGACAGATGTGTCTCCTATAATCGGTTAGTCCTCGGTCCCAGGAAAGAGATCGAGAAGCTCTACTTGAATGTCCCACCACCAGTCTGCTGTATGCATCTCTGCATATCCCTGTTGTCCTGTGTAACAAATTCTGACTTAGCCAATTTGTTTTCACGTGACTAATCAGTTATTAGTCATCCCCTGTTGATGTTTTATGCTATGATGTCGTTTGACTCATAGGTTTCACATGACTACAAGTTGCGAGTCATCGTTATATTATGATTGGTTGATTGTTTTATGACTTACGATTGTAACGTCACACGATGTAATGACTTTCGCACATGACTCATGTTACGAATCATGGGTTTTACGCATGTGACTCATTTGAGCACATGACTTGGGTTATGAGTTATGATTGGTTAACGAAATGTTGCGCGATGACTCAGGTGAGTCATCGATGGGTTTTGCGCTATGACTCACTATGAGTCATAGAGATTTATGTAGTGCAAGGTGATGAGTCACCAGGGTTAGGGTTGTGGGAAGATGCCTATATAAGGGACTTGGGATCGCCCAAGGAGATAGGATCTTCACGCAACCATCTAAGTAATACAACACTTGGATACTGGAGCACGGGCCAAGCCCTTTGACAGTGACCTTCCCGAGGTGCAAGATACGTACATCTATTATTCTACTTCTTACGCAAACCTCAACGGCTCGAACGCGAGCACCTAGTCCTATAACGATTGGACTTTGTACGTTCCGGTCTTATGATGATAAGACTTCCTCCAACCAGACTATGAGGATAGTCAAGGATCACATTACGCACTACGATTGGTCGTTCCCCGTTTAACGAAACACCGACGGGAATGTGTTTGTTACATCCTGTATGATCATATTCACGCCATAGTGCGTAAACAAACTTGAACTCATCTCGGTTGGCTATCTGGTGAAGGAGATATCTGACACAATCTAGGACGTTGTGATAGAAGAATGATAAAGTTCTCTATCCGTCCTCTACCTGTTCTTTAAACAATTGTAGATATCAATTGTACGGATCCAATTCCTGGAGGTGGTTTTCGAGCGTGTACATAGAGCCATAGCGGACAGACTCAGAATTCCCTAGACCAGTCGCGAAGAATTTGTTGATTCATGACATCGGTACTTTACTCTCAAGAAGCCAAGACGCAAGCCTGAACCCTTGGCCGCTGGGGAATGGTGCCTATGGGCTGTGGCAGAGATTACTTATTTCTTGCTCGAATCTGTTCACAGCCCTAGTTGCTTTTTTCCTGCGTCCGGAAAAAACAGTTGTTAGCCGCCAGTAAAAGAGGCAGTATTGTTAAGTTCTCCAGTATCAGACTCATATGCAACATCATCACTCAATAGAACGTGCTCGCGTCCGGTAGGCTCGGGATCAGATTCATAGTCGGAATTTGGGCATTCCCCCACAATGTCAGTTTGCCTGTCAAAAACATGGCTGGCCGATGATGGATACCGTATAGTACTGGAGGTGTGGACACTGTTCATATTGGGGTAGGTAGTGCGTAAATGTTGCTCATATGCTACTGCTTGTGTGTATTTTTGCTGACAGAATGCAGATTTGCTAGGCATCAAAGGAGTACTTAGTGTTGATCCAAACGTGTGTAGATCACAAATAGGTTCAAGAGGCGTGCACGCTTTGAACGTTAAACTGTAAATAGAGTTCAATCGGGATTAGCGCCCTAGTAGATGTAGACGTCACATGGTATCAGCCATGGTTTCTTTCATGAATTGACTCGGCAAACTTCATGTTTCACGATGCTCATGTTCCAGATGGGATGTTTCATTTCTAACATAAACATGAATCAATAAAGCCCTGTCTGTGCTAGTGTCAAATACAAGAAATGCTTGATAAGAATTAAGAGGCTTTCAAAGCGTCAAATGACTGAGAGTTGTATATATAATCAGCATTAATCCTGATGGAATGAATGCATACCCAGAATCAACTCACATTCACAACTTCCATAAAATCTACACAATTCATACCCTGAACTAACTCACATTCACAACGTCCATGATATCCACCTAATTCACACTACAGGCTATTTTCACCCTAGTAACAGTCTATACACACAAAGGTCTAGCGACATGGCACATAATAACGTAGAGTATGTCTATATGCCAAATGCGGGAAGCCTGTGGGCTCCAGTGGGCCAAACCTATCATCTTCTGCCAGTATCTCAGAGACAATATATAAGTTGAAGATGCACCAATTATCAAAATATCAGCGATCACAAGATATCAATGGGTATACCTGACGACAACTACTTGTATGGTGAATGGCGGGAGGTGGTGAAGGATCAGATGCTTGCAAGGGCCTTTAGGAAAATCCGTACACTCTCTGACCACCATTGTCAGCAAATCCTCGCTAGTATGAGGGCACTGTGCCCTACCTGCGACCGGCTTGTCACAGCTGCGGCTGTGAATAATATGGCTCGTATGCGCCAGATCGATGAGGCTGTAGTTCAACTTGTTAAGGACTGTGTAGTGAAATTAAGAACCACGGTAAAGAATCGTTCAACAGGCCTGGCACCACAGGGCCGGCATGCAATCTTCTATAATCAGATCACGCGGAGCGATCCGGGACTAGCCCACAACGCCCCTGACCAGTGGGGTCCCGCAACGACTGTACCAATGTAACTGGTTCAGGTACTAGGGTTACTGATGGATTCCTTTAGGATTAGTTTGGTTTCGGGATACTAGCCTTGTGGCATTAGCCTCGTTCTGTTATGTAGGAGGCATCGTTTGATACCTGAGTTGTTTTATATTTGGTTTCAGGATACGAGGTTGTGTCTCTCCCTAATTGTGTTTCAGAAGTATCATTTGATTCCCCCGTTGTTTGATCTTTTGTTTCAAGGGATCGTTTGATACCTTGAATGTTTTATGTATTGTTTTCCGGTATCACTTTGATACCATAGTTGTTTTAGGATACGAGCTGTGCTCATAGGAGTAAGGCTTTAGGAAGAGCCGACCATGTATTTAAATGCTCTATCTTTCGGACTTCGAAAGGGCAGACTTCGACAGACAGAGTTTTCAATATACTTGGTTGGATAGTTACCTCTTCAGTTCGCCACGATAGTGAGAAGCCGCCAAACACTTCAAGACCTTAGCGATATAGTAAAAGGTTTTATCTAACAACCTTTCAGAGCCTCCACTTGATCAATCTGCCTTGGCCACTCTTTAGCTAGGATTTCAAGTGCACAACCCGGAACGGTTTCTTAGAGGTTCTCAGTGTACCGAGAACTGATAAGGAAACATTACATCAATGGGATATTCGGAATTCCATGTTCAAGTCCACTCCCGATCCCCGCCGCCCCCATTTTCCCTTCTGATTTTCCACTGTCGATGTTCGTTTTTCCCCTTGTCGTTGTCTGTCTTTTTTTCTTCTATGGGAAAAAGTCCTTTATAATATACACAAAAAAGATATTCTTCACACAAACATCAGAAACAACCGTCACATCAACAAAGCCATCTCTAGCCCAAGCTATGATACGACTAAAAGAAAAGGGTTTTTGTCCCCGATATGTTGGTCGATTCTGGCAAGATTGCATTGATATTTATGGAAACGAGTAGAAACCTAAATATATCTAGTAGCTGAGATGGGTGGTGTTCTCACCACGATTTTTCCCGCGCACGTTTCTGATATATTTTTGGTAATCTTCCCCAGAATCTCTCTCTCAAGATTCTCGTCCATGGTGCCTGGTGCCTCGCCCTGGCCCCGCCTAAAACCAAGGCGTCTGATGGTATCGCCATTGGTGGGACCTATAGATACACTTATTACTCGTCCAACAAGGTGCTTTTCCATCTCAGCCCGATTGCGGTGAGAACTGTAATAATCGAGAAAGCCACTAGGACGTCCCAAATTTCCCTCTTTGGATTACGGGGCGGAAAACACACAACCCTCAGCTGAGGCGGGCCTTAAGACGAGAGGTGGCTTTAAAGGCCTAGAGGGATCCTCGCTATTCCAGTTCTTGCAATATAGGACCTTCTAGTCACAAATATTTTTGTGCCTGCGAAGTTCTCAAGGATTTAATTCAGCCGATGAATAAGCCTGACTCGTTGCACTCCCGCAAATCCGTCCAGAGTGCCAACAAATATAGATATAGGCTGTGAGGACATGATCGCTGATAGCACCTTCCACGATATCAACGAGTTTCCGTGAGCTCCCGCCAATGGTGTTTTTCTGGTCCTTTCCTTTCTCTACTTTAATTAGTTCAAGCACTTCTCTTCTATCTATCCTTATCCAGTGAATTAAGCGGGTCATCATCGAGTCAAGCTATTACCCATTTATCATACGGTTTGGTTGAAGGTCACGCCGCAGGCGACAGGAGACAGATACAACTTGCGCCACACACCATGCATCTAAAGGGCGGAGGAGAGAGCCCGACACCCGTTCCTCTTTCTCCCGCCCAAGCTCTGCGAAAACTTTGTCTCACCACCCTCATTACTTCTATTCTAAGAGCTATTTAACAATATACGCCTCACAGAATTCCTGACCTCCCGCCCACACCACTTCTCGTATCACTTCCTCTGATTACGATTACGAAAATAACCAATACCAACGATGCCTACAGATCGCTCCATCCCACGCAATATCTCTTTTTATGATGCTACCCACCCTGATGTGGCTCTTGGAGGGTTTCTCCAGAATGGGTCTGTAACCGAGACAAACTTTCTTGACATTCTCGCAATCTTGCTTGTCGTTGAGGGGGGTCCTATACTTGTTCAGGAGAGGACATCGAGCCATATCGTATCCAGAACAGACGTGCCACTCGAAACGGGAGTATACGATATTTATAGTGAAGGTATGTGCTATGTTTCCCCCATTTACAAGGCGACCCAATTACTAATTCCGACAGCGTCTATCCAAGTCAGTGATGAGCCTTGGATACACCGGTTGACTTCTTACGGGACACCTCGTAGAGTGGATAATTTCCGTGATGAAATCCGTAACCGCGACCGGAAATGCGTGATATCAGGACTATCAATGCCTAGATTCCTTATACAGGCTCAGATGTTGATCGCTTTCGAGGCTGTCCATATCTTCCCTCCTGAGCGTAACAGTCTTTGGATTCAGCATAATTGTCAACAGTGGATCACAGACATGGACGATGCCATCTGCTCCTCGAAAATCAACTCAGCTCAAAACGGATTTCTTCTCCAGAAAACTGTCCAGCAATTGTTCGATCAGTACCTTGTCTCTGTTAACCCGGACGATAACTACAAGGTAGTTGTATTTACCGATGATCTTCTTGGCCTAGATGGTAGAATTCTCGATCCCGCGTGCCGAAGCCCTGCCGATCCCCACCGCGTGTCCGATGAGGCCCTAAGGTGGCATTTCCGCCAATCAGTCCTCGCGAATGTTAGAAGAGGAGGGGAACCGGTCTTCGAGCATGACTTCCCCCCAGGGTATGATATGGTCAGGGAGATCCTGGCTGGCCCATATGGTCAGGAACGATTCGAGTTGGAGATAGCTTCTAGGTTGAGAAGGGTTTCTAAAGACAACCATTCCCGTCCTGGAGAGACTCCACCACAGCTCACAAATTAATGACACTAGCCGCACAATTATCTTCTATCGGAGGCCTGGCCTGGTGGTAACAATCATCTTGGAAGTGAAAAAATCGCCACGAACGGGAATATTAATCAAATGGGCTAATAAAAAAGGTATCTTGCAATGGGAGGTTTTTGTTGTTTCATTTTATTTGCATTCTTCTTTAGGCTAGCTATTTCCAGGTGCCTGTGGTTGTTACAGTATATACCGATAGGGGGGGGGATTATTGATAGTTCAGCTATCCCGTGCATGACCGTGTGATCTTGGTAGTAAAATAAAGTAACCCTCCACCGCCTCACGGGAATTTCTCTCATAAAATATGCATTTTCATCACATGAGAAATGATTACCGCAAAGATGAAAAACAAACTTAAAAAGAACGGGACATTAGAGGCGAAAGAGTAGATTCAAATGATCCCCATACCCGTTGACTGTATCGTAACCTGCAGCATAGCATATCATCCATCCGAGCACTAGCCAATACTGCTATTTTCATCACGGATAGGGGTGGTGAGGGGTACAGTACACCTCCCGGTTTTATATGGGGATCGCTGGTGGGTGCCCATATGGGCTCCTGCTCAGCTAGCACTACTGTGCTCGAGTACAATAGTGATTATGCCTTTCCCCCCGCAGGTCTGTTGTGGCTACAGAGACTAGGTTTTTTGTGTGCGAAAGATATTACCGGTACAAGCATGGGCGGCCGGAACTATACATTCATAGCTCATATCTACAGAAAAGCTAAAGCGCTATGGCGGACCACTACAAAAAAAACCAAAGCAAGCACTATATAGGCTTTTATATAAAGAAAAAAAAATGATGCCACAGGATCATCAATCCTGCATCTCCATCTCCCCGCCCTGTCCACCTGCATTCCAATCCCCGCCCCACAGCCCATCCAATTTAAACCCTTCAGCCAACCCCGTAACAATCTCTTTCCGATTTTTTCAGTATTATGGCAGCGGTAGCCGGCTTAACACCTTGGTAGTCGTAGGGACCGCAGTTGGGGGGATCAAACCAACCTTGACTCCTTCCATCCCTCCAGTCCATTTTGAAGACCTTTGCCGCTGCTCCCATGCCGGGGATGCCTCCTTTACCTGGTCGCCCACACTTTCGTGCGACCTGCATTAGGAGGTCCGTTGTGAGATCGGTGGCGGTAGTACCAACGATGGGAGGGATGTTGTAAAAGCGGAGGAGTTTCTCAAAGATCGTGTGGGATGTAGGTAGCCGGCGGATAAGAAGGGCCACTGCAGGTACCGGGTCGAGGATGCGCTTTGGTTGGAGGGCACTTAGGAGGATGAGGTGTGCCTGGTCGGCCTTTGAGCCACTATTTTGAACTTTTTGTCTAGCTTGACTTCTCGTAAGCTGGTGGTGACAGCGGCTTCAGCACCAGTCGGACAGGCGGTCAGCAAGCCACTCAGACGGCGGGTACCGGTGTTGATAACTGATAATTTCCCAACATTCGAGTATCCAATTACACCCACTGATACCAGCGGGTTGAGCTGTTTGGCATGCGCAAATAATTTTAGAGCCTCCAGAAGGGTAGCTGAGGTGCCCTGTACCGTCAAGGATTTATGATCAAATGTCTGAGAATTCGCAGCAGGCCTGCTCGCCCTTAGTGGCAGCGTTGGGAAGTATCTGCGGAGATAATCCAACCACCCTTGCAGGCGTTCCTGGCACGAGATCGATCTTGTTCAGGATAAAGACTACTTGTACACCCTATCTATCCATCAATCTATCGCGCCCGCTGAGGTATTCATGATATGACACCGCACCCATGTCCCACACTCTCAAACCCCCCTCTCAGCATAGCTCTTCACCATCCCCTCCACCGAATTCTCATACTCTCTCAACTCGACCCCACCCTCCTCAGACAATACAGTATTCGCTTGTACAAACACCTTCCCCGGCTCCTCCAGCCCCATGACTACCTCCCTGTAACGCTCAAACTGTTTGGTAACCTTGGTCATGCGATTGTACAGCTCACTACCAGCACGGACGTCGGCAATGCTCTTGTAAACGTGCAGCTTCATCAAGTGCTCCCCGACGGCCTTCCGTCCATGTGTCAAAATCTTGCTCCTATCGATCGAGAGAGTGAGATCCAACATGTCCGGTAGAGAATGGGAAAAGGTGATAAAATCATCCCCGGCGGAAACGAACACCTGAAGGATGAAATAGCAGGCTTGAGAATGCGCCAGTCTCCACTTCTTACTCTTGGCGTCCCAGGCCTGAACGGAGAACAGGCCTACACGCGCCATTTGCAGATACAGAATTTACAGCACGTCTTCTGCCTCCTGATCACTTGCATGGCCGAAGATGGATAGTAGGTCCTTTTCCCCGCCGAGGTAGATTGCTACCAAATTTGCGTGGCATTCCTCGTAGGAGGCTGCAAGATCACCAAATACGCTGCCCCATGTCTCGTTCGGCTTGTACCACATGCTCACCGGCTCATTTGTGATCGGGTTGATGGGCGGTTTGGCGTGGTTCAAGTTGTACCCCCCTGGGGAGGTTTCCTGCAGGAGCTTGTCCGTACTATGACCCAATAGCTCTTGGACCCCGACTTAGACTTCGAAGGCAGACCTTTGGAGCTCAGAGTAGAGGGTTACATCCTCGGGTTTTAGGAAGCTGATTCCCCCGTTAGGGGATTGCGCGAAGTGAAAGTTGCTAAGTGAGATTTTTTTGAAGCCTATTTCCTCGCGGATGTCATCATAGTTTGGGATGTTGATGCCTGTGTATCATACTAGTTAGTTTGGATTGTCAGAAGTGGTCGAGTGGAAGGTACGAACCAGCCGGAATCCCCGCCCCAGCAAATGTTAAAACTTCTAGACTTGTGAAGTCAGGCTTCAAAAAGTGGTTCTTTTCAAAATCCTTTCCCCAGGGCAACCTCGTTATAAAGTCCTCTGCATGCGCGACTAGCTTTCCGTAGGTTCTCGTCCACTCTTCATTCACCATTGCTGCAAACCCTTGCCATTCTGCATGAACACCAGCCGGATCACGATATTTCTCGATAAAGCCAATATTAGCTTCTACCCGGGGACCCTTATCCTGTACCCAGTACTTCTGAGACTGCTTGTGCGCTTGAATAGACCCGATATCAAACGACCGGGCATACTCCTCCCACATCTTCCTCTGAATCTCATTCGCCGAGTGCTCCGCAGCAGCCCCTCACTCTGCAGAGATCTTCCCCATCAATTCTGCATAATCCCCGTATATCAATTTCAACTTCTTCTTCTTCCTACCATCAACAAATGCAAACTCGGTTTTCTGCCCCTCCGGCGCCGTCATATCTGCCGAGGCGAACAGCATGTGAAACTCGGAGCCGGAAACCTTCTTTACCCTTGTATTCTCGACACGGATCCCATTCGCAGCCGTGGCTGCCAGCACTTCTTCAATTTCCGCCTTCGTAATACTTGGCGAGTCGGGGTAATAAGCCGAAACATGTCCAGCATCGATATACCCAATCCAATTCCTCTCCTCCGGCACAAACGAATACAGAACCTCCTCCACTTCATAAAACAACTTCTTTGCCTCCCCGCTGGCATACTCCACCAGCTTACGTAACTCTGCCTTCGGAATGCGGGCACGAACTTCAGGTCTCCGAAGGACTTGTAGTCCCCCAGCTAGGCGAGGAATACCGTCGCGTACTCGAGCCAGTACTGAACATCCTGCTCGCTGACGGGGCCATCCGAAGCGAGCTTTTTCCAGTCCCCAGCGCACGCGGCGTATAGAGCAAGTATGAGGTCGAAGATTGCCTCACCTTCCGGCGAGTGTTGACGGAGGGCCTCACGTGTGCCTAGGAAGGAGGCGCGGGAGATGTGGTGTCCGTAGAGCTTTTCTTTGGGGGTTAAGGTTGCGAAGTGTGGGGCGATTTCTAGCTTGCAAATGGTTGGAGGGGAGTCTGCTAGGACTAGAGTGGAGGAGGTGATGTCAGCTTTGGTGGCTTATTGGGGGAAGAGAAGGGGAGGGCTTACGGTGGGTGGGAATTCTTGTGTTTCCCGCTAACAGTAACCTCACTTCATCATGCCCGTAGTGCGCAGCCCAGGCGAGTGGTGTTCATCCTGTCGCGTCGGGTAGATCTAGATTAATATTCGTATAGCCAAGGAGCAGTTGCACGGCCCTCAGGTTCCCGCACTGAGCAGCATAAGAGAGTGGTGTTTGACCTTTATGCCCCTGTGTATTCGGGTTAATATCGTCTCTTTTCAACAGCAGCTGTACTACTCGCCAGTTCCTAGACATGGCAGCAACTAAGAGGGGTGTTTCACCATTCCAAATACCTTCATCTGGCTGGATATCACTTCTTGCTAGTAAATGATTCACAGCTGTACTATTGCCTCTCTGGGCAGCATAATAGAGAGCGGTTCGCCCGAAGCGGTCAGGTTGATTCGGGTTAACATTACCCCGTTCTAATAGCATCCCTACAACTTCAACTTCCCCCTCTCTCGAAGCAAATGTAAGTGGTGTCTCGTTACCGGTGGCAGAGATGTTTGGGTCGAGGTCCTCGCGTGCTAACAGTAGCCGCACCACCCCATTATGTCCCTTCCCCGCAGCCCACCAGAGCGGGGTTCGGTGATCAGCATCATAGATATTAGGGTTAATATCGCCACGCCCTACTAGTAGCTGCACTACCCGATCATGCCTCTCCTTTGCAGCCAACAAGAGAGGTGTTTGGCCCTTAGAGTCAGGAGTATTAGGATTCACATCGCCACGTCCCAGTAGTACCTGCACAACTTGGGTCATGCCCAGCCAAGGCAGCCCACGCGAGCGGTGTTCGGGCATTCTCATCCGCCTTATCCGGGATAATCCTTTTGAGAGTGAGAAGCCTCCGCCCTGATTCACGGTTGCCCGCCTTAGATTCCTTAATGAGTGGTCCCCCATTATTGATATTTTGCATTGTCGGATTATGGTCCTTCTTTCAACATCAGCCTCTGCAAAATACTTAACGGGAGGTATTGGGCCAGGGAAGGGGATCAGTGTTCCCAACCGTCCGGGGGCCCGGCGGGGCCCCGTGGGTGGACTGCCAAGAGCCCCAGACGGGACAGGACGGACGGCTATCTATAGTCCGTCCGGGGCAGCCTAAGGGTAGGACGGTCGTCTTTGGGCCGGACGGCGGGCCCTACAGAGTGAGACATGTTAGCTCAAGGCAGGGGGGGGGGACGGCGGGGGACGGCCGGGGATGGCTGAGGACGGCCGGGGACTGTCGGAGAGGACCGGGAATGGTGAGGGACGGCGGGGGACTGCCGGCGACGCCCGGGGCGGCACAAGTGATGTCTTATGAAGTGAAAAGTATCCGTTCGGAGGTGTACGATATCAACTTGGCTAGTACAGGAGGTCCAAGCGCTAGGACTACAGTCCCCTATAGTCCGTCCGGTCCTCGCTTTCCGGGGAGTAGTCCGTCCTAGCACCCCCAAAAAGGCGGACCATGAGCCGTAGTCCGTCCCGTCCTCACCCAAAGACGGACGGACTGGACAGTTGGGAACACTGAAGGGGGTACAAGCTTGACCAGCTCTAAGGAAACCCAACCAGTTTGTTGAAAAATAATGCACAAGCAGCTAGGCGGAATCGTGATCCTCGGCCTTGGATTAATTAGATTCCTATATCTGCTGTCAGTGGTTTGCAAAGAAGTAAGTGAGCAAGTAATCAATTAACCTTATAGCAGTGTCACCCTAATTGTTTGTTGTGGCGTCTTCGTGGTCGAAGCAGGTGAATAAATGAGAGGAAGGTGGACCGGAAGTGGGCCACTAATGTCTCCTGGAGCGTCGTCAGCCACCCCCACAGTGGTCAACTCTGTCCGCCCTGTTCGAGCCGTCCACTCTACTCCGCTCCATTCTATCAATACAACGAAAAAACCTCCCGAGTATGTATGCAATACGGCGGGGGAGTAGAGGGCTGACTTCTTTCTGCTGGTTTTTTGCGTGGGAAATTCTTACATTTATGACTTTCCGCGATCACAAATTATCACTCTGGCGAAACTAGGGTTCGAATGGTAAGGTACGGTAAGTTACCATACGATACAATACGGTAATATACGGTAACGTACGGTAAACTTACCATGCGCCGTTTGCCGACCGTCATAAAGTTCCATATCATGATCTT
>Ga0307509_10003653_pt1 | contig 23037 bp, 25 predicted proteins | sample 10_EM_MG_FD_202245 | JGI IMG/M metagenome (GOLD analysis project Ga0307509, IMG submission 202245) | Populus trichocarpa ectomycorrhiza microbial communities from riparian zone in the Pacific Northwest, United States - 10_EM | ecosystem: Host-associated > Plants > Roots > Unclassified | place... | reverse complement strand
CTAGAGCACGCGATAGAGCACGCGATAGAGCACGCGACCAAACTCCACGTTGGCCACTACTACCGCCCTCGAGACCAAAACTTCCCCACAGTCGACTCCATATTCTTCATTCATCCCCCTGGCGAGTCACCCATCCTCCTCATGTTCCAGGTCACCTGCAACAAGAGTGAACATGGTGTGAACGTGGATGGCTTGAAAATCATCAAGAAGTTGCTCCCCCCGGACGCCCGCGCATATTTTGTGGTTGTCACCCCCACCAAGATACTCCCGCGGATCAAAATCCTCAAATCATATTTTGAAGATCAGGGCTTGCTGAACGCGGAGAACGTGAGCGAGGCCTTCCCTGTGTTTCATTATCCCGTCGACGAGGAGGCACTGTATCGAGCCGAGTAGCCGAGCCACTCCCGAGACTGCGTTTCTTTGTTATGTTTATCATGCCCCACGACGATCAGCTGTAGATTCACACAAAAGGGGGACCGTTTGTAACACCACATGCAGCCGCTTTCAATCCGATAGTTTCCTTTCTTTTTCCGAGTTCGGCGTTACAACATATGTATGCGCACGCTGCTCGAAGGGATGACCTTCGGTTCACGGTCAAGATCATGACTGGGCTATCGACAGCGGCCGCCGTTCAAGAGCATTTCCCGCGGATGAAGTCGAAGGGTTCATTGACATCGTTGATCGTTGATCATGCAGCCGCCGAAGTGGTGACACCCGTCCGAGCCTGTTTCCTTTATTTTGTTTGCATTCTACATCCCACTACCCGACACAAACCCGCGGCCAACTGTTAGGGTTTCCGCTTCACCTTATTCAAACAAAGTTTGGTTCCTCTCCATCCAATGACATCGAACAACTGAGTTGAAAGCGACGACGTGTGTGGATGAGGGTCTGAATACACCCCACGATGATCAGGACAAGCCTATGTCGCGTTCTGGAAGGTCTGGACACTGTGATTAACGTACGGTAGGCTTTTTGCGTCGGAGTCGGAGTGATCAGAGAAGGAGCGGCGGGAACAGACTGCCCGGGTGGGACCCACAACTGGTCGGACGCTCATACGCTGGAATCCAGCCAAATGGACCCTTTCACCAGAATGATGTCATGTCCTGGGATCTCATGATCTTGCACGGGCCAACCTAGATAAAGTTGGATGTTGAAGGTTCAGCTGGATGCTTTCCCACCCTTCCTCACCTATCATCGTTCTCTATCGTCCACACGAGCAGAATGGCACCCCGCAGACGCCGGTTTCAGTTCTGGTTCCAACTCCCATACCCACTGTCCTTACTGTCTACCTGTTTCTTCTTGGCGGCGTCGCTCTTCGTTCTGCGATTGTTGCGGTTGACCGAAGGGTTTTGGAGCTCTGTCGCTGCTATCGTGTCGATGCGCCTCCTCTATGATCTGGTAGCCGGAGGCTGCGGTAGGCCAATCCACCTTCCTGGCGAATGAACCGTGATTTACGATATTCAACTGGACAGTCAGGCAATTCCGTGGCTGGTACGCGGCTACATACTTCCCTTCGGTTGACCTTCAACAACTGTGCGACTCATACCACGACGAAGGAGAGATGGGCCTACCTCGGGAACTCATCGACGAGATCATGCGCTACAACGACCAGCAGACGCTGGAGAGTTGTTCGTTAACATCCAGGGCCTTCTACTCCGCCGCTCGACCGTTCATCCACAGGCGGATGGTGCTGGGAACTCGTTCACTCTCCCGTGGTACCCATCCGGAGATTCTGCCGCTTGACCGTGACGCCCCCCTCGCCAAAGCCGAGGTGCACTTCGCGCGTTACCTTTCAGAAGCCGAGGAACGTGGCCTCCTGCGTCATGGTTATGTACGAGAAGTGCGCCTTGATCTCAGCCTCGGCAACCCCAAGAACGTCCTCCAACTACAGCAACTCCGAGCGCTCGAGACCGTTCATACGTTGACAATCGAAAAGCTGGACCTGCCCAAGTTTCTGCCCATCTTCGGTCGTTGCTTCTCCCAGTTTGTTCCGACCCTGAGGTCGCTCAGTCTCAAAGAAGCGCGTTACGACAACGCCAACCAACTTATTGAGTTCGTCTGTCGGTTCCCGCATCTAGATGACTTGGAGTTGATCGACCCGACTGGTCCGGAATACGACCTGGTTCTTGCCGACGCTCCGCCAAGGTCGAACAGGGCGCGACTACAACAACCTTTACCGTTTAGAGGCCACCTAATTCTCGATGGAGCCCCCCTCGTCCAGTGTCTGTTGGATCATCTGAGTGATGTCCGTTTTCGTTCGATCGAGACCGTCAGTAGTCAAAAGGATCTGGCGAAACTTCTGGTGGCATGTTCATCGACCCTTGAGGTTCTCAGCATCGAGTGCTTCGAAAGTTGTAAGTCCACCACTTTAACATACACGCCAGTCCACTGAAGGGTCACCGGTCACCGGCTAGTCTATCCCCCAGAGAGAAGGCTTCGGGAACCTTCCGGCGACGTTCTCAGCGTCGACCTGGGATGCAACAGGATCCTCAGACGGTTTGCGCTTTCTGTGGACTCGATAGAGCTTGACATACTCCCTTCTTTTCTTCACAAGACTCTCACATCTATTTCGTCGCCCCACTTTTCGGAATTTTCCCTCCTGCTGTCTCAGGGGTGGCTCGACTTCGAGCTCAACGGAGGGGCTAATGTTCCCAAAGTGTGGGGCCCCGGGTGGGAGGTGGTTGACGAGGACCTGTATGTGCACGCTGTGCGAAGGGATAACTTTCGGTTCAAGGTCGAGATCGTGATTGGGCAATCGACGGTGGCGGCGGTTGAAGCCCATTTTCCGCGGATGAAGTCGAAGGGTTCGTTGGTGATTACACAGCGTCAGTCGCCCAAGTACAAGTGTTGACAACCGTTCGAGCTTGTTTCTTTTTCTTTTATTTGCATTCTGCATCCCGCAACAACCACCTAGTACAAACTCGCGGCCAACTGTTAGGGTCTCCACCGCTTCACCTTATTCGAATAAATTTTGGTTCCACTCCGTTCAACGACAATAATTGGGTTGAAGGTGATGGTGGATGGTGATGGGGGTCCAAATACACCCCACGACGATTGGGTCAAGCCTGTGTTGCGTTCTGGAAGCTCTGGACCCTGCGGCGGGGGTGACTAACCTTGGCCATGCCGCCACCCCCAGTCCCCTCCCGCCTCAATAACTGCCAATACCATACTTAGAACTCACTGGCGGTTGAAGATGGAGAAGCCAGAGAGGTTCAAGCGCGATTCCATGGGGCATGCCAGGAGAGGAGGAGAGGGCTTCCGCTTGCGATTTCTTTTCCTTCTCTCTCCACGGTTTGATCTTTTGTGGGATACCAGCGCACGGGTGTGTTCCCTCGCGGGTTTGTGTTCGCTTATTGAAGACCCGTCCGCGTTGTTCTTTGGTTTTGTTAGTTATTCTGTACTTGCAGATTTAATATCTTTCGCCTGCGCGTGCTTTATCCAAGACGTTCGGTGGAGTGTGAGAACTGAGATATTCAAGGGTGTTCATTAGATGTACAAAGCTAAGTAGCCTTTCTCAAAAAAGAGACAGACTTCGAAGAAGTGAACATGTGCATGAGGGTGAGCTGTGGTTAACTCGGAGTGAAGATTAAAACGTGAGTCGTTGGGATGGGGCGGGGGAGAAGTTATGTGAGGGGTGAATACATGTTGACGGTCGTGACAAATCCATATATACCAAGACAGGGAGCGAGTTGATCCTCCCTTCTTCAAGATCCAAGACTGGGCTGTGGAGGGGGTCAAGAATAACGAGCGTTCCGATCGGCTTTCACATTATCGCGCACGCCCTCGGCCGCCTGTCCTTCTTCGCCGTCGGCGTAGCTGGGGTGATAGGTGAAGCCGGTAAATCTTCCGGAGCCTCCACTACGGCAGGCTCGTTAGGAGCCACAGAAGACCTTGAGAGCACAAACTCCCCGGTGGCTTCCTCCATCGACGCCCGGCTCCCATCTCCGGGCGATTTCGGTGATGAGAACCAGCCGCCAGGGAACAATCGAGACGATGTTGAGGATCCGTTCCGCCCGCGTGGGGAGACCTTCGAAACGGTGGGGGGTTCGATTGATGTGAGCAGGTCCAACTTCGGCCTGAGTTTTCCGTGTGAGCAAAAAAGCGATACAACGTACGCGGAGATCGGCTTACCTCTCTGGAGCGTCATCCAAGGACTCGGGCACTTCGGGGAAGTAAAGTGATCCATCATCCTTGTTCACCTCCGTCGTGGTGCCATCGGCAGCAGGACCTGGTGGCGAAGTATATTCGGCCTCCTTGGCGAGAGGTTCATCCACGGTAGGGGTGTCCTGAGAAGCTGGAAGCTCTTCCTTCATCTCTACCTTCGGGCTCACCCCCGGAAGCTGCGTGACTGAGTACGAAGGAGTCCAGGAGGACTTCTCTTCAACCCCAGTGGTAACGTCTGGCTTGGGCTGGATACGATTGTCAGAACGAAACGAATCACTCGACAAACCCAAAGTATAACTCACAAGGTCAAGTTGGGGAGGGGCTGGTCCAGGAGTCTCGACGTAAACCTGAGGTTCGTCGTGGACGGAGAGTCGAGCAACAGCCTCGTGAACTTCAAACACATCGGACGTCGTCCCATTCTCTTTCTGTTGATCCTCCACCACTTTCGTGGCTTCTACCGGTTCGGGAGCAGGTTCAGACTCCTTGATCGGCGCAGAACCGAGGAGTGTGGTAACGGAATATGAAGGAGTCCAAGGCGATTTTGGTCGTTCTGGCTGTTCACCCTCAACGGGGAGAGGTTCGGAAGAGGGGACATCCGTAACCGGAGCGTCGACCTCTGGCTTTGGCTCGGGTGCCTCCCCAATGAGTGTGGGAATTGGGACAACTTCCGGTTCTGGTTTAGCATCCTGGGGAGGGGCCTGTTCCGTCTGGCCTTCCAGGGTGGTGACGGAGTATGAAGAAGTCCGAGGAGACTTTGGTCGCTCGGGAACATCAACCTCAGCCGGAGCGGGCGTAGCATCCTCAACAGGTGGAGTCACAACCACCGTCGGCTCGTCAGTAGCGGCGATAGGTTCGACGGCTGGTTCTGGCAGGTCCTCCTTTGGCAGGACTCGGGGGCTTCCGGGTTGCGAAGTGACGGAGTATGACCGAGTCCATGTTGGTTTCCCCTCTGCTTCTGGGAGTTCTTCGGCAACTTGTTTCGGAGAGACGCGAGGACTGCCTGGCTGGGAGATGACAGAGTACGACTGAGTCCAGACGGGCTTCGACTCTCCCTCTGGAACAGGTTCCGCGGGTTCTGTGACGTGTTCACCCTCGTCCTCAACAGCGGGAGTGACAACAGTCTTGGGCACGCTGGCGAGCTCGACAATTGGCACAGCCACAGGTGTTTCTTGGGTAGGTTCGATAGGCTGTGGCTCAGACTCGAGTTCCTCCAGCTCCGCCTTAGGCGAGATACGAGGACTGCCTGGTTGAGAGGTAACGGAGTAGGATTGAGCCCAAGGAGTCTCTGTGGTGGTGGCAGGTCCGGGAAGTTCCTCATCCGCAGGTGTGACGATCATGGGGGTCTCCGCAGCTCCAACCTTCTCCACCAGTGGCACCTCAGCCTCAGCCTCGACGGCTGGTCTTTCATCCAGCTCAGGCTTCGAGTCGACACGTGGGCTAGAACCAGAATCTGGTAAAGTGGTGACGGTGTACGAAGGAGTCCATGGAGATTTGGGCCGCTCCGTCTCAACCTCCACTGATTGGATGAGATGAGCCTGACCCAACGAGGGATCGAAAACTTCCAAAGGTTCTTCAGAAGGCGCATCATCGGCCGGAGATTCGTCGACTACCGTTGGTTCGGGGACTTCCAAGGCCACCACTGGTTCAGCGGGAGCCGACACGTGGTCCATATCCTTGGTTGTGTTTGGAACGTCACCAGAAGCAACAGCCTCGGATGAGACGGGATCTGAGTCGTCCTTCAAAATGGTCTGGGACTCGAAGAGAGGGGTGGCTCCCTGAATCGTGGAGGAGTAGGATGGGGTCCACGAAGGGGACTTGGGAATCCCCTCGGAGACAACCTCCGGTTCGACCGTCGTGGGTTCCTGGGTAACCAACTAATCAGCACGAAACAGGGCACGTAAATTTCGCCACCAACCTCAGCGGATGACACGATCTCAGTTGGCCCCCCAACGACTGGCTCGGGATCTGCCTCGGTTGGGATGTCCTTGGGCTCAGCTGGGGCCAGTGGAGGTTCACTCTTTGGCTCGGTAACTATTGGCTCCTGAACAATAATTGGTCAATTTTAGATGATAGAAACAAAGTATCGAAAGCACGGACTTCAGCAGGGGTCACAATCTCAGGTGCGGGTGTGGATTCGGTGATTTGTTCCTCCGCAGGTTCAACCGCCTCTTCGTCTGCGGGCGCAAGGTCATCCAATCCACCGCCCTGGGAGCTGACGCTGTACGATGGGGTCCACGGAGACTGAGAACGCTCAACCTTATTTGATTCCTCTTGGGGAACATCCGAGGTTGGTACCTCCTGTGGGGCCTGGATGGGTTTGGAAATCGCAGGGGTAGCCTCCTGGAGTTCTGCCTCATCGGGAGAAGGTTCCTCAGAGGAGACGACTGGGGGGACGGCACCAGGTTCTTGAGGTTCGATCACCGACTTGGACTCCGTAGCGGGTTCCTTCTCAGTTACTGGCTCGACGGTAGGCTCAGATGCAGCAGGAGCAGGAACCTCTTGCTCGGTGACCTCAGGAAACGATCCTGGTTCCTCAGCGTGTGCGGGCGTTTCAAGCTCCTTGTGAGGCTCTGGAACGGGTGCTTCTGGTTTACTGACAGTGGATTTTCCCTCAGCAGTGACGCCGGGGGTGACACCATCGACAGAGTCAACGGCCGGGGCCTCCCCAGTGACCTCGACTTCCTTGACCGGTTTAGGCTCAACAACCCCACTCGCAGGATGGCCAACTTCGACCTCGCCTAACCAATGACTCAGATTGTGCGCTGTGAGGCAGCCCTGGCTCTGGTCGTACCTTGTACTGGGGGGATGACCGCCTCCGGCTCCTCAATAACTGCCTCAACCCCACCCTCCACAGCAGGAGACTCCTTAACCCTTGGTTCAACGTCACCAGGGGCAGGTACCTCGGGGATACTCTGGGTTGATTCCTAAAGCCTGGTCAGCCACAACGTGTATTCCAGCGGGCCCAGCTTACCTCTGGAACGACGGCCACTAGCACTTCCTGAACGGGCTCGGCCAATCCCTTGTCAGGGTAGCTGTCCCCGTTGGTTGCAGGTGATGGGGCATCTTCCTTCTGGGGTGGCGAAACCCCCGCGGCCTCGACGACAGAATACTCAGCAGGCTCCTCCTGGGACGATACAACGGGAGCATTGAGACACTCGCCCCCAGACGCGATTGAAGCAGTACCCACCTCGACGCCAGATCTTGTGATAACAGGAGCCACGTAAAATTGAGCCGCACGTTCCTCAACCTTCTTGGCCGTAGTTAAGTCCCAAACCACAGGTTCCTCAACCACGGGCTCGGGGACAGATACAGTCACAGGAGGGATATTCTTCTCGTCCTACCGAAGGACAGTGGTTAACAACCATTCTAATCAGATGATAACAACCCCCCTCGTACCTTGAACTCAACGGTCGGGGCAGGGTCAAACTCGGCCACGGGTTCTCCAACGTTGGCCGACTCTTGAGATGTGTGTTTAGGATCTCCCCTGGTCTACGGGGGCCGATCAGTCGTGAATAAACACAAAACGCCATCCTACCCACCACGATGACAGCCTCGATGGGACCAGGAGCGACCTCCAACTCTGCCGCATGCGGTTCAACTTCCTTGGCCGCATCAAGGTCAACAATGGCTGGCTCGGCAGGAGTTGGTTCGGGCACCGTGGAAGCGTCCTCGTCGAAGGGAGGGACATCCTCTACCGGCTTTGTAGGCTTCGACTCGGCAGGCTCCAAAACGGGTTCACCCAATGGGGGAACGGGGGTAGGCGCATTCTCGAGCTCATCCTCCCCCTCCGTCACAGGCTCTGCGAAACATGAGCAACGTTACCCCACCGTGTACAAAGGATGACAAACCTTTCGAAGGAACGGGTTCGTCCTTCACAAGATCAGCCTGGAGCAAGAGTAAATAGATGGTAAGAAACGGTGGTGTAAGCAGGGAACCAATCCCATGACCTACCACGGGCTCGGTATCCTGAGGATCTGAAATCACGTCAACCTCGATCGCCTTGACAGTCGGAGGTTCCGCATCGCCCGACTTGGGCTCGACAGGAACAGGAGTAACATCAGCATCCGCGTCGTCCTCATCCTCTTCAACCACGATCTTCCTCACGGCATCGAAGACATTGAGGGGAACGTCCTATTACACGGGGGTAAATGAAAGATCGGAATGAGCACACGGATCCACTCGATCGCCAAAGACACGCGGAAGCAAAAAGAGAAACGGAAGAATAAAAGAAGGCAACGCGTCGAACCGAAGTAGACAAGGGGAGATATGAAGATGAATCTAACATTGGAAAACCACTTACAGCAACTTCCTTGACCACCGAAGCATCCGCATCCTGGGATAAATCACCCACGAGGGTCTGATCCGCAGGGTCCAAATCCGCTCCCCCAAACACACCACCTCCAGAGTTGGCACCCTCGACATCACCGTTGACTTCACGCCTGATCGGTGCCTTATCCTCGACAGCCTCACTGGCGTCATCATCGACCTTCCGAATTTCAACTTGGCTGATTGTATAGTTCGGTTCATTGACCTGCCAAACAGACCCGGCCACAGACGTCAGAAAAGTGTACACTCCAACACATTCGGAAGAGAGCGACAACAAATGAAAAGCCCACGTAGGGGGCTCGTGTGCCACTAATCGGGCTTATCACGTAAAGACCGCGTTAAACGGACACAGATAGAGTATTGTCCCCTCAACCCGGAACGGAGAAAGAACAGAAAGAAAGTTCAAAAGTTCAACGTCGCGACACTTACAAAAGGCGTAACTCTGACTCCATCGATGGAGCCGTTGAAATTCGTTGGCGCAGGGTTGGGTATATTCGCGTCATGCTTCGGTTGAATGAACATGGTATCGTCAGAGATGGCTTGAGCAGACTCCGTTGGTAGTTCCGTCACAGGCTCAGCCGGCGAGGACTCCACAATTGGAAAGACATCCTTCACCGCTGTGGGTTCTGGTGGGGGGAGCGCGGAAGAATCGACACGGTCGGATTCAGTGGTTTCGTTGGAGACGGCGATCACGGGTTCTTGAGCCGACATGGGTCGTAAATCCGAGACTAGAGAGTGGGTAGGATGGTGGTGGAAAGTAGACAGACGGGCCCGCTCTCGACAGCCAAATGTCACTGGACAATGACCGTCAGAACTGAAGAACGTAAGAAGCGAAGCCCAAATCCCGCGATATCCACACGTACACACGTGACCATCAACCCCCATTCACACCGGACCGGGTCCAATTCCCGAGCACGCGACCTCTCAGCCCGGGTGGGTGTATCCGCGGAAAAATCGTGAGCTTATACTAAGGGGTGTCTACAAAGATGCATGGGGTGGCCTTCTTGAAAGGACATCTGTTCCGTTCCCCTCGCTCTCCAGTGTGAAATCAGATTTATCCAACAACGGGTATATAACTCGCCACCTACGGTGACGCTTTGGGGACAGGGCGTGTATTGAAAGTAGAACAACAAACGACGAGGTAACGAGAAATGAGTTCTATTGGATCTCGAACGTCAAACAGAACTTAATTATGTCCAAGGAAAGGAGTGAGATGGAACAAGGAGGGTGAGTCGTTTTGCAAACCAGTCAAGAATATCCTTTGCCCCTATCCGCTCAGAACAAGGCAGCGATGGCACCAATGATACCAGCAACGCCGAAGCTGCTGAGAGTGAGACCAGAGGCACCACCGCTGTTCTTGGTGCTCGAGGGGGAAGAGCCGCTCGAGGTCCTGGTGGAACTGTTGGGAAGCCGCGAGAATTAGGTTCCGTATCTCACATCGGACGCAGGAGCTTACCTAGACGGGGGTGAAGAACCTCCAGTTGCGGTGTTGACGGGGGAGCTGACACCGGTATTGGGAGGGGAGCTGATGTTGCTGGAACCACCGGTGAGACAAGTCCTGTCACCGCTGGCCTGGACGGTAACGATATCGGAGTAGGCAGTTGCGCCGGTGCTATCCTTGAGGGCAAGGTTGCTATCCGATGCCGAGATTAGGTCAACGCCATAAATAACATGAGAAACGGAGGATCCAAAAATACTCACAAGCTGGTGTTGGCCTCGAGGTCAACAGTCCAAGTCAACTGGTTACCCTGCTGGGTGGGGAATGTCTTGATCTATAAGGCCAAGGGCGTCGATACCACAGTTCTCCTTGGCATCAAGATATTACTCACAGCCGGAGCGGAAATCTGACCGGCTGGCAATTCGAGACCGTTGAGAAGCAGCTCGACCCACGAGGTTCAAAAGAAGGGACTTACGGGGGATGAGGGAAAGGAAGAAAGGAGCAGTCCCATCAGCCCAAGTAAGACTGCGAAAGAACATTAGAGAAAACGTGGTGATGCGGGTGGGCCGGGTTCCAACTTACAGAATTGGCTCTGAACAACGTAGAAAAGCAAGTGAGACGTTGAGAGTCAAGCACGCGGTTTCATACGCGCTACTCACGGCACTGGACAACGTTGGTTCTGCAATGGCAACGACGCGTTAGCAGACAGACAGACGACCTGGGGAAAAGAACCGCGCGGGTTGGTCATCAACTCACGGAGTGTTAATAGTCAAGGCGAGGACGGCGGGGATGAGAGAGACGAGGGTGGCAGCGACAACGGAGAACCTCATGGCGAGTGCAAAGGGAAGATAGAAAAAGCGACACGGGTTGTGGTCGTCGTCAACAGACAGAAGTGGGCGAACCTCACTCCACAACCGCTGGTTCTCAGCCGGTCATTTCAAACTCCGCTTGATCCCTCGGCGAACCCCCGAGAAAGCGCAGGGGTTTTGGCAGGGCCAAGAATTTCCGAACCCACCGCCCGCTCCAGCGTCCCGCTAACCAAAGCAGACCAGCAGAGCCGCCGCGAAGAAAACGCTCAAGCACACACGTCAGCCTTTGAACCCAAAATCCACCCTGTATTGTACACCGCAAACCCACAAAAACTGATCGAAGAAAGGAAACGGTCAGAGAAATCACGTGCCCATCACAATTTTATCCAGCTGCTTCTTCCACCGGGATTATGCAACGCCGTTTGGCCGACCTTAACTAACCGAGTTTCCGTCCTTGAATCGTCAGCTGTCCGTAAAGTCTCCGTCTTGTTGACGACCGGCGGCCATGGAGCGTCCAACGCATCAATCGTTGGGCTCGGCATGATAGGCGTAGACATCGCGGTGAGGCTCGTTGACGCGCGGTCAACTGTCAAGTCCAGCACCGGTATCATCACTGGCAAAAACGCCTCAGCGTACCACTCGTACCACACCCGCTGTTGGTCCGTAAGCCGCCACATTGACACGTGCAGTTCTGAATTTCCTGGGAGATACAACGGATCCTTCAACGAGTTATGATTGGTTTGCGGGTGAAAGAGCGGCATGGAAACTCACTTTGAACGGGAAGTATATTGGAAACCAGCTAATCATATCCTTCGAGATATAGTCCTTCCTTTGTGGGTGAATGCTGAGCCCGACACTTCCATATAGAATCGCCTCGAAATACCCCGCGAGGCCATGCAGAACCCCCGCGTGAGGGATGTGAAAACTCAGGTTGGCGAACCGAGAGTTATGACTGTTCGTCACAGGGAGACCTACAGCCAACCGAAAGTCATCAGCCTTTCAATGCACAGGGAAACCTCTCAGTTCTCCCACCTCGTTCGTTCAACACAACATTCTTCACCGGGTGCACAAATTCCCAGCATTCCTGAATCCGAGATCCAGGACTTCCATCTCCAGCCTCACCGCTGAGAATACTAACGGCATTGAACATCACAACGTACGGAGTCTCAGACTTCTTCAGACCCTCATGGCCCCGAACTTCATTGAATAGCTTAGTCGAAGAGAGAGGCGCGATGTGTGCGGTATACGATGATGGTATTGAAATGCCGTTAGCTGAAACGAAAGCTCAGTCGAGAAAATAGGGCACATCGTGCGCATGTACTCACGTTTCAGGAATCTCACTGCCCCATCCAAACACTCCGGACTCAACTCGTTGTCTCCGAACGAGCCCAGAAGCTCCGTTATCAGAATATCGACCTTTTCAGGCAACTCCAGCGTCCTCATATCACCGAAATGGAGTTGAACTTGTTCTCCCCATTCCATCTTCTGCCTCTCCTGTAGCCTTGGGCAAGGTGAGGACCCAACCAGGAGGTGATTTGGGAACCGATGAGGTGAATCACTTACGTTACAAACGCGTTTGGGTTCTTTTCCACAGCGTGAATGAACGCTTTTCGTTTCGCTCGTGATATTGCTTTCAGCGCCCGAGCGACCAGTGGACCTCTCCCTGCACCCGCTACACACAACAATCTGAACGTTGGATCAGCGCGGGGAAAGGTGTTACTCCACGTGGCCAGCGCACATTCGTTCATCGGTTTTCGGCCACTCCAGCAAAGCCCGAAATGTCGCCTCTTCGTAGTTGGCGTACTTGATAGGATCTTGCTCAAAAGTCTGATATGTCGTGCTTTGCAAGTTATCCGCCAAGGGCTGAAAAAGGGTACACGTTCTGGTCGCTGTCCACGAATGAGATGAAGGTAATGATCACGAACCTGAAGCGGGGCCTGCAAGTAATCTTGGTATCCAATCGAAAAATTCTCCACAGTCCCAGATTTCGCCATCACCTGCACTCCAGGACTGGTCTTCTCGAGGTGCCTGATATATTGGGAATAAGCCTTTTCCCCACCGCGACTGTGCTGGCCGGTGTTAGTCCCTGAAAGGATGACCGTAGGCTGTAACTAGAGAGGTGTTCAGTCGCGCAAAGCCCTCACGAAGGGCCGGGAATATGCGCCCACCTTCATGATATCGCGAATAAACGACTGCGTGCCCTTTGGCAAAACCGGATAATTCTTGGCGTTCGCAATGAACGTGGAAGCAGGGAGGAAGATCTGCCTGGTAGGCTCTGCGAGCCACTTATCCAATACACCAGCGGTCAAAGGTAGTGGTGGGCTCAAATCAAGGGCTGACCAAATTACTTGAGCGTAGCCCCACCCCATCAAACGAATAACTCACTCAAACTCAAACGAGGGTTACTCTCGCAAATTGTCCTAATCACGTCCCACATCTCCCACGTGCTATTGAACTCCTCTTCCGTCGTATGAGGGAAACTAATCGATTTGGAAGACGCCGCCGAGACACCGCTTGCAACCGAAGAGGCGCTGATGCTCGGGGAAGGTGAGGTAGATCGTGGGGTGGGTGTCATGAGTTGAAACACCCCAGGGTCGTATACGGGTATCCGGACGGAGAGGTGCATGTAGGGTATCTTGTCCAGGCACGCGTGGATCGCGCGAGCATATGAAGGGACGTGGGTCCGGTTTCGCGGGGGTGGGAGGATAGCGACTGAGACATTCAGATACGATGCGTATGCCAGCTCTTGCATGAGTGCCTAAGAGAATCACGTTAGGACCCTCTGGCTGTAAGGCGACTGAGCGGGACCCTGTACCGTTTCCGCGTCGCACCTGACCCACTCATCTTGAGAATCGAGTTCGAGCCAATCTGACAACATCACAATCGTATTCTCAGCCTCATCTACCCGTTCCAACAGTAGATGTGAGCACGGAAGGTACATTCCGAGGGTTCACTAGACGCACCTAACCGGGTCACGTTCACTTCCTCCCTCAAGAAGCCGGGATTGGATCTCCAGGCCTCCGAAGCCCGCTCAACACCGACATTCTTCATCGCTTCGTCCTCAGGTGACAAACACATCTCCTTCCACCTCGCCTGCCATTTCTCGTTCGTCAGGGGTATACAAACGGTATCGTAGCCTTTGGTTTTGCTGGTCGAGAGCAATCGGAGGATGGGCGTTTCGTACGTTGGGTCGCGATCAGCAGCAGCGCTCGCAATGTCGTCTAACGAGAGGTGGCCTGCGACCGTGGCCATGGGAAAGATAGAGGGACTCGACATCTTCCCCTTCTTCCACTTTAAATCTGATTTGTGGGGGCGCCCTGGGGAGGTGAGATTGGGTGCGGGACAATCTTTTGGGGGAGTTGATCGATTTTTTCGGGTATTTTTCAACGTGCGTGTGGGCGTGGGGACCGTGTGGTCCTCCTGCGCGCCCGCCCTTTGGTCATGTTACGGCGCTGGGGACAACGGTACGTTGGTCGAAGTTCATCTTGCGTCTGCTTCTGCTTCGTGCTGGTATGGGCGCGGAGGTCAGGTTTCCTTCAATTCCATCAAGGTCTATCATTTCGGCCTCTGTCTCAGATCTCAAACCCGTATCCTAGCACCACACCAGGGGCGCCTCCATAAAGGGGGAACATAGTCTGGGCGCCCGTTGAAATTGTTCACCCGACCATCTTGAGAATTGGTACCTACATAATGCCAGCGAAGTCGGTGTTGTCTCCCCGTCTCCAACGCTGACAACTCTACGCTCAGCTCTCTATGGCCCACAAGTGAACGAACGGCGCCAACCGTCCGAAGGGGCCCTCTCTATGGAGGAAAGGCGTGCGAAAGACCCACCCGCGTTCCACCGGACCGGTCGGGTCTGGCCACGGACGGAAGGGGTCTACAGGCCAACCAGCGGAATCTGTGACGGAAAAGCCGCGGGCGTGGATACGGATCTGGGCGAAGGCGTACCCAGTCCTGCATCTCGTGAACTGTCTGGATCACTACCGACCAACGGGCCTAAACCCAAATCAACCTCAATTGAGGTTTTTCTTTCAATCCGATATTCATTGTGTTGAAGAATCGACGCTGGCGGGTTGTGCCGTGTTTACATGAGAGCTCTATAGTTGGAGTGCAACTGAGAAGAAACACGAAATCCATCCACGCATAATTTACAAGTAAGCAAGCGACTTCCCGGGGTAGGTCGTATAACGAAACAACGGATGAACGATCGAGAACCTCCCCCATTCTACTTCCTGTGATAACTCTCGTTCCTTTCGGCCTCATCCCAAATAACGCTCCAATCGCGACAAACGTGTGTTACATCGCTGACCACCGTGTTCGGTCCGAGAGGATGCCTGGCGCTCTCCATCGAGAGGTCGCCCCTGCACAACACCATTTGCCTGATATAGTTCATGCAATGTATCGCGAGCCGGCTCGGATCGGTGTATGGTGGGTGTCGGCGAGCCATTAGGGATTCCCGGATGACGTTGAGGCATCTGAGTTGGTGGAATAGCGCGAACGTGAAAGGTTTCCTCTCTCCACCCTTCATCGTCAACCAGACAACCCCGTCATGGTTCGGACCTGGGAGGGTTCCATTGTTCCATTCGAGGATTCCCAGGTCCGTCGCCAGGTCGTAGTGTACGGTGTTCTCCATCGGTAAGTGTGCGATCGGGAGTGGTTTCGTGAGCCACGACGGAAGGTTACGTTCCGCGACATGTTTGATTTTGTACGCTATAAATGCAAGTACATGCGTTCGTGTGAGTGAGGGGTTCTGGATCTGAAGTAACGGAGTCGGAGAGAGAAGATACTTGCTGTAGAGTAACCGATCGCCGTCGCTTGCACCAGGCGGGGGTATATCCGGATATCGGAACCGAACCTCACGCGTACGTTCCGTTCCGCTGTAAGCGAGAAGGAGGAGGAGGGAAGTCGAGAAAAACGCAAGGAGAGGATAGTGTGCCTTGCCCGGGAACATCGCCGACACGGCCATGGTCATGGGGAGGAAGAACTGTCCCCTTAGCGCCCTTCCGTCACTCTCAGTCGGCGACCACCTCCGGTGAACTTTTGATGATCATGGAAAACATCGTTCTCCCTTCGACCATCCCTGCTTAGTGCTCAAGCGCTTACTCTTGGGATGGATCACTGACGAACTCTAGACGGTGCTGGTCCGCGCGTACTTCGACCTTTTCGATGAGTACCGCGCAATAGGTTGTCCAAGCCTCCGTCCGAGTTTCACGTCCTGCCGCCCAGCTTCGGCGACCACGGCTGTAGGCGAATACTCCAGGTAGTGGACTGTACGGTTAGCTACTGGCGACAGTCTGACCCGTCACACAGGTGATGATACTTGAATCGGTGGTATCGGGAATATCACAATCTCCGATTCCTTGGAGCACGCTGGGTAGCTCGAAGAAAGGCATCAAGTGCTAGTGTATCCCCCCGCTCCACAGCGGTGATTCACGCTCAGGATTATATTGGACCCTCCGGATGCACACCGTTCAAAGCCCACAATGAACCAGGCAAGTGTCACAAAGATTCAATGTTCAACGTTTAACTTCGATACTTACTATTCGGATCCTATCAGCTTCTTGCCCTGCACGATGTGTGGCGCGGTTGGTGGACCACTACGTGTTATGACTGGGTAGGCGCGGCTCTTCTGAGCCGGACTGCGAATTCCCAGAGGATCGTTGAAACCCTCAACCTGCGTGTTTCGCTGGGGTCCGCCATTCAAATTGGAAACATACTGGTTGGTGTTGAATCCGTCGCCCATTACCATCTTACCAACATTTCCTAGGCCTTTATATCTTGTAACCCCTTGGCTTCCATCAAGTTCCGTTCTTCATCTCGGAATCCCCTCCCCACTTTCGAGCCCGTGCTCCACCAAACGGCCTACCTCCACATCTGGAACCTGGACCATGTCGGACTCTTAGTTCAAGCCCTGGTCTGATAACCCAAACGCCCCAAAGATATCATATGATCAGTACTTCGAGGAGAAGGTCTATTTCGTCGGCGTGCTCCTCGGCTCGATTCTCTACGGTACGCGCGGAGCGCGGTCCCCCACACGTCTGTCCGCCGATACTCACTTCGTTCTCCCGTTTTTTCTAGGGATCGTCATCGTGTTGTTCTTCCAGTGCGTCTCCGCACTCCTTTGCCTCACCCGCCGTAGAGGGGAGGCTGTCAAGTGGGGACTCGTGTTTTACACCGTGCTCATGTTCTCGGTTGTGACCGTGTACACCGCGACATACCTCAACATCCAATCCATTTCCTTGATCGATAACCGCGAATTTCCCGGTGTTGAAGGCGTGTTACCACCCGGACCTCTTGGGTACCGGTGGCTCATTCACTCCAAGGCTCTCACTGGTATCGTTCCCAACCTTATGTTCCTCATGGGTAACTGGTTAGCGGATTGTCTCATGGTTAGTTCTTTATTTGATGTCACCCCCACTCGTCCAGGTGTCTAACATCAGCGCCCCCCAGCTGCACCGTTGCTACATGTTCTACTCCATGAACCTCTGGGTCATCGCCTTCCCCTGCCTCATGTTCCTTGCCTCCGTGGGTACGTGTCTAGGTTCTCCACGAACCGGTGGCGTCGCTCTGAGCTACCATCAATGATATAGCAATGGGCATCGTGATGCTTGTCCAGCAGACCTGGCAAGCAAACAACGGCATCTGGGATACCGTCGTTATCAACTTCGGTCTTCCGTACTTTTCGATCTCGATTTCACTCAACGTTCTCCTCACCCTCATGGTTGTCACCCGACTCTTCCTGCACAGTAAGGACATTCGTGCTACCATGGGGGCTCCAGGTGGAATCAGTGGATTGTACAAGGCAATAATCACCATGCTCGTTGAGTCTTCTGCTCTCTACGCTGTCAACTCGTTGTTGGTTATTGGACTATGGGTTTCTGGAAGTGATGTTGCGGAAATCTTCTTCCCTGTTCTCGCTGAGGTCCAGGTTTGTCCTTCCCCTGATCCCGGTATTTGGATGGGTTTTTTGATACGATGATGCACTGAACAGGTTATCACTCCATTGCTTATCATTCGACGGGTTGCCAACAAGAGCATGTTGGGGGGTAATGTTATTGTCACCAGACCTATCGGTCCATTCCACATTATGAGCCAAGGGGTATCAATGGGTGAGGGTGGTAGCTCCCCTGGTGGGAACCTCACGGGTTTGGTGAACGAGGATGGAAAGTCCTCTGGTGAGTTTGAGGTTGGGCCAATGGAATTTTGTCAGGTTAAAGCTTGAGATTTTCTGTGGTTGCCATTCCTTGCTAGAGTTGGGCGTTCCCACCTTTCTGGATGACCTGTTGTCACTCTCCTGTTGCTCTTTGTTTCACCTAGTCCCCATGTCACCCCCTGCCTTTGGATTCTGTTCTTGTTTGGATACACTGGTGTAATTTTGTATACATTGTATCCAATGATTGTTGATCTGATCTATGTCAAGGGATAGACTACGGTGGGGAGTTGTACTGTGTTGAAAAACATGTTTGTGTCAAAATCTATACAATCTAGATGAGAGATATGTACTCAGATGAAAGAATGAACTGAGAAGAAATGGAGATCAACCTGGAAGAAATAGGATGTACTGCACAGAATGTAAATAAGTACAAACAGGCTGATGGATGAGTGATTGAACAACAAACACTCAATTTCAACACTTTCTCTCATTTGAGGTTTGTAAGTATCAGGTCAACCTCACTGTCAGTTATGTGGTGCCAGTTGATAGTCATAGCCTTGGATTACTGTATGCACTGCTGGGGTGCTCATGTCATGATTTTCACACTTTCTCCTTTTTTCTTCTTCTAAGTCCGAGATCCCCATACTCTTTTCATTCAACCGTGACATGTTCCTTTATCTTGCCTTTTTCTTTATCTTATCTTCTCAGGTCACATGATCAAGATGACGAACTTGGCTATATTTGGACTACCTACAACTTGGGACTCTGCCTACAAGGACCAGTCTTGTCAGGGCCACTCTCACCCTGTGGCTCTGAGATGTTGACTATGGACAGATGTCCACAGGAAAGGCCTAATCTTAAGGCTAGCTGACCACGTCAGCTATCACCCCACACAATCCTCGATTGGTGGGCCTGAGTAGCCTAACACAAACAAACAGTTAATACAGTCGCAAAGTGAGTAGATTTTGAGCTAATAGGTGGGCCTGAATGAGCGCTCCAAGCGATAAATGGCAGTTGGTTGAGTCTGGAGAAGGAGTGGGAAGAGAGCAGAGAGAATGCTGAGGGTTCTCTCAGGTTAATCAAGTCCCAGGGAGCCTGGTCTGCAAGGCAGCAGGAGAGAGGAGATTTCTGAGATATCAAAGCTAAGGAGAAATGTTACAGGGGATCTGTCTACTTATATACTAAGGGAACAGTGATGTGACAAGGTGACTGATCTACTGATAAACCAATAGCGTTGATCCTTAGGTGATGGCACTGTAATAGGAACCCAATTATCCAGGGATCAGTGAATCAATCAAATAATGATGGATGTGAAACAAAGGGGATAATAGGAAACCTCCAAAGGGAGTAGTTGGGATCCCACCAAGGGGGATACTAGGGAACCAACAAAGGAGGTTGTGGGAATCCTACAAAGGACCAATAATGGGTCAATAGTTGGGAAACTGATAACATGAAGGGATGATTGTCAATCAGGCCAGATGATAGCATGAACCAACAGATAGAACCATTAGAAACCAATGAACGCCGACAGGGATGAAGAGCAGCACTAGGCACAGAGCTTGGGCTTGGGGGCCGATGGTGGAGGTGCCAGGTATTGACTTGCTGACAGGTGTACAGTTTGCTCTTCTCCTTTTCTCGGGAAACAGATAACAAATGAGTGTAGGGACACGAGTGAGGCAAACGTGTAACAAAGTGGTCTGGAAAAGGAGAGAATCAAAATAAGAATGAGAGAAACAATAATTAAACATCACCAGTAAAGGAGGTCATGAACTGGTGGTATTATGAAGGGTTGTTGATGGAGACACACGCATGGACGACTGATCCTGCTTCAGGTTAGACTGGAGGAGGAGAGAGGACATGTTGACTGCAGAGTGTGGTGTAGATGGTCCTGAAACATTGGGAGGAGACTGTGGGAGCTTAAGGCGCATTCACTGCTGATCCTTTAAGGAATAAAGGATGGGCAGTGATCGCAGTCTTCATGTTTGCAGGGTCCTGATGATTCTTGTCCAATAGGGTGATGATGGTGAGCGGTGTTTGGGCAGGGGTAACAGATTGATGACCGAATGGTGACTGCGCAAGGAGGAGTTGTCATTGGACAGAGTTGATCAGGATTTAGCCAATCTGGGTACAGGCTCTTGGAGATCCAATCAGGTGTAGACGATGGGCGGTGATGGGACTAAGGCACACTAATCTCAAGCCAAAACCTTGAGAACTGATAGGTTGGCTGAGACAGGAGGTAGTGGGTCTTGTTCCGTCAGAGGAGGAGATTGCCTAGATTGATCTGAGCTGGATCTCTGCAGGTGAGAATGATCCAATGGAGAGACAGAGATGGGTGGTGTCTTAGATCAGGAACATCAGCAAACCGAGTGGGACTAGGTACAACTAGCTAAAGGTAGATATAGCTCATCGAGCTCATCTGGCCGCGTGTTCGGTCGTATGCCTCTATTGAGCATGGTATACCAACATCAAGGAGTTCCGGTACATCTGGTGGGATCTTAATCTTGTCGCAGGAACCTTCAGGCAAGCCAGATCTTGATCACGTCGCCGTCACCCTCGAGCAAACAAGATCTACCCGCTCAACAAGATGGCCCCCGATGAACTGAGTCTATGAATGCTGTTACCCTCGTGGTCCCACCTCCCGCCTTCAGCTGCATTCACACCACATAATGCTGAAAAACAATATATTTAATATTTGATAAATATTTATTATATGGACCACTACAACAGGCGACAGAAACAAGACCACCGGCGCCAAAAACCAATGACGCGAGGATGACGTCCCCACATCGTCATCTCAGACCAAATCCCTGTCGGACTGACCGACCCCCTGCCCGCCCGAAGGAGAACAAGGGAACAAGACCGGCTGGATCAAGGGAGGGGTCATTGGCATTGGAGGACCCAACGGTTTGATCGCGACTGGCCGACGAGCTGACTCAGCCCCACAGTCGGGTGGGCCGACGTGACCCACAAAATCCGAACCCAACAAATCTACCTGCGTACTTAATCTACCTACTGAAATATTATACAGTAGCCAAACATGAGACGCGATGCAATGCCGCACCGGCAGATGAGCTTAGAACTTTAAATACCATAAATAATGTCCCTACAATACCGCCAACACCGGCGGTATGGGGGGAACTTAAGGCAAGAACCTCATGCTTATATACATTTTTGCCCTAGCGTGACCAAATCGTGACGCGTATAAGGATAAAAAGTATGATAAGTATTGAAAATCAAAACTACCCCAGGAACTGGGTTTATGGCTGGCATTGATCCCCGGTCGCCCAGTCGAAACGTGGTTTGATGGGGAACATCCTACAGGGTTACTGTTTGTGAACCACGTTCAACCAGAGAAAGTGGAAACGGTCGCACTGGATGTTGGCGGTGATTGCGGTGCTTCGCAGAGCAGGGCAAGTGCTGGTCATCCAGGTCCTTGAGTTCGTTGTGGGTGACTTTCTGTGGGGTGTGTGTCTCAAGAGATGGGCACCGTGTGTGATAACGTTGTGGTTAATACTGGCGCGAACGCAATGGAGTGACGAAGCACTTACCCGTATGAACACGAGGTTGGGATTTTGTGTATGCCTGGTGGTTCTGCCCGCGCTCGTTTGTTGAAAGGTACACTTTAGTTGACTCGTCAGTTCCAGGTATTGCCATAATTCCAGAGGTCTGGTCTGGGGCGCCGTAATCCGGCAAACTCAAACATCGAATGTGCATCGAAATTGTTCGCAGGGTTGGGGTCTAATGTAGATAAACGTTGTGAGTATGGTGGGGTTCGAAACAGATTGCTCACAGCGGTGATAAGTTTCATCTCCAGATTAATGCTGGGGTGGCCTAGGTTCCCTCTGAGAGTGGGTAAGTGGGTGGTATTAGGTGGGCAGAACGTTCGGGGGAGAGAAACCGGGAGGGTCTTACACCCAAGTCCCGATTGGGGTATCACGGGTCACCGCACTCGAGCTTCCTGCGAGCAAATAAATAAGGACTGTGTCGACTGAGGAATAATCAGCATTTATATACGCTACTTGTTCATAGTACATTACATATATAATTGAGGTCCCACCATGTTGGATGGGGATGTGGACGAAAGAACAATGGGTAAGTGTATCCTAGTATTCAGCATACCGTAAGCACCCTCGCCGGTCCCATCGTCATCACTGTCCTCCTCGCTGTCTTCTCCACTGAGGTAATTGTCCTCCATGAGGTGGGTCTCCGGCCTTTCATCACCAGGGATTTCCTCTTCAAAGATCCCCCCTTCAGAGTCATTCTCACTCTCACCGTCGGCCATCGAGGCATTTCCACCGGAATCAGTAGTCTTGGCCACACCGGCCAGAGGCTCCCCAGCACTGTTGTCTCCATCCTGGGGGGACTGTGCAGCTTGTGGCGCCTCCTCCAGAGTGACTTGGTTGCGTTTCATGTCATCAAACCAGTCCTCGACTTCCCGCATGTACTTGTGGCAAATCCCTCCTCCACGGTAACACATAAACATGTCCCGGTCAACAAGGCTGGAAGTGGATGGGTGAGTGATATGTGCGAGGTTATTGTCAGTGGGCTTACACGTCTACGTGGAAGTACGTCCAATCCTCGTCCTCTTCACTCTTCCATCTTGCAACTGATCTTGGAAGGAGTGATTGTGTACGGCCGTATCGAAAGCCGGGAAGGAGGTGCGTGGCACGCAGGATGTCTTGGGGGTTGAGGAAACTGAATGCATCCTCGCTTGTACCTTTCACAAAGCAAATCCGGTAAAACCGTCGTGCCTTCCAGCCCGCTCGGTACTTCTCGTCGAACTCGTAGTGCCTCACCCACAGGATGTCGACTTCCTGGGCTTTGCTTCCCAGGCTGGTGTGTAGGACCTTGACTTGGAAGATTCCCAGGATCCGGGAATATTCGTACGGATGGACATCTCCTTGCGACAGAGTCATGATGTCGGCGTGCGTCCTAGGATTCAGGGTCTCCGATTCGCGTCGACCATCATATGTCGTGTAGTTGATGGTCATCGTACTATGGAAGTAGAGTTTGTCCTCAAGGATGTGTTGAACGGGCACGAAGCGCCCGTTCGACGGACCCGGCACAGTGAGTCACCGAACGTACCGGAGCGCGTTTACCGCGATCCGATGCCGGTGTGCACTAATAGCAGCACCCGAAGATGATCC
>Ga0307509_10003652_pt1 | contig 23038 bp, 30 predicted proteins | sample 10_EM_MG_FD_202245 | JGI IMG/M metagenome (GOLD analysis project Ga0307509, IMG submission 202245) | Populus trichocarpa ectomycorrhiza microbial communities from riparian zone in the Pacific Northwest, United States - 10_EM | ecosystem: Host-associated > Plants > Roots > Unclassified | place... | reverse complement strand
GCTTGTCGAGGTCCATCTGTTTGATTGCGACGGACAGGTTACTGCCAACTTGATAGGCGGTGTAAACACCTCCAGAAGCACTATGTGAAAGGCGTGAGTGTGGTTTCAAACCAACTCACACGCGACCACTCACCCCGCACCAATCTTGACGAGATTCCTGTAGAGTTTCGTAGGATCGGCATCGGTGCAAATCTGCTGTAACCTCCGAATGACGTCGTCGTCCTTCGCTTTATCCTTGTCCTTCTTCTCCCTCTTCCTGGGCGTCGCGACGCCGCCGGCGTTGGCGGGTTTATGTAACTGATTGGCAGGGGCACCTGGTTGCGGTGGGCTTCTTTCCCGATCCTTGGTCGATTGTTTCGACGTCAAATCGGTTGCCGATGAAGCGGGAGACTTCTGCGGATGTTTTCCAGGGACGGGAACATGACCATTCTGCGGTCCGACGGGGCGCGAATCTTTGGTAGTGTTTGACCGAGCGAGTTGCTGGTCCTGGTTGGGAGACTTGGGAGGGAGACGCTGAGATGTAGACCGATCCAGAGAGGGAGAAACGGTCTGGGGTGGCGCGGGTGCTGGCCGATAAGAAGTGGGTCCAGACGAAGGGTTGGACGGTGTTCTCTTCGGTTGTGGGGGAGTAGGGCGCTTGAACAAGTCATTGAGGATTTCGCATATAGAGTACAACAAAGGCGAGATGGCTTACCGGGCTTTGTTGGTTGGCTGGCAAGTCGACCTCGTCGCGAGGTGGGGCAGGAGCGGCACCCATTTTGTCCCAGACATCGCCTCCACCCTCCTGGTAGAACTTGACAATCTCCATCACAGCCTGAGGGTTTTTCTCTTGTTCCATCCTGGAGATACCGCTCTCTTGAAGCAGTTGCTGCCATTCCTTTGGCAACCCAGTGAACTCTCCGGTGGAAGAGTTGAAGCCGACGTGGGTAAGGTGGACTGGATCGTAGGGAGTGCTGATCGCCACGGACTTGTTCGAACCAAGAAAGTCGGACACGAAGCCCAACATGCCTTTCTTGTTCTTTGTCGTCCCCGTACGTTTGATCTGGGATGGGGACTGGGAGGTGCTCGCGACGGGTGGCATCTGCTCGTTGGGGTCGGCGTAGAAAACGCCATTCTGATTGGTTGGCATGGGTGCGGATATGCGTCGTTGTGAGATTGGGGTAGGTTGTGTAGCGTAAACGTCGTTCAGATTGGCGGTATTCGCTCTTGATGGTCTAGGAGGTGGGGATGCACTGGCCATCACAGACTGGGTAACTGTTTTGGTCGGTGAAGGAGATGTCGTGTCCGTCGTCGTCGTTGGCAGAGATGTATGGTAGCCGTCCTGACCACGTGTTTTGTCCCCCCTGGGAAAGGATGCTGATGTCGGCGGCGGCAGCTCCGCCCATGAAACGTAAAGCTGGGCTTGGTGGAGGACGTCGTCGAGCTCGTCGGGGCCGTCGCTCGGTTTCTCTTTCCCTCTCCGCACTCTGCCCAGTGGTAGGGACATCGATAGCGAGGTGCGATGCTGGCTTTCCTCGTGATGATGGCCGCGTACGTATGACGACTCTTTCATCATCTTTTCTGATACACCGTTTCTTATCTGGACGGCGATCCGCGAATGTGCACGAGATGTCAGAGCCTTCGTCTCCCGAGGTATCACATCTATGGATGTGCCAACCGTCCCCAGCCGGGTGATCGTTGCTGAATCCCTCACCAACCTCCCTCCGGCTGTCAGGCTGTACATGATTCCTAATCCATAAGAACAGACACGTCTTCACCCATGCTGAGTGCTGCGGCGGTCACTGCGCCTCAGTTTTGGCCGCGGGGACGACGATGACCACCCGATCACGAGTTTCGGCCATGGATGACAAAATGGCTTAAAGGGACGTAGGTCCGTTCGCGACAGGGGCACTACACGGCAAAACATATATAAGGCCAAGCGGTCACGGATGTTGCTCTCACCCTCTTCTTAGTCTCGATACCCTCCCGCCACCCTCTTCATCTCTTCATCCCTGCACGCTGCGATGTCTATTTCGACGACCCACGACGCCCCACGGGGCGAAACGAACCCACCTCCATCATCCAGTGGTAATGTCTTATCGCCTGCACCTGCAGACAGCGATCACTCCCCCACTTCCCCCTCCAAGACCGTCAGGAGGAAACGACCCTCAGAGGACCTCAGGGGGGAGTTCAAAGGGGAGAAGGGTAACCCCCCCTCCTCTGCCGCAGATTGCACGAAGGAGTGATCACTCTGTGCCTCCCATTAACGACCCGTATGTCCTTTCAAGTCTTCCCCGGAGCAATGCAGCGCTGATTCGTTCCTTCAGCAGCATCCGAAATTATATGACGTCACGAATGTAGCATTTGGCCCATGTTGTTTATCTCCCGGACTTGGAAACGAACTACGAGTTTATTCGAATGTATCGATGTACTGTCTCCCTTACGACTGTTTCGTTAAATTTCACCATATACCCCTGCGTTATTTAGTCCTCGAACAGTGGACGGAATGCCTACCAAAGGCTTGAGTGGTAACGCACGACTGCAAAAAACGGGACATTACCTTGCCGCTTGAGTGATCACTCTGAGTGGCGGCGATCTCTGAAACATCTTCCATCTCTGTGTCTCCGTTCCCGTGGTCAGGAATTGCAAACTCCTCCAACTCGTCGTCGTCAAACCGGAGGATCTCTGCCAGCTCCTCTTCGGTCATGTTCGCGATCTCGTGCTTGGCGATTTCTACCTCCTCCTGCGTAAGTTGTGAACTAGGTAAAAACAGTGGTTCCTCTTGTCGAGGCTCCTCTTCCTCTTCCTGCTTCACGAGGGAAGGGGGTACGGTAGGGGAAGTGCGTTGCGGTACGGATGGGGGTGGCGGCATAGATCTCGAATCCCATCCGGATTGTGAGCTCGTTACTGAATGCGCCACTGGCGATTGGTTCCGAATCGCGGCGATGTCTTGTCTTCGCACGACTTTGGCCGGCTTTCTCCTTGCACTGTGTGGTACCGCCGGTGAGGCAGACTTGGATGACCCTGGGGTGGGACCGGCTTCAGCACTATCGTCTTCTCTCACCCGTTTGAGCGAATTTCGTTGCGGTGTGGCACTCGCAGTGGATCTCCGACTTTGCGGAGTGGGGAAGAGTTGCATCGAGTCGAAAGTCGTAGAAATGGCGAAAAGACTTTCAGTGTCATCGCTCTCAAGAATAATCACAATAGGGCGGCCAGGTTCCGTGAAGCGCATCAAGATGGGAAGCACCATCGAATCTGCGTATATGACAGTGGCCTGTAGTCCAAGTTGAGCATAGCTCAGGCGAATGGGGGGAATGGATTGACCGTGAATTCCCTCAATTGAAAAGCAACCGATGCTGGGACACTCGCGATGTGGTATTTGTCGAACTCTTCGGGACTCAAGATGAGTTCAGTGGCCAACTGCGCTTTCCCTGACGGAAGTTCGAATATCAGGATCGTCAGGCGAGCCCGATTCGTCGTGGATTGGAGTTTACCTCTGGTATCGAGCGAGGTTTCCATACTTCTGATGATGACCTCTGAGTTTGCGAAACCCCAAACGAGTTGAGGGTCGCCCTTATTGCCCCGAACGGATGGGAAGTGCTCAATAATGTCCTTGAGCATCTTCGGACCAATGGTAACGTAAGACTCGTCTTCCCCCGGGTCATCCGTGAACTGGTGGGCTGATTCGATTGTGTGTAGCGGGAGTCTGTGCGTCTTGACCACGCCTGAGTAAACCGTAAATGCTCATTGGCAACCATTTGGGTAAGAAATGGGGATTACCGTGTTTGCAGTGCATGCGGACGACAAGTTTGCTCTCTAAGCTATCCTCCTCCTCTTCTTCCTCTCCGGATTCTGAGTCCACGATGGAAAGCTCACACTTCTCGACAGCCTTATCACCAGCACCACGCTTCAGTACCGCCAGGAGCGACTGATTGCCTGTTATTAGTCATCTCTGGATGGGAGGAGGATCTGACTCACCTTGGTCAGCACCTGGCCAGAAACACCGTCCGGCTCCTGGCTTCCGCCTGGACGATTGGACCCTTTCTGCCCAAGATTGTATCGACTGAAGAACATCCGAGAGTACTGAAACCGGCAATACGAGGTTTCCGCCGTATTGGTCGCGGAGAGGATGAGGTATTCGGCTGAGGCGAAGATGTACATCTCATCGCCATATCTGGATAGACAGGTCACCCCTTTGGTGAATGCTAGTGATCCAAACACTATGAGTCTCATGGTGAAACCCGTTCAAGAGGTAGAAGCTGACGTCTGAGAGACGTAGAGTCCAGTGTCGCTTGCATCTTTTGGACGCGTTCCCTCGCGATTGAGTCACAAGACCAGTGGAAGGGAAAGAGTGATCGTGGGAGTACCACGTGATCGTGTGGTCATTACAATAATTGCGAGCAGCGCGTTTCTACGCGACGCGCCTGACCGTTGCCTCATCCAATCACGATGTGAGTCACGGCTTCGTTGTCTGAACATGGATTTGGGTGTTCATTAGTGCAGGTCAAACGCGCCCTCGCAAGTTCGATCTGGTTTGGGAACCGTCAAACGAGACTGGTCCACCAACAAGTCGCAGGACGCCGAACCCAGCAACCCTGACCCGAGTCTCCGCCTCGGGTGGTCACTCCTCTCCCCTCCCGGGAAATCTCCAAGCCTGTCCCCGAAAAACAGGCTCACTGATCTCCAAGCGTCACTGAGCAATCGTATCGCTAGCTCGGAGGAGCTGCTATTCTCCTCACGGAGCTCCCAGAAACGTGTGGCCGAGCCTTCCGAGTTTCTATCCCGACCCGCGAAGAAACGCTTAATTCCTCCGAGTTTTTTTGATGGCCCACAACCAACCACCAAGCCTATTTCAAGGACGACCTCCCTAAACTCAAAATCCGGGGGTAGCTTTACCAACTCCAAGCAAACTGCCTCTTCTTCGTCGATGAGGGTTCCGGGTAGGCCCACTCCGGGGACCTCCTCGAAGTCGTCGGGCTCGATCTCCCTCAGCCAAGAGCAGAATCACATCTTGAAACTTGCCCAAGAAGGAAAGAGTCTCTTTTACACCGGGAGCGCTGGTACGGGGAAGTCAGTCTTGCTTAGGGAAATCATTAAGACCCTACGGAAGAAGTATGTAAGCATTTCCGATGCTGTTGCAGTGACTGCGTCGACCGGTGTGTTGAACCCCCTCGTTCGGGGATGTCACGCTGATCCCACTTAGGTATCGCCGCGTGCAATATTGGCGGTGTGACAGTTCATTCCTTTGCTGGTATTGGTCTGGGACGCGAAAAAGCGGAACAACTCGCTGATAGAGTTAGGAAGAATAAGAAGGCTAGCACTCGTTGGACGAGGGCCAAGGTGCTTATCATTGATGAAGGTTCGCTCCATCGGTACCACGTCGTTCCGGCGCTTTTTTAAACGATATTTCAGTCTCCATGATCGATGGAGATCTTTTCGAAAAGCTTTCCAAGGTTGGAAGTAGCATCAGGAAACATAACGACCCTTTCGGCGGCATTCAGGTTAGTCAACCGCTCTACCGGGGCAGAGGACGGTGCTGACGATGCTACAGCTCATCGTCACGGGGGATTTTTTCCAGTTACCGCCAGTGGCAGGAGGCGGCCAAGCTGTAAAGTTTGCTTTTGAAGCACCGACATGGGGCCAAACGATCAAAAAAACCATCAACCTCACGGAGGTCTTCAGGCAACGCGACGAAGGTTGGTTTCACCTTACGTATAGTATAATCTTGTGTTGCTCATCACTCTGGTAGAGTTTGTCAAGATGTTGAACCAAATGCGGTTCGGAAGGCTCACACCCGCTTGCATTGAAAAGTTCAGGTCTCTGAATCGTCCACTTCAGTTCGATGACGGCATCGTCCCGACAGAACTGTAAGCGTGGGTCCCCCTCGTTCAAAATGACACTGAGACAACGGTAACAGTTTCCCCCGCCGTGAAGACGTGGAGAGGTCCAACGCGCGGCAGATGGAGTCCATATCAGGTGACACAATGGTATTCAAGGCTCTTGACGGAGGGACTTTACAAGACAAAGACCAGCGCGAGAAGCAGCTTGGGAACTTTATGGCTCCCCGGGAACTCAAGCTCAAGGTCAATTCTCAGGTCATGTTGATCAAGAACATGGATGATTCACTGGTCAACGGGAGCATCGGAAAGGTTGTGAGGTTTGCTGATGCCGAGACTGAGGGCGACCTGGCTCTGGAGAAAAACAATGAGATGAAGAAACCTGGGAAAGAACCTCCGAAGAAACCATCTGGCAAGATCTATCCCGTTGTCGAATTTTTGCAGCCTGGTGGTTACAAAAGAACTGTTATGGTCTTACCCGAGTCATGGAAGGTCGAGTTGCCTAGTGGAGAGGTGCAAGTTAGCCGGACGCAGGTGAGTGGTTTGAGGTTGTTCGCGCCACACCGAACTAACGAATATGACGAACACGGCTTAGCTCCCGCTGATTTTATCTTGGGCGATGTCTATCCACAAGTCCCAAGGTCAGACGCTCGAGCGAGTGAAGGTGGACCTATCTAGGATATTTGAGAAAGGTGTGTAGGCGTCAGTTTGTCGGCGATTACGACATCCACTGATTTGGACGCCTTGATTAGGTCAAGCCTACGTTGCTCTCTCTCGTGCTACGACGTTAGATGGGCTCCAGATTCTGGGTTTCAACCCCAGCAAGGTAAAGCCATCTCGCCACCATTCTTATCACAAACGCCCCATGGTTTCCCTTCGCAGGTGCAAGCACACAACAAGGTCATTGTTTGGAGTAAAACGCTCGAGACAATCGCGCAACCAGCCTCGTGAGGATCTCGTCTTGCGGTCTTCCATGTTGTGGCATTACGTTAGGGTCTGGATAATTGTATGATGGATGTTCAACCATTGGCGCCCCACAAGCCTCAGGCCTCATGGCGTTTCCGATGCACGTTCAGCCACACAACTCACGGCCCGACTCAAGGGCTCCGAACTCGAATATGGGTCTTTGTCCTCAAATAGATCCGATATGGTGAAGATCGGCGGCTAACCCGAATTCCGCTCGATCACCTTTGCAACGCTTCAATCCATATTGGACGCGTGTACCCTTCCAAACGTTCCCCGGGTTCGTTTTCGCCAAACGTGGTTCGTCCCCCGTTGATTTTTATGAACCCCTTCACAACCTACACCCGTGGAACGTAAGTAGTCTGTCACCAGCCGCGTGGCCGCGCCTTGTGGATCTGGGCGTGTGGCCGAAGTGTTGGGTGGGCTGCTCCTGATACAATCGGTCAGGGTCCTCTGTTGATCAGTTTTCCCGTACACGAGTCCCCCGGCAAGACCTTTGCCGTCCAGCCGCCAGGCCCACATCGGAAATGAACAGCTCACATACCTCCCATTTGGTCGCGTGAGATCATTGTTTGGTACTATGTAACTTCCACTCTTTCACGGTGTCGGAACCTCCGAGGTACGTAACCGGCTTGATACGATAGTGGGGCCAGAAATTATCACTAAGACACCCCTGGTTTAGGTTTCCTAGGGATTATCTTGCGCCGCAGACCATCCTGTGTTGTTGAATAACATTCCCATAAGTATGTTGCGATCATTTGCTTACATAATGGGTGTCGGTTCCTCTTGACCGGTATCTTATCTGTGCGCCCAGAGCCCAGACTATGTTTGCGACTTTCCCCGTTCTGACCGCGGCGACAGTTGGATCGGAATTCCGGCTGGTGCAACGAGGCGGCTCATGGACCGAATAAATTCGCGTGTAACATGGGGATCTCTCCCCTCTCGTCGCTTTTCCTGACAGCATGCTCGGTCTCATGGATCGGAACTACGCTCTCCTGTCCCTCACTGCCGCCTGTGGCCTATACGCGTTGTATCGCAAGTACTCTCGAATCTCGATATCCGACGTCCCTGGTCCGGAGTCAAAAACGTTCTTGCTGGGTACGTTTATGGCTTGACCAAATCCCGAGACCTCCGTTGACACAACATACACAAGGCCATAGCAAAGAGTTGCTTCTCGCGGACTGTGGGGCGACCGAGGCCGAATTCCGTCAACAATACGGTGACGTTGTCCGTGTAAAAGCTGCTTTGGGGGTACGGTTGCTTCATCTGATCCTTGTTGCTTGATAAACCTGACCACCGAGTAGGAGGACATACTTTGGATCGCCGATCATAAAGCGATCAAACATATTCTCCACAAGTCAGGATATGATTACCCGAAGCCGCCCAGCGATAAACCCCTGCGGGCGATGGTGACCGACCAGGGTTTGGCCTGGGCTGATGGTGAGTTAATCTACTCGACTCGGATTTCAACATCCTAAACCCTCAATAGGTGAAATGCACAGGAGATACAAGAAGATTCTGTTGCCAGCATTCGGGATTCCAGAGGCGAAAGCGTTTTTACCAGTGTTCACCTACGTCGTCACTCGAGTTAGCGCCGTCCCTCACCCTCTCCGACTCCACCTCATTGCCTGTTTCAGTTGGCAGATCGTTGGGCGAACGAACTTGCGGACAAAGACTCGGCAGGGATCGTCGACGTTGTGGATGGGCTGATGAGGGTCACTTTGGATGCGTGCGTTCCTTCTCTGCCAATACTGTGTTGGGATCTCAGGTTCACTTACGTATCATTTCAGTGTTGGTTTCGGCACGTGGCTGTTGCATTTATAGAATGCGGACATCTCACCCAAACTGACACCCACAGCCGCTTTCGACCATGACTTTGGGGCCGTGACCGGTTCGGATGACCCTTTGATGAAATCCTATCACCATCTCATGTAACGTCTCGCCCCTCCTCACACACACGTATGCTAAGCATGGACCTTCTATTCAGGACTGTGTTCGCGGCTCCTTCGCCGGGGCGGTTGATAGCACGCGGTATCTCAAGATTCATTCCCTCATCCTGGTTGTCTTTTCTCTACGAGCGCACATCATCACCAGACATCCAGAGGCTACGGGAGAACCGTCGCCAGGTTCACAAGTTCGCTGGAGGGCTCGTCGAATCCAAACGCGAAGCTGTTGAGCAAGGAAAGGGTCAAAAGGATATCATGTCTCTCCTTCGTAAATTCCTTCTCCTGGGGTTGAGTCTCGGTCGGGGTTGATTGATGAGTGTTCGCGCAGTGAAGGCAAACGCTTCTGCGAAAGAAGATGCAAAGCTCCATGACGATGAAATCATTCCGCAGATGAGGTGGGTCTTCTCGCCTTCTTTCTCGAAACAGACGGATAATTGTTGATACCATTAGATCGATCATGTTTGCAGCCCACGAAACCACTGCAATCACTGTAAGCGGAAGGAGTCTGTTATTCCTGGCATCGCTGACCAGCCAAAACAGATCGCATGGGGCTTGTATGAACTCGCGAGGCACCCAGAGGTCCAGGCCAAACTTCGAGAAGAAATCATCGAGACCAGGATGAAGATTCAGGCTCGAGGAGAAACCGAATTCACTACCAACGATCTCGACAACATGCCGTACTTGGTCGCCGTGATGAAGGTGCGGTCAATCGGAAGTAAGTACCCCGTGGTGCACTGACGGAACATTTCATACACAGGAAATTTTACGAGCACACCCTGTTGTGGCGGACATACCCCGTTATTCTGCCAAGGATGACGTTCTTCCACTCGCGAACCCAATCACCACTCGCTCTGGGAAAGTTATCCACGAACTCCCGATCCCAAAAGGTCTCAGGTTGACTTTGTCCTTCTATGCATACCAAACGTGAGTAGGACGGTTCCCGAGGTCGCCGCCCTTCAACTTAAGCCCACTGGCGCACGTACAGGAACGAGGATTTATGGGGGAAGGACGCATTGGTATTCAACCCCGAGCGATGGCTGGAAGAGAGGGATAAATCTGGTGCTCCGGTTGGCGTCTACTCAAACCTGTAGGTCATTCAGCGTTGAAACTGTCTAGATCTCTCGAGCCTCGACGCTGATCACTCCTCTGGCCCCCAGGCTTTCGTTCTCCGCAGGGGTCAAAAACTGCATCGGATGGAGATTCGCGTACGCTGACACGACCCTAAAAATCTCCCTTGGTTGACGGAAACGTTCCTGTAGGCTGGTTCAACTCCAAGCATCCTTAGTCCACATTATCTCGACGTTTAACCTGGCTCTTCCGGATGAACCTCAGGAAGTAAGAATGATCAGATCCGTCACGGTTGTCCCGAAACTTGCGGGGAAGGAGGGCGAAGGAATCCAGCTTCCTCTCAAGATTTCGTTGTTGTAAGTTGACGGGATTTTCGGTCGAACATAGGATAAATTGTACCCCATATCATGTCATACTTTATTGTTGTAACGCGTAGCAATTGCGATCGAAATACTGGAGACGATGCGCAGACCAACCACACTAAATACTTAGAGTTTTGTGCCCTGTTGCTTCTTAATGTGGGCGACTCCAGAACCCAAAACAACCTAAATGGAGGCAGTAATCAGCGTCGATTCGGCGTATGAGGGTGGGATACGGGCGACCTTTCCGGTGTTAAGGTTCTTAGTTTCGAACGCCAACTCAACGGTGCCGTTAGGTCCTGGACCAACCTCCCAAATCGAGGTCTGGATGGAATCACCAGGCTTAACGGGTGAGGTGAACCTGACGCCGTAATAAACCAACGAGTTTGGATCGTTGTTTCCAACAGCGGTCACGATGGACCGGGCGACGAAACCAAATGTACATAACCCGTGGAGAATGACACCTCCAAAACCCGCCGCTTGACCTATCCTAGGATCTAAGAGATTTGGTTGTCAGGTCGATCCCCTTACACCATAATCGCCTCACCAACGTGGAGGGGGTTGTAATCCCCGCTAAGGCGATACAGGATAGCTTGCTCGGGAGTAATCTTGTCCTCGGTGACATAGTCTGGTTTGCGATCCTTGGGAGCAGGTTTGCCCTTGGGAGGGCCGGCAATCACTTTGGAGAATTTTTCGCCGGTGGTCTTGGCACCGAGGTTGAAGCTAGAACCCTAGGAATCAGTCAGCCACGAGAATTGTGGTATGATCAGAGACTCCATACGAATAAACGGGCGTATGACACGCCATTCTTGTCTACGAGGGTGGATTCTCGCTCAACGATAATGCCGCTTTCTGATTAGAAGGGACGGAACTTTAGTATAACCGAGAGTGACATTTGGTGCACCAAACTCACTGTTCTCGTGGACACCCACGATTCGGTCGGTCAGCTTCCAACCATCCCCACTCTCTTTCGGAAGCGGCTTTAAGATCTCGATCGATTGACTGCCATGAACCTAGGGGAAGCCATGACCACCATGTGAAAAATCTTCACAGAGGAAGCCGACCTACGACGCGATTTGGGTTAAACTGGGGCAGCCCCGGAGGGGGCGCGCCGCTGGGTTTCACAACGTTAGCAAAGACATTTACATCCGGGCCGGCGCCTTTTCCCGTAGCATCAGACTTCCATTCGATTCCTTAGGATTTTGTTCGCACCCTTGAGTCCAAGAACGACGGGATACGTGGGGAATGGAGCCCATTTGTCGTCTGCCACGACAACGTCTTGAAAACTGCCAATGACACGACAGAGGCCAAGTCACGCACCCAGTTCTGTAGAGTGCCTTGTTTAGTCTCCACCATGCACGAAATTGAAACTCTCCCACGTACCAAAAGCGAGAGACAAATCTGTGCCCTTGGCTCCAATGCCCACGGCGTAGAGCAGGAGGTCACGAGTGTTCCAGCCAACCTGCACAGATTGGTCAGACACAAACTGGAATTCTCAAGTGAGCTTCGGGTCTACGCACCGGCTTGTCTGGGATTTGGTGTCCAATGGCTTCAGAGATTTGGGGCATTTCGGGATGATGGTGGTTCTGGCGGAAACAGCTCCGGTTCTCAGACCCGGAACTTTCAGAATCAATCGTGTGGTGGTTTCACATGAAATTACAACGGGATCAATAACGGCCCGCCACGTGACCAGGAGACTCAAAGTCCAATGAACGCGTAAATTACTGTATGCTAGGGGTTACAAAGCACCTAGTCGAAAGGGACTGGCCGGATGTTGGGACCGGACAATGGAACCCCTTGTGCCTTTTCAGCTTCTGCGGCTCCAAACACTGACGGGATGGGTATGCCACAACAATCACCCCAACCACCAGTTACTCGGGCTTCCGGTCTCGAGTGATCGTGCCCGCATTGTGATTCGTCATGTCGCTCGGGAAACTCGCCTTCCCAGCTGAGGATCGAGCCGAACAGAAAGTGTTGGACAACTGGCAGTTTCCCCAAGACTTCTGCGAGGTACATCTTCACCATCCCCTGGTTCACCTTGTCCCAGGTCTTGACCTATGAACGGGAATGTCGTGAGATAACCCGACGTGAACAGTTCAACTACTTACTGCAGATATGTCATCCAGCATAGGGCTATGCCACCGCAATGAAGCAGTTTTTACCTAGTTGGGGGGTGAGCTGCGGACCCGGAGGACAAGAAAGGTTCAGACTTACGGAATTGATGAACTTGATGCACCCAAGGTACATATAGTCCTTCGCGTACTCATCGACTAGTTCGTTATCATGGATTGACTTAGGTTTGATGTATTTGTGACCTTAATGTCGATGATATAAGACTCGGGATGGTCGAAAGAGGGCATTTCGTACCTTTCAGCTGGGCTGAACCAAACAGGAATGGCAGGAAGTGGTAATCATCGAGCCCCCAGACTCCGTGGGAGCCGGCAGGTTCGAGCCAGTACGTCGACTGGAGTTTCCGCATGACTCCTATATATCTGCAAGAGGTTACAGCGTTCTGACAGAAAGGTTATGGTACGGGGTCCGCACCTCCAGAACACCTTGATGACAGAGGCAGTGCGGTCTTCCGCCTGAACGACACCTAATTGCTCCAAGCAGAGCCTAATCACGATTACGACCACCGAACGTGTGCGAAATATCACATACTCACAGCCAGCATAAAAAGTTAAGTTCCATCCCGCTTCCATAATCGATTCTTGCTCTGTTCCCCCAAGACTCCTCCAGGTACATGGCTACTTCTGGGATCGCGTCTTCAGGAAGGTTGGGCAACGAAGCGTGAAGATCATGGGACATCTGGCCTCGCGATGAGTCGATTCTGAGTTCGATAACGTTCGAATCCTGGCGGTTTGAACTCACCTCAAGCACCCTATCATAAAACGTCCTGAACGCGGGGTTGCCGAACCGCGAAGCCTTATTTTCAACCGGCGGTATATCCGCTACGAGTTCCTCTACTCGATCTAACAGAGACAAAATCGCCGCGATTCCCTAGGATCACTCTCACTGCGTGGTCACTAATCCAGGGGGGGATATAACTCACCGGAGATTGCGGACACTCATCCGAAAGCTTCACGCCGGTAACAGAGGCATTGAGAGATTCGATATAGGACACGATATCTTTGTGACATTGGGACGCTTGGAACTGGGCAAGGTGTTCTTTGGTTAAGATTGCTTTTCGTGGTTTCTCGAAGGTCGGCATAGTTCCGGCAAGAGTGGGATCAACAGGACCGGATCTGGCCTTTGTTTGGCAAGAGCCTCCGAACCAAACAACGCCAAACCGTGACGGAGTCCAACGTGCCATGGTTACAAATCATGACCTCTGTGAGAACCCACGTCCAAGGTGAGCAGGGTCTCCTCGTCAGCGATTCCAAATGCTCCGGAGTCATGGACCCAGTCAGTTCCATGGGCTTCCAAAATTCATGGAAATGAAACACTGGGGATTTGTAAGATCCATGCCGGGAATGTCTGTAGCCGGTGTGCTGAAGAAAATCACCCAGTGGGTTTCGGGATCTGTGGAACTGGCCAGGACTTACAGACTCAGGTACCCGTGACTGGGACGAGGACCAGAAGCCTCGGTGACCTTTATTCCCGAGGCAAAGTCGAGGACATCGGAATCCTCACCTCGGTCAGAAGGGTGGAAGCCCGCGCATTACGTCTCGGTGATTGGTGTGTGTAAAGATTAAGGCTATCTGAAGATGTCTACTAATTACGGACTCTGGGAGCTACGAGAACCAGGAGTGCTTGCAGGGTATTCTGCCTCTCTGACACGTGCGACGAACTTCAGGTGTTGGTATGCTGGAACAAAGAGCCTTTAGATATCGGAACTGAACACCGCAGACCGAGCGTATTACTCACAGATGTACGGGCAATCAGCTCCACAAGCCCCGAGCACTCCATCCAAACGGTCCGCCGCATTCTTAACCTTCATCTCCCGTTCAGTGTCCTCCTCGGACTTGCTCGCCAACCCCCGAATTCTAATCCACTCATCGATCAGGACTTGGCCAACGGCCGCCAATAAGGACCCCAAGATTGGGTACACGTGTCCACTGTTGCTAAATGTTGCGTCGTCCACGAGTGCCACCGCCGCAAGTGCGTTCTCAACGCTGGCCTTGGTCCACGACGGAGCCACGTCCAACCTGATGGATGCAAGAAGTATCATTGTGTGGATCACGACCAAGGGATCCTGGATGTTTGCTCCAACAGCAAGCGGCGCTATCGTATCCTTGAACGCTTGTGTCGCGTGACGCATGGCTGCCACGCACGTTGCGACGCTTTCCTTCGCTTCATCGGTGGTGGCTGAGGTGGCAGGCAGGAAAAGATACATCAGTGATCAGTCCGACGACATTAGATTGAGATGCCATACCTGCGGCCCAACTCAACCCGAGGGAATGAGCACGATCGAACAAAATCACTGCTTTGCAAGCCATGGAAAATTTGGACACGTCCTCCTCCGCGAACGAAGAAGCGGGGTTTACGAGGAACCGATTGATGGTGTCATATCCTCGCACTTCCAGCTCGGGTTGGATCTGTACACGAAGGTACTGATTGTCAATCACCATTGATGTAAAAAAGCCGAAACTCTGAACGTACCACATTCCTGAACCTCTGAGGTTCCATGGGCCAAGGGGCATCAATTCGAGTCTCCTCAGTGAGTCCGTCGGGAGACAGAGACGGTAACCCCCCAGCAATCGACCAGCATTTATCTGAAAAATACACTAGCCAAAAACCGTTCACCCACTCCCTTTGTTCAACCACTTCAGCCTCCTCTACGCTTGATATCCGGCTGATCTTGTGAGCACGGTGGACCGTCGCGATCAACATGGCATTGTCGATGTGGGATTTGCCCTCTGGTACGAGCCCGCGTGCGAAGAAATAATAAGCGATAAGAATCTCTGCCTGTAGAACGTGTTTGGCATTCAACGGGTGCGTGGATGAAGGAGCCTGGGAAGTGTGATACAGCGCACGCAAGAGAAATATTGGCTCGTGAGGCGTCAGAGTCGCACTCCCAGAAAACGCCACACTGCAGAGATAGAAGGCCGAAAGCAGTGCTTTCGAAGGTCGCGACGGGTGTCCGAACGGCTCGGGCACGCAGAAGGATTGCGCAAATCGGTCCGGGTCGAGGAAGAATCCAAAGCACCCAGCGAAACGTGAGAAAATCTCCATTCTAGGAAATGGGTAATGGATGGAGTTGGGGGGTTCGAAGGCAAACAAGAAGTGAAACTTACAGGTGAGGCCGCATTGTGGCCGGTGGTTCATCGAACTTCCACCACTCCGGAGGAAGGTTGTCACGATCCAGCGGATCGTGCAAGGTAGGCGACGTCTGTCTCCTGAGTTCGGCCTCCCGAACACGGGACTCCAGAGACGCAACCTCTTGTTCTAGCACTTGACCGCTCTTCTCCTCGCGATACGTGCACACACGATCTCTTGTTCCGCAGCGAGAACATGTAGGTTTCGTACCATCGCATTTCTGCAGCACGACCGGGTAAGTGTCAGCATCCCCCCAAGGATAGCGGGATAATTCACGAACCACTCTCCGTTCTCTGGGAACATGTGTCAGCGACATACTGGGTAAATGCGCCAGACTGCTTTAAACATACGAACCTGCATGGCAAGCAAGCTTTGCCTCTGGGAAGTGGTTGAGAATCCATGGTCAAGGTACTCCTGAGAATAGGGGTGGTGAAAACAGCATTGAGCCGTCCCTCCCTTATATATTTCCTCCGGTGTACGCGTACCCAAGAATCTGGTGGGTCGTACCCGTCGCACTCCGCAGCCGCTCTTGTGAGTTTAGTGACGTCCCGGATTGAAACCCCTCACTGGAAAAAACATCTGACTAATTGACATCCTACCAAACTTTCAAGACTCGGGATGTAACTCGGCCGACGGTTTGTCAGCCAATAGGACTTTTGTGGAGGGGCAGAAGTGAAGCGGGAGTTGACTTCGCGCGTCCGCCACAAATGGCAATCCGTGGCCTCGGGAGCTGAGGAGTCAGGGTTCAAAGCAACTTCACTCTAGCCAGTCGGAACTAGCGTCGCTAGGTTTCAGTGACCGGCCCGGTCGAATACCGGCCACAGAATTGTATCTTACTCATCTGCTCCTGGTGCTCGACGTTACTGGTGTGTTTTGCTTCAACAGAGATTGGTGGAACCTTACGGCGACACACGCGTCGCTAATTAGTAAGAGTGGGTTTAGTACAAGTTTAGTCCAAGGGAACCACGGTCAGGCACGTGCGGTGCACGGCCACAAAAGCGAAGATCAGGGCCTTTTCATATCGGACATGTCGTGGGTTCTGAGGTCCTCGGATGCGCTATCAAGCCGAGGTCAGGCGCGTCGGTGACGAGACTGCTTTGCCATCCAGTGCTACTGCCCGAAAAGAAGGTGACTATTGTACTCGGGCTTCAAGGCGTTTGTGTCGTGTTGCCGATTACGTAGGGAGGGCGAGCCAGCACCGCTTTTTAGACGGGTGGGTGGGGATGGAGGAGTAAATATACGCATCAGCATACACACATCAATACACATATACAACCACATCCACACTCCTCCACGAAATGGACAATCAATTGATCGCGCGATCCTCGACCCTGCCCTGATCCCCGTTCCATATGTAACCGGGGGTCCTGTCGACAAAGGCCCGTCACACCCCGCCCCAGAGACTCAATCGTTAGTCGGTCGGGATCGGTTACTTAGGACGGATGTGGTCCGGAGGTGAGAAAAATGTTAACGCTCATCGCTCATTCCTGTTCAACTTGAAGAGGCAATGTGCCATGTAGGGTCAAGGTGTGGATCATCACCAGTCACTAGCTGCCGGTCGGCCTTGCCGCCTGGGATCGTGGGAGAGGGAATCGTCGGTGATGCGGTGTATGCGCGGAGCTACTTCTTGGGATCTGCGGTTATCGATGTCCGTAAGTAGGGCTCGCTTCGAGAATCTGGGGAGTTATGGCCCGCGCGCCCATCGCAAATATCAACGGGAGTCGTGGCTCCACACCCCATGGTGATGAAAGGTATGTTACCCCCATGATTACCCCCATAAAACATGGGAACCTCGGATGAGGCGCGACCAAGGCGTTCGCGGGTGCGGAAAGACCGCAGAAATCCCGATAACCGGTGTGGATGAGATGAAGTCAGTTCCCCCAGCGCGCTCCACGGACCCCGATGGACTGGTGCCAATACTTCCGCCCTGGGAATCCGAAGGCTTGCTCAATCGAACGGCGGTCTCGGATGGCCGAGGGCGCTTGTAGCGGGCCGCCGGAACGCCCGCCACCTGAGGGCCAGGTCGCAGTTGATCACCCCCCGAAGAATTGCAAGGGGTTTTTTCCCCGGGAGCGCGCACGAAGCCTGAGCCACCAGATCCGGACTTAGGACCCTGGGTCATATCTCCTGGATCGGAGGCTCACAGCTCCGATGCTTTGCCCATCCGCTACCCGCATTTGCCGGTACAACCGCGGAGACGACCAGTGATAATCGGGTCCTCAAGGCACCGTGATTGTGGGGTCTCAAACGCGTCGGAAGGTCGAAGGGAGCGACCTGTATGCTTTCGAGTGGCCCAATGACGCACGGTTGTCCTTTCTGGACTCCGGGGGACAATGCGCCGACCCGAATTATCCACTGCGCGGTGCTAGTAAGTAGAATCCAATTTGTAGGATGCACAGTTCGGTGCAAGCCTCACCCATGAGTACATTTGAGAGCAAGACCCACACGGGTCGCGGTCACGGGCTGCTGTCACGTCACATCACCCACCATGCCGCAGCAACCACACAAGGCTTCGGCACCAGCGCGTACGACAGAGGCTGTCCAGCTCTGCGCGAAGACGTATACGCGTTCCTCCAACCTTACAGACCACCAGAACCGTTCTTTCCCCGAGCCATGGCCAAGCCAGAGGTTCACTTGTTGGTGAGCCCGAAGTCGTTGTCGTCGTCCGGGAAAGTGCTAACCCGTTCCAGGTTCTGATTCATGGCATGTGGGGATCTCCCTCGCATCTGGCTTCTGCGTCCCGTGTTATCCAAGAAGTCAAGGGCGGCAAAGAGCGACTCGTGGATGCTGGAGCTCCCGACCTTCACGTGCTGGTCGCGGTGACAAATGCCGACGACCATACCTACGATGGAATCGACAACGGTGGAGAAAGGGTTGCCGAAGAAGTAAACCCCCTTACGCGACCATCCAAGAGTACTTTAGGCTTATGCGGTTATAGGTCTATGAAGAGATTGACAAGCTTGCCGCCGAAGGACAGACGGTGACTCGATTCTCGGTTTGCGGCTACTCGATGGGTGGGCTCATCGCCCGATACCTATTGGGGATCCTCCATACTCGGAAGTTTTTCGACACGATTACGCCGGTCAATTTTACGACGTTCGCCACCCCCCATGTCGGGATCCCTCGGTACCCGAGCTTCATATCGACGATAGTCTCTAGAATAGGACCTAGGGTGCTCAGTAAATCCGGTGAACAGTTCTTCCATGCCGACAGTTGGAGCAACACAGGACGCCCCCTACTAACAGTAATGGCTGACCCGAGTACGTGACGGCGGGGCGATGACGTCTGCTTCTCGAGTCTAACGCAATTTTCAGCCCAAATCTTTTTCAAGACCCTTTCTTCATTCCCCAATATTGCGATATACGCAAACACGGTGAACGACGCGTCATCCCCTTACGCAACATCTGCAATTGAATTAGAAGACCCGTTTTTGGAATATGAGAATAGTGGTATAGAGATGTGGGCAAAGACCATCCCCGAACAGCTTTCGGCCGTTTTTGCTGATATTTGTGTCCAGGAAATTCAATTCCGATTTTCCGCAATTCATAGACTCGTGGCAATTTCCCGATCAGCCACTCTCGCCACCACCGACCTTTTCAGTGGGATGGTTCAAGGCTCGATGGCCCCGTCTTCCCCTCCTTCCCCCTGCTCTCCAGTTTCGGTTCCCAATCAACCTCGTGCGTAGCCTCGTGTCGTTCCTCTCGTGCGAGCCATCAGTTTCACACACCCTCCGATGACAGCTCATAATCGCCGCTATACCGTTTTTGGTACCTGTGTTTGCTAGCCTTGTGTTGTATCGCTTTTCCAAGTCTTCGAAGCTCTCACGAGCTCGCATCAGGACCATCGAAAGCTCCGAGTCGTATCAGCAGCGCTTGATTCACGTCTTCTCGGACCTCGAGAATCGGATGGAGAACGCCGTGCTCGACGCGGCGCACGACGTGGCGGAGATAGGGGTTAATGCACCCGTATCCCAGGAAGAACAGGTTAGCACCGTGGCCTCAAACACCAAGCTCAAGACGAATGGCAACGCCGACAGCATCGCTAACGCCAAACCTCCCTTAACGTCAAAGAGGAAGTCGCTTTTGACGGATGAGCAAGCGAAGATGGTCCGATCGTTGAACACCATTCCTAATTTGAAGAAATACCGCGTTTTCTTCGCCGGAATCAGAACCTCACACGCAATCATCATTAGTCGAGATCCGCGTCGGTTTGCGATCCACGAGAAGGGTGTCGAGGTGCTCACTCATTGGGCAGAGAGGTTTGAACTCTGATCCTGTGCTTCCCGTGAATAGATGCTGTACGGTCCGTTGTCCTGTTTATTACCCTTGTGTGTATTCCCGGATAATCCATGTTAAGCCTTGCTCCCTGCGCAATATATGCTTGATTGGGTATGTTTGTTTCTCCAATTTGCTTATCTGCCCAACCGGACCGAAAGCTAATCTCTTATCCTTCCGGAAGAGATCCGGTGGGGTTTTGAAGGATTTTGATCATCCAAAGCCCCCCGGGCCGCGGGTCTCCGTCAAGTTTGTGGCGGGGGTCCATGACACGACACCGCCGAACTAGCCCGAGAATTGAGATGACGCCTTGTGACGGGGGTATCAACAACGACAGCTTTTTTCCTTCTCACGAGTGAAAGGGTGCACAGTTTTTGGACCTTTGGTTTGGGGTCATGCGTATATTGGGGCATTGCACCATGCTTCGATTCATCTGCCATGGCAATCGTTCCCACACATACAACATCTGTGAGTATCGCTCGTGATTCTTGTTGGCGTCTGAGGGACGCCCGCGCTCGTCTTTCCCCTTTTCGTCCTCGGGGGGAAAGCGACGACGAGTCTGTGCTTCCTTGGGAATTGGAAGCAAGGCTTTCGCCCCGTATCCCCATTCGCAGGTCCCCTCTTTTTGAAAAGTGATCCTATTGACATATAGACATTTGTTCCTGACGACCGCAGACCAATTGGATACGCTCAATTCTTCCGGAGTCACTTCTTTCAGCGTCCAATCCTGACGTCAAACACGATCGAGATAGCGAGACCCCCGACGTTCCGAGCCACCGTTGCTAAGGTTGCAAGATCCGTTATCTGCGGCTCGACGTTATCCGCCAATTGCGCACTTGTGCTCGAGGAGGAACAGGACTTCCGTAACCAAACGCTCATGTCCCCTTCCTAGTCTTCCCAAGCACCCGTCATTCCGGCGCTCTATGGGTTACGTTACCCCCTTCGACCCAACGCGAGGGGCGGGAACGCAGTTCATCGGTGTGCACCTATTGTTGCGTTTGGTCCCTTGTCCTTGCCCTCCAACGCACTTTTAGCACCTGACGGGCGGTAGCGTGACACATCCGGGGCGTCACGAAATTAAATCGGCTCCCACACAGATCCAGGGGCTGTTTTGGAATGTTGCGTCAATCATCCCCACAACGGGGGTGCTTTTGGGAACCCTGATTCTATTGACCCGCTAAGCTAGCTGGGGGTGGCCCGGGATAGAATTTCAGGTTTCAGTTTATTATACGGGAACGAGGTCCCGAGGTGATCATCCTATCTTATCTGATACACAGGGCCCACCATTGGCAGGCCGCACCACCCGGACCATACATAGATCGGCGTTTCCGATAGGTATGGTCGTTTGGACTTCCACAGCCACTTATCGTAATCCTAATATAGCTTTGCGGGGGGAGTCAGTATAAAGAGACGGTCGTGCTAGGCTGGATGGTTGGCTCCGTATCTATTCCCCCACCCCCCGTTATTGTTTTTACGCTGGCTTCTAATCTTTCAAATTCGTTTTGCCCCCCTGAAGACACGGCAGGTGACCAGTCGGTGGCTTACGCCACCGACAATGGGGGGATGGCTGTTGAGGGTTATCACTCATTTGGTCCCGACGCTGAGTGGATGACGGTGAGTGGGGTGGTCTCTCGAGAAGGCGCGTTGAGATACTGACAACAGAGCATCAGGGGCTACCCCAGGGATATCACATCCCTGACAATTTCGGAAATAATTTTGTTGAAGCGAGCAACACCGTTTTGTTTTATAGTCCCGTGCAGAGGCCGGTACCGTTAAGCTATATGGTTAGCTCCGAGCCCGCATAATTACCATTGACAGCGTTCACCTGACCACCAACCTTTACTTCCTCTTCAAGATGTCGGACTTCTATTCCCAGAGTACCGAGTCCGAGTGGGAGGGTGCCCCGAGAAACATCGCGGGGATTCAGCCGTTCGAACCGTACCTGTCTGTGGCCGAGAGCTTATCGGCCGCAGGAGGTTCACCGGTGCAAGTCGGAGGTATCCAAGTTCCGGTATGGACCGTTCCCCAGCGCGAGCTGGTCCCTCAGAGGATGTATGGGATCAAGACAAGTAGCAAGAGAGGGTTCCGTCGCGAACCCCCCATCAAGTTCGCCGTGGGGGACCAGGGCGGGATGTCCCTTCAAGATGCGATGGACGAGAAGTACGAAGGGTTAATCGGTAGAGACGACGGGATGTTTCTTGGATGTGACTGTACGGCGATCTCGCTGCGGATCGAGGTATTTGCCGTTCTTGTGGTCTTTGGAATTGTTTGAGGGTGCAAGGTTTGTTAACGGTTTCTTCGGCCTCCCCTCACAGTGGCCCAGATACAAAGCTTGGAACCGTCATGTACGTGGATTACCTGTTCGCCTTGAAAGACTCACGTGCTAAACGGTTTATTTTGTAGATCAACACCGTCGATTGGAAGAAGCCGCGAGGGCCAATCACCCGGTCGAAGCTGGCTTTTAAGATTGCAAAGATTGTGGACTCGTTTATAAAGGCATGGGAATACTACTACCCTTAGGGTCGAGCACGTCTTTTTTGCTAACGTGATATAACGGTGGGACAGTTTAATCAGGGGAACGATATTGGTGAAGAACGTTGGCGCGTTGGCAGCGGCCACATAGAGTTGAAGGACCTCGTTTTGGACAGCATAGAACACGTTACTAAGGGGTCTTGGCAGCCCCAGATTTTTGCGGTGCTCCCTCCCATGAATTAGGCATGAGAGGGTGGACTTTCTGGAGCTTCAACAGGTCCAGCTGGTTTTTTTTCCCCGTGTGCGTTTTGCACACGGCTTATACACACACGTACATACGTATCTGTTTAGGGAGCGACTTTCAACATGACTGTTATGACTGCGTAAGCACGACCGGTCGAGGTTCCGTTTGAATACCTCTATTTCCCACTGGTGAATGAGAATGAAGTCGTTGTGTTCGCGTGGGTCCTTGTGGGAAAGAAGAGTCCCGATCGGGTAATGGACCTGGTGCCGCTGACCTCATCGTCATCGTCTTACCAACTCATGGCCGGGTGGGGGCTTCCTCCTATAAGACGGGGGGTCGAGCACGTAGCCCCCCACAACTAACGAGCAACTCGATTCAACCTGTTCACTCTCCGCCCCTCTTCTTCTGCTCTTCGCTTGACCAGAGCTTTCCTCAGAAACTCCTCGACTTCAGCTTCAGCCGCCGTTAATCAGCCCCACATGTCCACCGCCAAGTTAATTCCCAGGCCCTCGGTCGAAAGGGGCCATGCCAACCATGGTTGGCTCAAGACCTTCCACACGTTTTCGTTTGCCTCGTGAGTTTTCGCCCTATGGGTTTTCCGTATACCTCAGGAACGCTAGTACTCACAAGGGGGTCG